>Ga0207120_1117_pt1 | contig 16058 bp, 15 predicted proteins | sample Alteio_BWMinHeat_40_FD_153509 | JGI IMG/M metagenome (GOLD analysis project Ga0207120, IMG submission 153509) | Enriched cells from forest soil in Barre Woods Harvard Forest LTER site, Petersham, Massachusetts, United States -... | ecosystem: Environmental > Terrestrial > Soil > Temperate forest >...
CCAGAGCTGGTGTGGTGCGTGTAAATCTCGATCACTAAAAACATCGCTGCGTGGCGCCGAAAACCAATGGGCGCTCAAAACAAACACCAGCAATTGCAAAAAGACCAGCACCGCCGCCGCCAATATCGTGAGAGAATGTGTTCCTGCAGGATTGATGGCTTCGACGCCACCATGAAACGGTCTCATCACTTGCGGCCAGATGAGAGATGCCGCGAGATCCGACACCCGATGTAGAAAAATATCGGGTGGTATCACGCTCCATTCCGAAAACGCCTGCACTAAAAAACCAGGCCAACGCCAGAAGGTTGCCACCATCACCAAAAGCAACCACAACGCCAACGGTACCAGACGCAATCCAGCCTGCACGCGCGCGTGGCCAAGTTGATGAGCCATCTTATGGCGCCAATGCTGTGTGAGGTATGAACACCATGCACCGAAAATAATGGCCGCGATTAAGTAATTTACGATCAGCGCCGACAAAATTCCCGTCACCACTAAAAGAGCCATCAGTCTCGCGCTGACGTTGTCGTGAGTTTTGATCATAGGTTACGTAGATGCCGTAGCACCAATGTGAGGAGGCTCGCTAGATTTAAGCTGCGCTTTAAAACACTGAAAAATTCTAGGACGGCGCGCAAAATCATAAGGCAACAGTTCTTTAGAAAAATCGTGAATGTTAAAATCGGACAGTGCCTCATAATCGAGTTTGAAGCGTTGGGCGTGTGTCGAAAAGATGAGAATTCCATTGGGTCGCAATCGTTTTGCTGCGAGCTCAAAAAGCATCGTATGATCACGCTGCACATCGAAATTTTCTTTCAATCGTTTGGAATTCGAGAAAGTAGGAGGATTCATAAAAATCACATCATACTTGGCGGTATCATATTTTAGAAAATCGATACCATCGGATTCTATCAACTGATGATGGCGAGGCGGTAATCGATTCAGTTCGAAATTGCGCCGTGCCCAATCCAAATAAGTACGTGAAAGATCCACCGAAGTGGTGCGCGTCGCCCCAGCTGCTGCAGCGTAGACTGTGGTCGATGCAGTGTAACAAAACAAATTCAGCAACGTATGATTTTGGGAGAGATCCGCCACATACTCTCGCACCAATCGGTGATCGAGAAATAAACCTGTGTCCAAATAATCATGCAGGTTAAGCCAAAATTGCTGGCCTCCTTCACGAGCCACAAAAAAATGATCGTACTCAGCACCCGTTTTAGAAAATCGCTGATATTGTTGCTCGGGTTTTTGGCGACGCCGCACTTTTAACACCACATGATCTTTATCCATCGACAACGTATCTTTTGTCGCTCGCAAAATTTCACTCAAGCGTATACGCGCCTTTTGCCGATCCACGGTTTTAGGCGGCGCGTACTCTTGGACATGAGCATGGTTTCCGTAAATATCGATGGCGCAAGCATATTCTGGCAAATCGGCGTCATAAACGCGATAGCAGTCAATCTTCTTGTTCTGACGCCAAGATTTCAGATGTTTCATATTTTTTTGTAAACGATTTTTGAAGGCTTGTTCCCCTGGACTAAGCGTTTGGATAATAGGCGGAGCAGGCTCAGAATGGATGACAAACTTCAATAACTCGCAAGCGATCGCTCCGTTGTAAAATACATTGCGCTTGGCCGCCCGCAAGTGAATTGCCTGCATCAAACGCGGCTCATTGGTTAAAACAAACGCATTCCATCCTAAAAAATATTGCTTAAGAATGCGCCCCAATTCTTCGTACAGCGGCACAAGAGAATCCACCTCACTCATGCGCTCACCATAAGGGGGATTGGTGACGACGATGCCTCGACCAGAATGCTCCGCAGGGGGTCGCAACATTTCCAATGTGCGTTTTTCTATCTGGATGTGGCGGCTGAACCCCGCGCGCGCGACATTCTTTTTGGTGGCATTCACCGCCAGCAAATCATGATCAAAACCATAGATTGATACCGTGCGATTTGATGCTGCATCGCGACGTTCTTGCGCTTGTGTCAGTATTTTTTCCCACAATTCTGCGTCGTGATTTTTCCAGGTAAGAAAACCAAAATCATGTCGCCACATTCCGGGAGGGATATCCAAAGCCATCATCGCCGCTTCGATAAGAAAAGTACCCGTTCCACACATGGGATCGACCAGTATGGCGACTTCGTGAATCGCTTTGTTCCACTCTGCTCGATACAAAATAGCTGCGGCCAAATTTTCGCGCAACGGTGCCATGGCAGACATCTCGCGATATCCGCGATGATGGAGACTGTGGCCGGATAAGTCGATACTCAGCACGACTTGCTTGCGTGCCTGGTGCGCATTCACACGCAGTGACGGATTTTTAAGATCAACATTGGGTCGTGCTCCGGTTTGCGTACGCATCTGATCGACGATGGCGTCTTTTACTTTTTGCGCTCCGTATAAGGTATTGATGGCGCCGTCTTCAGCCGTAAAATCCACTGCCAGCGTTCCATCGCGAAGTAAATGATCTGCCCACGATACTGTTTGCACCACGGTATAAAGCTCATCGAACGAAGTGCATGATCGTGTCGTCAGTTGAAGCAAAATCCGACTGGCAATTCTTGACCACAAACACGCGGAATAACCGACTTGCAAACTTCCATTGAAAGCCACACCACCTGGTGTCACTTTGGTTTGAAGCGCACCCAACGTCTCAAGCTCACGCATTAAAAGATCGGCAGTTCCTTTTGGTGCGGTGGCGAAAAAATGATAAGTCGAAGTCGTTGCCATAGGACTCACTCTGAACATTGATCACATCTTGTCCACAAAGTTGTCATTATTGGGTTTGAACAGGAAGATGGGAAGAACGGGAAGGAATTCTCTTAAAAGCGTTTCTCAGGAACCCAAGAACCCAGGAGTTAAAGAAATCAAATAGATCTGACACTTGATCCGTCAAAAAATTTCCTGGGTTCCTGGATTCATAATAAAAATTTTTAAGCGAATTTAGGGACAGTAATTAAAAATCTTCCTATCTTCCCGTCTTTCTGTTTCATTTCCTTTCTTCACGTTGTCGCATGATCTCGTAAAGCAAAATTGATGTGGCTTGGCTGGCATTGAGACTTTCTATACCCTGGGCCATCGGAATCATCACTCGCGCGTCAAGTGCTTGCAATGTACCGTGACGCAATCCAGCGCCTTCGGCGCCAATCACCAATCCGGTTTTAGCGGTAAATTCATATTTTGTGACGATGGTAGCCTCTTCAAGCGTTGCTCCGGCCAACCAAAACCCTGCCTCTTTAAGTTTCTCCATCGCGCGATTTAAATTTGTCACTTGCGCGATAGAAACCAGCATGCTCATCCCGGCGCTTGCTTTTTCAACTTGCATGGTCACTGGCACAGCACGATCTTTGGGGATCACAATCAGATCCACCGCAAAAGCTGCTGCGACCCTAATGATTGCACCGAAATTTTGCGGGTCTTGTAAAGAATCAAGCAGCAACACCAGTGCTTGTGTTTGCGATCTTAACTGTGCACAAACAGCGTCAAAATCAGTATAGGTGAATGGTTTGGCATAAGCCACAACACCTTGGTGACGACTTTCGCCACATAACCCATCAAGTTCACGCAAAGGAGCCATCCGTACCGGCACATTTTGTCGCTGCGCAGCTGCCACGATTTTTTCTAATACCGGTCGATGCGGCAAAGGCGAAACTAACAGAGATAAGAGATCATCGGGTCGCGTGCGCAGTAACGCTTCAACGGGATGAATTCCAACCACCATTCTGGCTTCATCATGGCGAGATTCCAAAGCACGCGTTCTATGTTTATGTTTCATGCTGAGTGCGGTTGAAATGCAGCTTGCATGTCATCAATGATGGTTTTTAAAGCCAAAGATTGATCGCTCGCTTCAAGAATAGGTCGACCCACCACCAAGTAGTCCGCGCCTGCTAAAATCGCATCTCGTGGCGATGCTGTACGTTTTTGATCGTGCGTGAATGCGCTTGGCATGCGAATTCCCGGGCAAACTAAAATCGTTTTTTCAGGTAAGTTTTCGCGCAACATGGCTGCTTCTTGTGCCGAGCAAACCAGACCCGGAACCCCCGCGTGACTTGCAAGTTCAGCCAGGCGTAACACTTGTTGATTCACGTCGTCGTCCATCCCAAGTTCACGCAAAGTTTCTTGCGTGTGACTGGTGAGAATCGTCACCGCGAGTACTTTGGTTTGTGAATTACAAGCAGCACCTTCGAGTGCAGCTTTTAACATGTCACTACCGCCTAAGGCGTGTACCGTCACCCAATTTGCGCCTTGTTTGGCCAAACTTTTGACCCCTGCTTCTACGGTGCGAGGGATATCGTGCAATTTCAGATCAAGAAATAAATGAACACCAAGATCCACCACAAATTTGCTAATCGCTGGGCCTGCTTTCAAAAATAATTCTGCGCCAATTTTATAAGCACCCACTTGTTGGGAAAACTGTTTCATGAAGCACTGCGCGGCGTCGATTTCAGGAACATCCACGGCCAAAAACAAACGTGACTTCGCATCCATCATGCGACTCCCATACGCATTTCGTTTCGCAAGTGCCAGAGAATATTTATTTGCTTGACTTTGCCGATCGTTGATGGATAAAGCCGCGCGAGTTCATTCAACACAGATCTCACTGAAGTGACATTGCTAGGAGTTTGCTGGTTATGAAAATTGCAGCGTTGGTGTTGTCGGCATTCGTCCTTCCCCTTGTTCCTCAAGTTGCGTCGGCACAAACCATTAAAATCGGTTATGTCGATATGCAAGCCGCACTCAACCAAATCGAAGAAGGCAAGCGCGAAAAGAACAAGCTCAAAAAAGATTTTGATGAAAAGCAGAAAAAACTCGATGCCATGCAAGAAGACTTAAAGAAGCTCAAAGAAGACTTCGATAAGCAGCAAACCGTCATGAAAGAAGACGCCCGCCTGAAACGTCAAACCGAGCTTCAAAATAAATTTATGGAACTGCAGCAACATTACATGGGCATGCAAAAAGAACTGAACGAACGCCAGGGTGAGGTCACTAAAGAAATTTTTTCAAAGATGAAGGTGATCATCGAAAAAATTGGCGATCGCGACAACTATACCGTGATTTTTTCACGCGATGACAGCAATGTTCTTTTTTATAAGCGTCATCAAGACATCACCGACGAAGTCGTGAAGCAATACAACTCCCAGTATAAATAATGCTGACATTAAAAGCGCTGGCCGAACAGGTGGGCGCCACCCTCGTGGGTGATCCCGAACTTCTTGTCGATGCAATTTTGCCTCTTGAATTTGCAGGCCCTCAACATCTTTCTTTTTTTGCTAACGCAAAATACCTTGAAGCCGCACGAAGTACGCGTGCGGGTGCTTTAATTGCTTGTGAGCCTTTCACAGGTAGCCCTAAAAATCTTTTACTTCATCCCGATCCTTATTTGGCTGCGGCCAAAATTGCGCAGCTGTTTCATCCACCGCTGCGTAAAACACCTGGCATCCACCCCAGCGCAGTGATTGCTGCTTCGGCTAAACTCGGTGAAAAAGTTTACATTGGCCCGCATGTGGTCATCGAAGAAGGCGCACAAATCGCAAACCACAGCCAAATTTTTGCGCAGTGCTTTGTGGGTGAAAATGCGCGTGTAGGGCCCGAGTGCATTCTCTATCCGGCGGTGAAAGTGATGGCGGGCTGCCAAATTGGCGCCAGATGTATTTTACAACCAGGCGTGGTGGTGGGCGGTGAAGGTTTTGGTTTTGCCGAAGACAAACAAGCCACAGCCGGGCACCGGCGCGTCAAAATTCCACAGTTGGGGAATGTGGTGGTGGGCGATGATGTTGAAATCGGGGCAAACTCAACGGTTGATCGCGCCACCTTTGGCACCACTTTCATTGGCAACGGATGCAAGATCGACAATCTGGTGATGATCGCGCATAACGTGCGAATGCAAAATGATTGCGTGATCGTGGCGCAAGCAGGAATCAGTGGCTCAACCACTTTGGGAGAACGCGTGATCATCGGCGGCCAAGCAGGTTTGGTCGGCCACATCAAAATTGGCAACGACGTTAAAATTAACGCACAATCGGGTGTCAATCAGTCCATTCAAAAGGGAAAAGCGGTTGGCGGTTCACCTGCCATTCCGCTACAAGAATTTTTTAAACAACAAGGCGCTCTACGCTCCATCGATGAAATGAGGCGCCGTATTTTTGGGATAAAAGAAAAAACGTGAGCAACAACCAGATTCACTCTACGGCCGTCATCGAGAGCGGTGCCGAACTTGAAGGGGTTAGTGTTGGACCGTATTGTGTCATCAAGCGCGGCGCACGTATCGCGGCAGGAACACAACTCCTTTCTCATATTTATATTGACGGCGACACGCACATCGGGCGTGACAATATGATTTATCCTTTTACCTCCATTGGTGCACCACCGCAGGATCTCAAATACCGCGGCGAACTTTCACGCGTCCGCATCGGTGACAACAATCAAATTCGAGAATCCGTCACCATCCATCGAGGAACCCAAGGTGGCATCATGGAAACGCGCATTGGTAATCATTGTTTGCTCATGGCCAATGCTCACATTGCACATGACTGTGTTCTTGAAGATCACGTCATCATCACCAATTGCGCATCTCTGGGTGGTCATGTGCTGGTGCAAAAATTTGCCATATTGGGTGGGCTCGCCGGTGTTCGACAATTTTGTAAAATTGGGACTCGTGCATTTTTGACCGCTGGTGCCATGGTGACATTGGATGTTCCACCCTTTTGTATTGCTGACGGTGCCGACGGGCCACGTGCCGGTTTGGTCGGTCTCAATATCGAGGGACTCAAGCGTGCGCAGTATAGTGATGAGCGCATTTCGCAATTGAAAAAAGCTTATCGCGAATTTTTCTTACCAGGTCGAACGCGCGAAGAAGCGCTTGCCATCGTCAGCCAAAACGCCACTCCAGATGTGCTTGTTTTTATCGACTTTATTAAACAATCTGAACGCGGTATTTTGCGACCACGTCCAAAGAACTGATAGGTTAAATCATTAAAAACAATGAGGTGTTTGAAAAATTGTTCGTGAACGTGAACGCGCTCGACCCCGCGCCCGATTTTATTGAATTTTTTCGGGCACGGACCTGTTCACGGGCTCGTTTACGTGAAAGACGCTCTCTGCTTAGTAAAATGTCATTTTTTTTTGTTTGGTCATTCATATTCTTTACTAGCTGTAGCAATCCACCCCCCACAACTTCGCATCCAGAACTCGCTTTTTCTGATATGACAATTACCGAATACAATCATGGATCGCTGGTCTATTCTGCGCATGCACGAACCGCAGTGGGTTCGCGCCATGATCTCGATTTGCAAGATGTCAATATCGAACATCGTGGCGCTAAACTTGTCGGAAAAATAGCAATTGCGTCAAAGCACGGCCATTTGAACATCGATAAAGGCGGTATTGAATTCGATCAGGGCGTCAATGTAAAAGATACAAATGGACGATACCTTCTCACCGAGCAAGTCACGTATACCCCAGATAAACAAATATTACTGATTCCCGGGAAAATTACGCTGTCGGGTCGCGATCTCAATATGACAGCCAATCGCGTACAAGGAACAATTGACAGCGAACAATACACCTTGGAGGGTCCCATCGAAGGCACCTTTATCACGCCGAAAAAATAATATCGTACTGTACCTGTCGAAATCACTTCAGAAAATAATCACACCTGCCGCGCCAACGTTCAGAGTAGGCGAAGTCGAATTCTGATTTAACATCGGAAATCGAAAACTACCGTTCAGGTAGGGTTCAACGCCAAACCGACTCCAGCGAAAAAGTGTCATCAAGCCTGGTTCGACAACGGCTCCCAATGCTTCGCTATTCGTGATGTTGTTGACATCCGTTGTGTAAACACCCACTGCCAACGTAGGTGCGAAGCAAGCATTGGTCCGTTTAAGTGAGCTGTTTTTTCGCAGACAGCCGCCCCAGCCAACACGTAGCTTTGCGGCTAAAGATGTTGCTGCAGTGGTTGCGTCCGATGGCGGTTTTCCTGCTTGCGAAACTTTGTCAACTGTCGCAGCAAGCGACACATCCAAAAGAACAAAATGATGTCCCGCGGGAAATGAACGTAAGCCAGCCAACACCCCAACATTTAAAGGGAACGGCCGTCCGCCAAGAAGGTTTACGTTGGTTGTTGCACCGAGGACAAAATGTACTTTGTGCGGTTGGGGCTTCGGATCGGGATATTTTTTGCTGAAATACGCATACGCGTTCGGCCACCAATCTTTTTGCCGCATGACTTCTCTATCGGTAAAAAACCAATCGAACGCTTCAGCATAAAATTCCTTAGCAGTCGCCTTGTGGCCTTTGGGCCAAGGTTTTTTCGTGCTCTCTTTTGTAAATATTTTTTTAAAACTCTCTGCTTGGCTTGGCGATCCACCCAAGTCGTCTTCGGCATGTCCGAATTCGTGGAAAACCGTCCTATTACTAGCGAAGCGTTCAGAAGTACCTTCGGTGGTAGCAATCACAATGAGTCGTTGCTCAGGAATACAGACACCCTGATCGGTGTCAGTAACGATGCTATCATCTTCGGCTCGCACACCCTTGGCTTTCGGCAAGTAGTCTGTAATTCCGCCTTGGCAAGCGATGACACGATATCCAGCATTATACATGTCTCTTAAAAGACTCAACGGTACGGGGATGGGACTTGATGACAATGCAGTGAGTACGGCTTCCCGATCAGCTTCTGTTCCATGACCACTAAACGCGATCATTCTTGCCGCAATCTCTCGCCAAGATTCTTTGCCCGTCAGCGCGGGTCTTTGCATCGGCGGAACGTAGCCTTTGCCGCGGTCTGTATTTTGCAATTCTCCCAAAGTTTGATTTGAAGCATCCGCATATAATCTTCCACTCGCTCGAAGAGGGACTTGGGGGGGTAAATGCGTTGTTGTAAAAGTGACTAATTTTGCAGGTTCTCTAATCATAATACTCTCGCTAAATTAGTATTTCATCTTTTCATCTTCGAATGATTTGACCAAAATGAGCATTGCATTATCGAATGATCCTTGATTTTGTTGCGTCAAAACCATGCCATCAGGAATATCGTTGTCAGCGGCGCAACCTTGCATGATAACTACCGATAAATAGATCATCAGTGAAAACAAAACCGTGAACATAAACCGTGGTAGAAGATGAAACACCCTGAATTGAGCCAGGATCGCACCCGCGTCGATCGCAGTGTGAATGATGTTTCATCTTTTGCAGGAAGGGCTTCGTTTTTAGTGCAAATTTATGGTGATAATATTGGTCATCGATTTGCCATCGATAAGCCACTCCTTACTTTAGGACGTGATGAGCAAAACGACGTGGTTTTGGCTTTTGATAATGTCTCTCGTCACCACGCTGAAATTCTCAAAAATGAAACGCAATTCGTAGTGGTTGACAAAGAATCGACGAACGGCACTTTCGTGAATGATACTTTGGTCCGCAAAGAGAAAATACTGAGCAGCGGCGATTTGATCAAAATTGGCCGCACCATTTTCAAATTTATTTCTGGCACTGATGTTGAGGGACTGTACTTTGAAGAAATTTATCGCATGACCATCATTGATGGGCTGACCGAAGTACACAACAAACGTTATTTTAATGAATTTTTGGAACGTGAAATGGCGCGCTGCCGTCGCTATCATCGCCCTTTGTCACTGATGATGTTTGACCTCGATCATTTTAAAAAAATTAACGATTCTCATGGCCATTTAGCAGGCGATTCTGTGCTGAAAAGAGTGGCGTCGTTGGCCAATGAAAAAGTGCGCAAAGAAGAACTTCTTGCGCGCTACGGCGGCGAAGAGTTTGCCATCGTGATGCCAGAAACTGACATTCAGCACAGCGCCATCTTCGCCGAAAAACTTCGTTGCTTAATTCAACAAGAAAAATTTGTTTACCAAACAATTACCATTCCGGTCACGATGAGTGTGGGCATTGGACAAATGAAACCTGAGCACATGACCACTGCCGACTTTATTCGCTTTGTTGATGCGGCGCTTTATGCCGCTAAGCACCACGGTCGCAATCGCGTTGAGCAAGTATAAATTTCTCTTTATCACATTTATATACAAAGGTTTCATTTCGAAACTAAACCATTTCTCATGAACCCAGGAACCCATGAAATTAAAATACGAAGAGTTAGCTCATTGAAATCAAATGTCAGCATTTGACCAGTCAAAAATTTCTGGATTCCTAAGAAATTAATTTTTTTAAGTGAATTTGAGCCAAGGTTCATTGCATTTTGGATAAAGATGGTTGCAAAAATTCTTTCACTGCCAACGCCATCGCTTTTTCGAGTAAATGCCGATAATGGGTATTTTGCAAACGTTGACGATCGTTTTCGTTCGAGAGATACCCTGCCTCCACCAAAATCGCCGGCATCCTGACACCAAGAAGCAACTCGAAGATATCACGTTTTACGCTGTTGATACGAACACCTGCATATTCTGAGGCTAGTTCTCGATGCACGGTCTTTAACATACGGACGGCAAGCTCGCCGCTTTGTTGTGTCACCGTTTTGATTTCGAGTTCACGTGCGATGAGATCGGTGACTGATAATCGATGCCCTTCTATCCGCATGAATGTTTCTCTAAGGCGTTGTTGAAAACGACTTTTAAAAGTATCAAGATAAAATGTTTCGATGCCAGATAACTGCGCATTGCGACTGCTGTTAACATGCAACGAAATAAAAGCTTCGCAATCATGCTGGTTAGCGAAGCGGATACGCTCACCCAAGCTGACATCACGATCTGTGCCCCGAGGCATGACAACTTGGTAGTGCGGCAATTGTTGCAAGAGTTGCTCACGAAGCTCATTGGCCATGGTGAGTGTTAGTGTTTTTTCTTTGATCGTTCCCAAGGTAGCGCCTGCGTCGTGGTCGCCACCGTGACCTGCATCAACCACCACACAATGAGTGGTCAGCACCATCCGAAAAAGAAAAAGAAGTAAACTCTGTGTCGCAAACATCATTCATCGCTTATCGGCATGTCTGCATGATGGTTAGTAAACATTACGTCGATGAGCACGCACGCGCTGAAGCAAATTTTCGAGCTTTTGCCGACGAATTTTCGGCACTTCAACGGTAAACCCTTCAGCAGGTCCCTCTTTTACCATCATCGGAGAAGAAATTTTTGAACTGCGATGTCGCGTGAGCTGACGAAGCAAAGTCTCAAGTTTGATTTGTCGTATCTGGGGTGGAATTTCTGCAGCGAGTGGTTTAACCATCATCATAGAAGTATCTTCGGCAAGATGTGCTTCGTCAACAATGTGAACCGTAAAAATGAAAAAACGATCGAAAGCGTTGTTCGCTATTTTCGCACAGCAAATGACTTCGGAGCATCAACATGAACACCACACATGAACTTATCCCACTTGACCAAGATCTATGGACGGTCACGCAGCCACATCGGTTTTATGGCATCCCTGTAGGGACACGCATGACCATCGTGCGTCTTCAGGATGGGGCACTATGGCTTCATTCACCCATTCAGTTCAATGACAAACTCAAATCTGCTTTGGAAAAAATTGGCGTCGTAAAATACCTCATTGCGCCCAATCGATACCACCATATGTATCTTGAATCGTTTGTCGAGGGGTATCCAGAAGCGTTGGTTTATGCGGCGCCAGGATTAGTCACCAAGCGAAAAGATATATTATTTCATCGCTCACTCAACAACAATGAACCACAAATCTGGAGTGAAGAGATCAAATCAATCAGTATCGCAGGAATACCCATGCTTGATGAAATTGCTTTCTTGCACATCAAGACAAAAACTCTCATTTTAACTGATCTATGTTTTAACTATGGATCCACAAAAACAAGACTGCTTCGCTGGTATCGAAAACTCGAGGATTGCGACAATAAATTTTCTTTCGCACGGTTGATCAAAATTGGGATTCGCGACCGCACCGCTTTGCGAAAATCAATCGCTGCCATCTTAGAATGGGATTTTGATCGCATCATTGTCCCCCACGGAAACGTCGTTGATACCCATGGCAAGCAAATATTCGCCCGGGCTTTTCAAGGACTCCTCTGATTTTCTTGGGTGGTTGAATTCATCCAGACTGCTTGCGATCGCAATTTGTTTTTGCTACGCCCCACGGCCTGGTTGCCGGCGTGGCGGAATTGGTAGACGCACGGGACTCAAAATCCCGCGCCTTCACGGGCGTGTCGGTTCGATTCCGACCGCCGGCATTCACTCTCGCTTCGCTCGCCGGTGTGATAAACTATCACACCGGCCGTTCATTTTATTTTTTGTGGCGCTACCGCTCTGCTATTTGAGCGCTCGGCTTCCCCCACCAACCCTTCCTGGTTTCATGAGTCCCTAAGAAACCGTTTTATCCGCATCGCCAATGGCCACGATGCCAAAAACCCGCAGCATCGTGATGACCTGGAATCCAAATCCAACGCGGACAATACACCAGCGGACGAGGCGGTCTTCTTTCATAAACCACGCAAGCAGTCACTGCGCTGGCACTACAGAAAAACAAGAAAACCCAAATCAAATATGAAAATCTTTTTTTCATGACTTCTTTAACCAATCTATCCTTTAAAAGTTCCGCAAAGTCTAAATTATTTAGTATAATATGAATTACCCTCTAAGGTAATTGCAACCCTTCCCATGTAATCGGGGTCGTCATCGCAGGCGACCCTAATCTCCCAACAAATGTTCGCGCAAAAATTGGGTCACTCCGAATTCGAGCACCTTTTTTGCTGACGTCGAAAAAATATGTCCCTGCTTTTCGAAGTACCAAACATCAATCGCTGACCACTCTAATTGTAAATGCAAATCCATTAAAGTCATTGGCGATGGAGAAAAATTTATGGGTCGACAAACGCTTCCATTAATAAATGTGAACCTCCCAATACGGCTCATGAATTTTTCTCGTATTGTTCGTCCATCTTGACTCAATGCATCCCGTAAATTGCAAGCTTCACTCACGGGTACCAATTCATCGCTCGCACCATGAACGATGAGCAAGGGTGCCACCATTCTCGCCGCCGACCAAACGGGTGATCGTTGCATCCATTCATAAAAATTTTCGTTAGGATCAAAACCAACATCACTTCGAAGTTGCGTCGCTAACCAACCCGCAAAACCAAAATCATTGAAAGGATGACTCCGCAAATGCTGATACGTTTTTGCCGCATTCGTTGGCGCCGACACGCTCACCACTGCTGCCAAGGTGGATTCAAGCGTTGCGACACGAAGGGCAATACATGCCCCATGAGAAAATCCCATGATCCCGATGCGAGCGCTGTCGACGTTCGGGTGATGGCGTAGCCATTCTAACAAACCACGCACATCTGCTACTTCACCTGCACAAAACTCCACTCGGCCTGGACCCTGTGCTTTATCGAGATATCGTTTTTCGCCACGATAAGCAGGCAGTGCAACCAAAAAACCCTGTGAGACCAAATGCGCTGCGATGCGGTTGGTCTCCTTATCATCGCCCCAAAAACCGCCATGCAAAATGATCACGGTTGGATAACGGTGTTTTATTTGATTTTGATAGGTTTCGTGCGGCACATAAAGCGTTGCGTACTGCTCAAAAATGCCACCACCTTTTTCTGACTCGACTGGGTAAGTAATGGGAATAGGATGCGCTGTGGGAAAATGAGCTGTGCAGCCAAAGGCAACCTGCGCACTTAAGATAATCCAAAAAAATTTTGAAAATTGATTAATTGAGATCGAACGCAATATCGGTGCGATATTGCATGCCAGAAAATGAAATCTTTTCTGCAGCTCGATAAGCGCGTTCACGTGCTTGCGAAATAGAATCACCTTGCGCCACAATAGATAACACTCGGCCGCCACTGACAACAAATCCGCCATCCGAAGCGCGTAGCCCCGCGCCAAATACTTGCACATGCGGTTGCGCTCGAGCCGTTTCAATCCCTTTAATCAATGCACCGAACACAGGTTTTTCAGGGTAACCTTCAGCCGCAATGACCACACAAACTGCTGCCCCAACAGGAGATGGAAATTGCGCTTGCGCTAAATCACCATGGGCGGCTGCATACAGCGCGGGTAAAATATCGCCGTCTAAAACATTCATCAACACTTGTGTTTCGGGATCGCCCAATCGCACATTATATTCCAACACCATGGGCTCATTTCGATGAAACAAAAGCCCAGCATACAAAAAACCAACAAAAGGATCACCACGTTCACGTTGCAGTTTTAAAATCGGCTCAATCGCAATTGAAGCAAGCGTTTCGGTATTTTTTATATGAAATGATTGATTCGCTAACGGAGCAACCGCACCCATTCCACCTGTATTTGCGCCGACATTGTTATCAAAAATACGTTTGTAATCACGCGCAAGCGGTAACAACTTGCACGTGTTACCGTCGCACAAAGCAATTAAAGAAGCCTCTTTTCCACTCAATAATTCCTCGATCACGATGGCTTTTTGATCTTCAGAAAATAAGTGCTCCGCAGCGATCATTGCCTGTTCACTGTTTTGACACAACATCACGCCTTTTCCGGCCATCAGACCATCGGCTTTCACGGCATATTGACCGGGATTTACGGCCAACCATTTTTTCGCTGCATGCAGAGACGTAAATGATTCGAAGCGAGCCGTAGGAACCCAAGCAGCCATCATGCTTTTTTTGGCAAAAACTTTTGAGGTTTCGAGTTGTGCGGCACTACGAGTAGGACCAAGAACCAGCACACCTGCTTTTTTCAATCGATCGACCACGCCGTAATAAAGCGGTGCTTCTGGCCCCACCACAACAAAATCAATTTTATGTTGATGCGCAACAGTCAGCACCGATTCGGCATCACTTATCGCGCAAGCAAGACAGGTAAAATCGAGAGAAGCCAAATCGTTTCCTGGCGCCAAATAAACTTGCGTCACCACTGGGCTCTGCCCAATCTTCCATGCCAGTGCGTGTTCTCTGGCTCCCGATCCTAAAACTAAAACTCGCATGATGAAAGAAACCTCGTTTCTAAATTTGCTCAGAAAAGTTTCTTAGGAACCCAAGAACCCAGGAATTTTTTGGAGACACAAGTAACAATACGTTTGGATTGGAGTTCAATAACAAACTTTCATGGGTTCCTGGGTTCATAAGAAAATGTTTTTATTCTAGCGACAGCACCCCATACTAGTGCCGAAAATGGCGCACACCCGTAAAACACATGGCCATATTGTGCGCATTGCACGCGGCGATCACTTCATGATCTTTAACCGACCCACCGGGTTGAACCACCGCGACAATGCCCGCTTTTTGCGCCAACTCGATGCTGTCTGCAAAGGGAAAAAATCCATCTGAAGCAAGCACACTGCCTTTTGCTTGCTCGCCCGCTTTTTTGATTGCCATTTCTACGGCGTCAACACGCGAAGTTTGGCCTCCCGAAATTCCTACCGCCGCCTGTACCTCACCATTCTCTTTGGCAATCACAATCGCATTTGAACGCACGCCGCGCACCACAGCCCAAGCAAATTTTAGCAAATTCACTTCCTGCGCAGTTGCCTTACGTTCCGTCACACATTTATTTTCAACCTGCACACCCCAATCCGGAGTTTGCACCACCACTCCGCCTAAAATGGGTCGTGCTTCAAAACGAGCAGCTTTCAATTTTTGCATCGCTTCGAGTTCAAGAATACGCACATTCTTTTTAGCGGCGAAGTGCTCACGTGCCGCCGTCGAAAATGCAGGCGCCACCACCACTTCCAAAAACTGTTCCGTTAGTTTTTTTGCAAGTGCTTCATCCACTGACCGGTTCAATGCCACCACACCACCAAAGGCGCTTTTCGGATCGCAATCCCAAGCGGCCGCATATGCGGCAGAAAGTTGTTTCGCCGTCGCCACTCCGCAAGGAATATTGTGTTTGACAATCACCACCGCCGCATCTTCAAGATCCAAAAGCAAACGGAGTGCAGCATCCACATCTAGCAAATTGTTATATGAAAGCGCTTTACCTTGTAGCTTTGCCGCTTCAAGCAACGAGTGAGTGGCTAAGGGATCAATGAATGCGGCGGCAAGCTGATGCGGATTTTCGCCATAACGCAAATGATAAGCTTGATCATAGCCATAAGCAATCTGACGAAACTCACTCAATGAAAAATTACCTTGCTCG
>Ga0207120_1103_pt1 | contig 16013 bp, 12 predicted proteins | sample Alteio_BWMinHeat_40_FD_153509 | JGI IMG/M metagenome (GOLD analysis project Ga0207120, IMG submission 153509) | Enriched cells from forest soil in Barre Woods Harvard Forest LTER site, Petersham, Massachusetts, United States -... | ecosystem: Environmental > Terrestrial > Soil > Temperate forest >...
TTATCTTTTTCGATTAAATTGTTCATATCCCATTCACTCGGCATAAGGGTTTTAATTCACACCACTGACAAGTTTCTTCTTTATCTTTAGGATCAACTTGGGCATCACCATTACAAAAATCTTCAGCAAGCTTGGTCAAAATAGTTTGCCATTGATTTAATAAGCTATGCCAGTCTGTATTAGGCAGTTTGATCCCTTGAATATCTAACGTATATTGGCTAAGACCTTTAAATGTTTGATCACCTGTTGCAAGTTGAGCAAAAGCAATACCCACGGTTTGGTGCGAATTTTCGAGTAAATAAAGCGGTAGTTGCGGTTCATCCAAACGCTCACCAAGCCATTGGTAAATGTTATTCAGTTTTCCGGTTTTATAATCAATAATGAGCATGCTACCATCTGGTAACTCATCTATACGGTCTATGCGCGTTTCAAGGGTTAAGTGATTTAGTTGCAGAGTAGTCGATAACTCTGTGTGTTTGATTTTGAAATCAGGTCTTTGTTTTTCAATTTCCAACCAGTCACGGATAATTGATGCAATACGTTGTTGTTCTAGTTGAATATAGTGAGGACGCTGTTTAAGCGAATATTCATTCCACGACAGTGTTTCACTCATGCACTCTGAAATAAGTGTGTTTAATTCGGATGCAGAAATAGCTAGAAGCGTTGCTTGATTTTTTAATTTTTGCCAGACACTATCCAGCACTTGGTGAATATATTCTCCGCGCTCTCTTGCACGCATCCCTGGTGTTACTTCATCAAAACCTTTCGCATGTAGTCTTTTTTCAGCAAAAGCTTTAAAGGGGCAGAGGGCTTGCAGTTTGATGATGCTGACGCCGCCTTTTACTTTTTCATCTAAAGCTAAAGCAGGGCCCTTGTTATCTGTTAGCGTTTCTACCTTACGAGATTGATACACACAGTCAAATGACGTTTGATAGTCTGCTAATTTCAATTCACTTAAAGAAAGTGGTGGTATATGTCGAATTAAAGAACTTGCTTCACAATCATTTTCCTCATTTTTAACAGAATAACTAAAAAAAGATTGCGATGCACTTTCTTTAAATTGTTGAATGAGATCAGCGCAAAAATTTAACTCACGCAAAGCAGTTGCATGTGGCATATGTAAATCGCGTTGTAATTTTTTTGGAATAAAGGGATTGGGCTTTGCAATAGGCGGGAAAGTGACATCATCCAATCCTGCAATCCATACGGTGTCAAAAGGCAATCCTGCTGCTTCTAACTGACCTAATACTTGAATCCGTGTTTCCGGGCTTTTAGGCTGAAAAATGCTGTTTTTCGCCATTTTTTTTAGATAGGTGAGAGCTGCCTCGTAGGTAACAGGCTTGCTAACATAATCGATCGTTCTAAAGTCAGTTAATAAATTTAACCAGGCTTCAATTGTTTGATACTCAATACTTACGAGGCTGCGCTCTCCCGGCCAACCCATACAGGTTAGTAACTCAGTGAATGTTTCAGCCCATTCTCCAAACGTTTGATGAGATGTCAGTCGGTCCGTTATTGCGAGGAGCGGAGCGAAGAAGCAATCCAGAGTCTTTAAGGCGCTGGATTGCTTCTTCGCTCCGCTCCTCGCAATGACGATGCTTATATTCTCTTTCTTTAATTCCCTATCAGCCTTTGCCCGACTAAATCGCTCTCTCTCAGCATCTCTTATAAATGGTGATAGCAATATTTCACTGAACACTTCACGTGAAATTGTTTTTTTATTTAGTTCAAGTAATTTTAACGCCGTATAAATAACCGGGTACTCAGATAATGGTTGACCTGCAGATAGGTTAAACAAATTGTCTTCGCCAAAGACTGCAGTAAATTGCTGCTTTATACGATCTCGTTCTGTTGCTAGTTGCGGGAATACACAGCCAATCGTAGCATTTGGATCCGCTTCATGCTTTTGTTTGGCAAAACGTGCAATAGTTTCAATTTCAGTATCACTTTTTTGAAATTCAATAGCAAAAGATTGGGTGTTTGGTTTAATAAGCTGAAGTTTCACAACGTGCTTATTCATCTCTTCGCAAAGTGTTAAAAGATTCTGTATTTGCGGCGATAATTCGGTAAACCCAAATAAAATAATTTCTGTTGGCAAGCAGTGAGGGGCGTGTTTTAACTTTTCGCACAATTGATCGGGTAATGAATCCGCATCAATCCAGTGATGTTGCTTGCATTGTTCTTCAAACGTTGTCGCGAGGTCGCGAAACGCACGGTAATCTTCAAAACTGTTAAATAAAGGGTGATTTAGGGATAGTTGCCATTGTTTTAGTAACTTCCAAGCAGACAATGCGCAATCTGCTGTTTCAGATAATTGTAATAAGTAATGATTGAGTTTCGATTGGCGGATATTTTGCTCCCAAAGATAAGCCACTTGCGACGGTTTTAATAACAAAGGCAAAGGTGTGTCTTGATAGCATCCAACTTCAAACCATAAGCGTTCAATCCAACGATTGAGTGGGACAATCTCAGGTGTTTGCCAACTAATTTCATTTTGCTTTTGTTTAAATAATTGATAGTGGCTGTGTAAAGTTGCGGCAAGACGGCGGTTTGGGGTAAGAATGGCAGCGCTTTCAGCTAACGAGGTGAAGAGTTCTATTTCAAGATTGTTTATTATTTTTAGTTCCATTTTTGCCCACTATAGACAATTTGCATTAAAACTATATAATCTGCCCAACTTTATTAAAGGAGCCACACGACATGCAGCGATTTTTTCAAGCTGACAATAACACAATTACACCTACATCGAATAGCACCCCGGCGCAGGATTCATATTCATTTCTGAAACTTGGTATAGGACTTGGGATTGTTGCAGGTGCCGTTCTGTTTGCTATCTGTTTATGCTGCTGTTGCATACAGTTAAGAAAGCGTCGTTTAGAAAGAGCGTTAGAGAGGCAGCCTCAACCATGGTCTAAAAAGGATGATCCAATGGCTGCGCAATTAACAGCTGAACAAGATGATCATGTGGTGGAGTTACAAGATACGAATGCGGAAGAATTGCAACCAACTAAACTTGGCGTCAATCTATAAAGCCTTCCGAGGTTCAGATAGCTTTTTCGTTAGTTATGCTTTTCTCCTCGGGGTTGTCACCGGTGTACCGCCATCTCGTGCTCGCTATCGCTGCGCTCGAAATGGGCGTACACCGGCGCCACCCCTCGCGCTAGGTTGCTACCGTGCACGTAGTTATGTTGTTGCTTTCTTTTCTATTTTGATAACAAATCTATTATCTGTTCAACCAATCCAATCCGTTCATTCAACAAATGCGTATCCAAGACAAACCGCATCTTCGTCGGCCCATCCAACTTAAATCGCCGCGACTTTTCTTGTATCAATAAAATAATCGTCTCCGGCTTAATATTCGGCTTGTGATTAAATTCAATTTTACCACCCTTATCACTTGCTTCAATTTTCACAATTCCTAATTTCTCTGCTTTTAATTTTAACTCTGTCACTGCAATTAAATTTTTTAAAGGATCAGGCAATAAGCCAAAACGATCAATCATTTCAACCTGAATATCATCAAGCTCTGCAGAAGTCTTCGCATTTGCAATTCGTTTATAAAATTGTAACCGTAATGGCACGTCATTTAAATAATTATCAGGAATTAATGCAGGCACGCGCAAATCAATTTCGGTCCTATTTTGCGCGACATCAAACTCTAATTCCGGTTCATTACCAGATTTCAACGCATCGACTGCGCGCGATAATAAATCCATGTAAAGCGTAAAACCCACCTCTTGCATATCGCCACTTTGATCTTCTCCTAACAATTCGCCCGCGCCGCGAATTTCTAAATCGTGTGTTGCCAAAGTAAAACCAATGCCTAATTGATCTAAAGATGAAATCGCATCTAATCTTTTAACTGCATCGCCAGTTATTAACTGTTTGGGTGGTGTTAGTAAATAAGCATAAGCTTGGTGATGGGATCTGCCCACTCGGCCACGCAATTGATGTAATTGTGCTAAGCCAAATTTATCAGCGCGATTAATTATAATAGTGTTTGCTGTTGGAATATCAATGCCACTTTCAATGATCGTTGAACAAATCAACACATTAAAATGACGGTGATAAAATTCAGACATCACTCGTTCCAGATCACGCTCATGCATTTGCCCGTGCGCAATCGCAACCCGTGCTTCACCAACTAATTTAGCAATTTCTTCCGCTTTATGCTGAATGGTCGCCACTTCATTATGTAGAAAATAAACTTGGCCGCCGCGTAGAATTTCACGCTGTATAGCTTCTTGAATTAATGTTGGTTGATATTCATGCACAAACGTTTTAACAGACAGTCGCCTTGCAGGCGGTGTGGCAATAATGGATAAGTCACGAATGCCAGAGAGTGCCATATTTAAGGTGCGTGGAATAGGGGTCGCTGTTAACGTTAAAATATCAACCATCGAACGCAGTGCTTTTAGTTTTTCTTTTTGCTTTACCCCAAAACGATGTTCCTCATCAATAATAACAAGCCCCAACGATTTAAACTTTATATCTTCTTGTAATAATTTATGCGTGCCAATCACGATATCAACTTTACCTTCTTCCATTCGTTGTAATAATTGTTTAGATTCTTTGCCTGTTCTAAACCGTGACAACATGCCAACTTCAATAGGCCAATCAGCAAACCGGTCTTGAAAGTTTTGATAATGCTGCTGAGCAAGCAACGTTGTGGGCACCAATAACGTCACTTGTTTGCCATTTTGTACTGCTAAAAAGGCAGCACGTAGGGCGACTTCCGTTTTACCAAAACCTACATCACCGCAAATAACTCGGTCCATCGGTCTTTCTGATGTCATGTCTTTAAAGACGTTATCAATCGCTTGTAATTGATCGGGCGTTTCTTCAAACGGGAAACTATTTGCAAACATTGCATATGAATCATCAGGAAAAGTATAGGCATCACCAGGGCGAGCCGCACGCTTGGCATAAAGCGCTAATAATTCTGCTGCCACATCCCGAATTTTTTCTGACGCTTTACGTTTAGCTCGTTGCCAGTTTTCAGTGCCTAATTTATTGATGGGGGTATGTTCGGGGTCAGTGCCTGAATAACGGCTGATTAAATGCAGCGATGCAACAGGTACATAGAGTTTGTCGCCATCTTGATATTCTAAGCATAAAAATTCAGATGGGTAGTCACCCACTTGAATAGTTTGTAATCCTCTATAACGGCCAACACCGTGATCAATATGCACTACTGGATCATCTAAATTTAATTCTGTTAAATCGCGGATAATGGCTTCAGTATCTTGCGGGCTTTGCTTGCGTAGCCGCCGCTGCATTACTTTTTTGCCATAAAGATGATTTTCAGTGAGCAGTGTGATTGATGGCTTGGTTAAACTAAAACCTTCTTCAATTGAAGTAACAACAATCCCTTGGGGATTATCACTTTCTAAAAATTCTTGCCAAGAGTGGAAAAAAGGCGGTGTTAAAGAAATACTGCGAAATAATTGTAATAATACTTCGCGCCGGCCTAATGTTTCTGCGCAAAATAAAATACGACCTGGGTAGGATTTAACAAAATCCTCTAATGGAGCTAATGGTTTTGCCGCTTTGTGGTTAATTTCTAACTGCGGCGCAGGAGAAGTATCAAACGTGATAGCATTTTTACCATTCGTTTGATTAATGCTTAAACAAGGAAATGCTTTAAGCGACCCTGCCATCTCATCCGGCCTAATAAAAATTTTGCTTGGCGGAAGAATAGGGCGTGATATATCATGTGATGCCTGATCAAAACGCATCTCAATTTCCTGCCAAAATTCTTTCGCCTTTTCCTGATAATCGCCCATCGTCACTATTAAAGTGTTTTTAGGTAAATAATCGGTAAAAGTCGCAGTCTCCGTAAAGAACAATGGTAAATAATATTCGATGCCAGGCGAGTAAATCCCTTCCGTGATGTCTTGATATAACGGGCATTTAAGGGGGTTACCGCTAAATTCAGTACGAAAATGTTGTCTAAAGGTGTCAATGCCCGCTTCAGTCAACGGAAATTCTTTGGCGGGTAGTAAGCGAATCTCGGTTACTTTCTCAAGTGACCGCTGCGTTTCGGGTGAAAATAGCCGAATCGTGTCTACTTCTTCATCCAGCAAATCAATTCGAAAAGGTATTTTACTGCCCATGGGAAAGAGATCAATGATTGATCCGCGTACAGCAAATTCCCCATGTTCGCGTACTTGGCTGACTGAGTAATAGCCCGCATTCGTAAGCCTCGTACGCAATATATCAATATTCAGTTTATCGCCTTGGTGCAGCGCAAAAGCCTGGGAGTCAATGAACTGAGGTGGGGCTAGGCGGTGCATAAAGGTTGAAACAGTAGTGATAATTGCCCCTTTTTCGAGCGCGGGTAAACGAAAAAGGGTGGATAACCGCTCGGAAATAATGTCTTGGTGAGGTGAAAAGTGGTCGTAAGGCAATGTTTCCCAATCGGGAAATATTAGCAAATCAGTATGATTGCTAAAAAAGTTCAAGGCTTCAACTAAGTGTGTGACCGCTAAATTATCCGGCGCAATGATTAAAAAAGGTTGTTTTTGGCGTTCGAGCGCTTCACTCAGCGCAAGACCTACACTTGCACCACATAAGTTGTTCCAACTCACCCGCTCGAGAGCCTGTTCCGGCAACGGTTGATCAAAAGCGCTATTTAATAACATCTAACTACAAACCTTCTTGCACAAATAGTCTCGCATTTTAGCAAGGGTTTTAAGAATAAAACAGGAGAAAGCAATGGAAATTGATAAGATGTGTAAAAAAATTGATATTATTTTGACACTACTTACAGCTCATCTCCGAAAGACTATTCAAGAGAGTGATTACCATTTTTTGGATGCACTGTTTGGCCAAGACGGCCCTCGCTTATCAAAAGTGGCAGAGCTTGAACAGATAGTTGATGAATTGCAAAGGCGTTTAGAAGTTGATTTCATTGAGTGGCCCTTTGAACAATTAAGAGCGCATTTCGATTATATTTCTAATGGACTGCTATACGAAATAAATGAAATTCAAGGCGTAAGTAGAAATGAATTCTCGCCAGATGTTTTATTCCAATTTTTTTGTGCAACGATGCAAATTGACTTGAAAAAATATGAAAAAGAATTGCAATATTTTCATGAATATGTTCGCCTTTATTCCTTACTAGTTAAAATTAAATATTTTTTAAGAAAATTAAATCTGAAAGAGCAATTTGAGGAGTTGATTGAGGCGCTTCACACAACCTATCATGATCAAATGAAAGGACCAGATGATACCAGAGCCGCACATATTACCAATACCATTCATGGTTTAAATTTAATGTGTGAGCGATTAAGCCGTAAATTGAATGATAAAAACTATCAAGTAACCGATTGGATATTAAAAAAAACTAATTTAATCTATAGTAAAGATAAAACGGCAGAAAGCATAGAAAAGTGGATTAATGTTTTGCCAAATAACGTAGCAAAATCACTCAATACGAGAAACGTTTATCAACCCCATTTAATTTTTTTCAAAAATAAAGTTGATAGAACAGCGCATTTGGCGAAACTTGAAAGAGAAAAATTTGATAATTTCAAATTAGTTGAAAGACTTTATAAGTCTAAAGCCAAAGCGATTCGCATAAAGGACATCTCAGCAGCATTAGATCGTAAATTTGCTCGACGTCTTGAACGTGCGCGCAATCTTGAAACTCGACTTGGCGAAAGCGCCGACATTATTCATTCGCATCGTCTGTTGGCAGAATCAGTCATAGGGCAGATGGTTAATGTTAAAAACACTGTCCTATATGTAAAAGTGTTAATGGAAGAGATGAATTTTCGCTCACCCTTTGACGAAATGGAGAGCGACAGCGAAATACTATCCTACTTTTCCTTCGAATTAATAAAATTAATCGATTTCTATGCCAAATATTTTACTGAACTAGAAACACTTGAGCAGCAACTTAAAAATTTATCTAACGAAAAATGTCGTCGCGAAGAAGCAAAATACAAGCTTCACTCCCATATTGATGCCGTTTTAGATTTCTGGGAATCTTCTAAAAAAGTAATGTTAGGTATTTCAGATCAATATGAAACTTTAAGCAGAGAGATTGAGCCTGATTTTTCTATCGGACATTCAATTATAAAACACTGGTATTGGATCGTGATGGGGACTTTACTCATGGGTGCAATCTTCACATTATTAGGGTTATTCGTCTTTACACTACCGCCAATAGAATTAGCAATTATCATCACCTGTGGCTTAATTATAGGCGCTTGTATCGCTGGTGGATTTGTTATTCTTAAAGAGTATCTGCAAGCAACGTCACTGCATGAATTAACGCCAGAGGATGTATCAAAAAGACTAGGCAAGCTTCCGAATGAAACAACGCTAGATCTTACGCCTTTCTCTGAAGATCCATTTGAGGTTGAATTAAAAGAGCTAAAGGTCGAGTTTTAGGTGGTGTCTCGACCCTACCAACCCAGCATGGTACATTAAGCAATTGTCATCAGTGTAGTAGGAATGAAACTCTGTGAACAACTCTCTTATTTTTAATCCCCCCGTGATAGCGCATCGTGGTGCAAGTCACCTCGCCCCTGAAAACACGATGGCGGCTTTTATTAAAGCTGCGCAACTAGGCGCAAAGTGGGTCGAATTTGATGTGATGTTAGCAGCATCAGGAGAGGCGATTATTTTTCACGATGAGACATTATCTCGCACCACTAATGGGAAAGGAATGGTAGCGGAATCAACATTTACAAAATTATCTACGCTTGATGCGGGTGGGTGGTTTGCGCCGCAATATTCAGGTGAACGTATTCCATTGCTAAAAGATGTGCTGCAATTTTTAAAAGAAATGAATATGGCCGCAGTCGTAGAAATAAAACCTCTTGTGGGTGAAGAAGAACAGACCGTTCTTCGAACATTAGAAGCTGTTGATGCGCTTTTCAAAGAGAGAGACTCCTCTATTTTATTCTCAAGCTTTTCGCTCCCCTCGTTAAAATACCTGAGGCAGCGATCTCACCATTGTCAGATTGGCTTACTTCTGGATGAGTGGGAGCCTGGGTGGGAGCAAAAGTGTCTAAACCTTAAGTGCGTATCGGTTCATGTTAACGAAGCTATTCTGACCCAAGAAAAAGCAAATAAAATTAAAGAGATGGGTATGAAATTATGCGCTTATACCGTAAATGATCTAAGCAGGGCAAGCGAGCTTTATGCCATAGGGGTGGATGCGCTCTTTACCGATGTACCAGATCAGTTGATAAATGGTAAAATAATAGAATAACTCGAATCAAAAGAAGGACCCCGCCATGGATAATCTAAACTTGAATATCGTTGATTATTTACTGATTGTTATTTTTCTTTTTTCGATGATTCGAGGTTTTAGCCGCGGTTTAGTTCTTGAGATAATTGGATTATTATCTTTTATCGCTGCTGTGGTCGTTGCAGTCGCTTTTGCAGGCCCACTGTCAGAACACTTTACGAATGCACCAGCAGTGCAGAGTGTCGTAAATCAAGCATCTTCTGCAATTGGCGTAAGCACTTCTCAACCTGTTTCATATGTGGCGCTTGCTGTTAGCTTTGGTTTACTGTTTGCAGGTGTGGTAATTATTGGTTCTATTGTTGGTTTTATCCTTAATCTCTTTTTTATGTATGGGGTATTAGGGCTTGGTAATCGGGTGTTAGGTGCGGCCTTTGGTTTTGGCCGCGGGTTTATCTTGTGCATGGTGATTGTTTTTATCGTTCAACTCACCCCTTTTGTCACAGCACCTTTGTGGCAGCGTTCACAATTAGTGAGCTCCTTTCAACCTGCTGTAGGGTGGTTGGGCGGCATTGTCTCGCCCAGTTTGGCGAATATTCGCTCGCGTTTTAGCGAAACCATTCAGGATGTGAATTCATCGCTGCATAACATCACGAAATAAAGTTATAGACAATCGTTAAATGCGGTCACCGTCATCTCATCTAACTGTTGTGGAGTTTTAAACAGCTCCACCAACTCCCTCACCTTTTCTTCCGGATAATGCGTCAACATATTATCTTGAAACTTCTTAAATAATAGCGGAATGCCTTCTTCTCTACGCTTGCGATGACCAATAGGATATTCGACTGTGATTTTATCGCTGCGGGTGCCATCCTTAAAAAATATCTGTATTGAATTAGCAATCGAGCGTTTACCCGGATCTAAATAATCCACTGAAAATTGCTTATTTTCTTCAACAATCATTTTATTGCGCAACGCATCAATACGCGGATCTGCAGCAAAAGCATCTTCATAGTGATTGGCTGTTAAATTCCCCTCTAAAAGCGCAACCGCAACCATATACTGTAAACAATGATCGCGATCAGCATAATTATGCAAAGGACCTGATTTGCTAATAATGCGTATAGCAGATTCATGCGTGGTTAATTGAATACGATCAATTTGATCTAATTTGTCCTTAATTAAAGGGTGTAATTTCACAGCGCATTCAACAGCTGTTTGCGCATGAAACTCGGCAGGGTAAGCAATTTTAAATAACACATTTTCCATCACATAACTTTCAAAAGGCCGGTTTATTTTTAACGGCACGCCCTTCATTACCACATCATAAAATCCCCATTTTTTTGCTGTGAGGGCGCTTGGGTATCCCATCTCGCCTTGCAAACTAAGCCATGCCAAACGTACAGCACGGCTAACCGCATCACCTGCCGCCCAAGATTTGCGAGAACCGGTATTAGGCGCATGTCTATAAGTACGAAGGGCTGCGCCATCTAAAAATGCTTGCGAGAGTGCATTCACAATTTGATCTTTGCTGCCGCCCAGTAAAAAAGTTGCAACAGCAGTGGATGCGATTTTAACAAGCAACACATGATCGAAGCCTAAACGATTAAAACCATTTTCTAATGCGAGTACACCCTGTATTTCGTGTGCTTTAATGATGGCTGCGAAAATATCTTTCATCAGTAACGGTTTTTTACCTTCAAGCTGATTTTTGCGGCTGACAAAATCTGCGGCCGAAAAAATTGCACCAATATTATCAGAAGGATGTCCCCACTCAGCTGCAAGCCAAGTATCATTAAAATCAAGCCATCGCACCATGGTGCCAATATTAAAAGCAGCCAAAATAGGATCTAAAATAAAATCAGTGCCAAGAATGGGCACGCCATTAGGAACCGTCGTGCCATGCACAATAGGCCCTAATAATTTTTTGCAAGCAGGGTATTGTAATGCCAAAATGGCGCAGCCTATTGCATCCATTAAACAATAACGAGCAGTTGTAAAGCTAAGCTCGCTTTTGACTTGATAATCACTGACATAATTCGCAAGCATGACTAATTCAGCATCAGGTTGCGGTCGTTTATTTTCATCAACTAAATGCGCGCTCATTGATTACGCTCTTCAATAGGAACAAATGGCCTGGGCGGTGGGCCTATGTATTTAGCTTCAGGGCGAATTAATCGATTATTGGCGCGTTGTTCAAAAATATGGGCACTCCAACCACTTAATCGCGCCATCACAAAAATCGGCGTAAACAAAGGAGTTGGGATGCCGCAGAAATGATAAGTTGTCGCACTATAAAAATCTAAATTGGGAAATAATTTTTTCTCATCCCACATCACTTTTTCTATTCGTTCAGAAACAACGTATAAATAACCATCGCGGGCGCCTTTAGATAATTTTTCCGACCATGCTTTGATAATATCTGAACGCGGGTCAGAGATTTTATAAACCCGATGACCAAATCCCATGATTTTTTCTTTTTTAGCCAGCATTTCTTTAAGGGCTGCTTCTGCTTGATCCGGCGTTTTAAATTGCGTGATCAAATGCATAGCTTCTTCGTTCGCACCACCATGAAGTGAGCCGCGCAGTGTCCCAATCGCTGAAACGATAGCAGAATAAAAATCAGAGAGAGTAGAGGCGGTTACCCTTGCTGCAAAAGTGGAAGCATTAAACTCATGCTCTGCATAAAGAATTAAAGAAACATCCAGCGCGCGTCTATGTTCTTCACTCGGTTTTTTGCCATGTAATAAGTGAAGAAAATAACCCGCAACCGTTTGATCTTCTGCGCTCCATGGTTCGATACGAACCCCATTGCGATGAAACGAATACCAATAAAGCAGCATGGTGGGGACGCACGCAATTAAGCGATCTGCAATTTGGTGACCATTGTATTGCGTTGATTCTGCTTCAAGTGTTCCAAGCATCGATACACCTGTGCGTAATACTTCCATTGGATGAGCGCTTCCCGGAATCGCTTCCAGTAATTTTTTTAATTCATTGGGTAAGAGACGTAATTTAGTTAATTTATCTCTATACATATTCAATTGATTGAGTGTAGGAAGTTCGCCATATATAAGTAGATAAGCGACTTCCTCAAAAGTGGAATAGGTAGCAAGATCATGGATATCATAACCGCGATACGTTAAGCCTACGCCTTCTTTGCCAACTGTGGAGATGGCGGTATCACCAACAACAATTCCTTCTAAGCCACCTGTTTTCGCACTCATTCCGTTTTTCCTTTAGCAAACAATTCATCTAACTTTTGTTCATATTCGTAATAATGTAAAACTTTATAAAGTTCGTCACGCGTTTGCATGGCTTCAACTAAAGATTGTTGCGTGCCTTTTTGCCGAATCGTTTCATAGACAGAAATGGCAGCTTTACTCATTGCTCTAAATGCACTTAATGGATAAAGAATCAGTTTAATGCCTGCTTGTTTTAACTCATCTTGAGTAAACAAGGGCGTTACCCCAAATTCAGTGATATTCGCAAGCACGGGTACTTTGCTGTGTTTCGCGACCGTAAGGTACTCTGAAAGAGTAGTCGCACCCTCAAAAAAAATCATGTGCGCACCCGTTTCAACATAGTGGTGAATTCGTTCGATGGTTTTATCTAACCCTTCAATGGCGAGTGCATCAGTACGCGCCATGATGGTGAAGTAATCAGTATGATTAGCATCTAAGGCAGCTTTGATGCGATCACACATCTCACTTGGGCTTACTATTTCTTTTTTAGGACGATGGCCGCACCGTTTTGCTTGCACTTGATCTTCAAGATGTACACCGCTCACACCTGCATCGATCATTGTTTTAATGGTGCGTTCAATACTAAAAGCATTACCAAATCCAGTATCGACATCGACTAACAATGGTAAACGGGAGACGGATGTGATTCTTCTTGCATCTTCTGCAACATCGGTGAGATTAGTCATCCCTAAATCGGGAAGGCCATAGGAGGCATTTGCAACGCCTGCACCAGATAAATAAATTGCGTGAAAGCCTGCAAGTTCCGCGAGTAGGGCAGTGTATGCGTTGATGGTGCCTACAATTTGCAGAGGAGATTCGTGTGAGAGGGCATTCTGTAAGCTGTTCATTGAGTTAAGCTCCATTTAACTCTCATAAACTCCCCGAACTGGACTCGAACCAGTGACCCATTGATTAACAGTCAATTGCTCTACCGACTGAGCTATCGGGGAATCTCAATTTGTGACGTTGAATACTAATATTCGATTCAGCCAGCGTCAATACAATTTTTGCTATTTAATCATAGTCTATTCAACTTACAGTGTCACCTTTCCTTTCAATAGGGTAGCGGCTTTTCTAAGTCGCTTCACAGCTTCGACCAGATTTTCCATGCTCGTCGTAAAGCAAAGCCGGATATGCCCTGGGGTACCAAAAGCAGATCCTGGCACAACCGCAAGGTTCGCTTCGGTTAATAAGAACTCAGCTACATCTAAGTCAGAGTTGATGCCTGCTTCTTTGTTATACAAACCTTCAACGCAAGGAAAGGTGTAAAAAGTACCATCAGAGGGGACGACGCTGATGCCTGGCATCGTTTTCAATTCGCTAATTACAAAATCATGCCGCTCCTGATAAGCCTTGCGCATCGTTTTGATACATTGTTGATCACCCTCTAGCGCTGCAATCGTCGCATACTGAGAACAAGCAGTGGGATTCGAGGTACTTTGTGATTGAACTTTTTTCATAGCTGCAATTACCTTTGCGGGACCTGCAGCATAACCAATACGCCAGCCGGTCATGGCATACGATTTAGAAACACCATTAATGATGACGGCCCGATCATAAAGTTCAGGGCAAGCATTTAAAATATTGCAAAAGGGTTTACTAAAAAGACTATGCTCGTAAATATCATCGCTTGCTACTAATACATGCGGATGACGCTTTATCACCTCACCCAATGCTTTTAATTCATCAAGTGAATAGGCAATTCCTGTTGGGTTAGAAGGGCTATTCAAAAGGACGATGCGCGTGCGTGGTGTAATAGCAGCTTCTAACGCTTCTGGCTGTAATTTAAAATGCTGAGCAAAGGTGGTTTTGACAGGGACTGGAACACCATCAGTGAGTAAAGTCATATCGGGGTAAGAAACCCAGTAAGGAGCCGCAAAAATCACTTCATCGCCTTCATTTAAAACCGCGGCAAATAAATTATAAATACTGTGTTTTGCGCCTACGGAAACTAAAATTTGCGAAGGCATGTAAGTTAATTGGTTTTCACGTTTAAATTTGTCGACAATCGCTTGCTTCAGCTCTTTGATTCCATCAATCGCCGTATATTTGGTAGCACCTGCTTGAATGGCTTTGATAGCAGCATCTTTAATATGCTGCGGGGTGTCAAAATCAGGTTCCCCAACGCTTAAATTAATGACTGGTTTGCCGGCAGCAGTGAGCTCATCAGCACGAGCAGAAATAGCAAAAGTAGGAGAGGGCTTTATGCGCTCTACACGTTGGGATAATTTTACGGCAAGATCATTCATCATCTATTCCTCATTCAGTCTCTTTTAAGCAAACCGCCGATTATAAAGCGACCGTTTCCAATTGTCACGAAGCCCAGTATACTTCCCGCATGAAACCGTCCTTATTCCAGATTGAAGCTCAATTTCAGCCCGCAGGCGACCAGCCATTGGCAATTAAAACGCTGGTGGAGGGCATAACCTCTGGGCTCGCGCATCAAACCTTATTAGGGGTGACGGGTTCAGGTAAAACTTTTACCATCGCCAATGTGATCCAAGCGATAGAAAAACCAACGCTCATTCTTGCTCCCAATAAGACCTTGGCGGCCCAACTTTATGGTGAGATGAAAGAATTCTTTCCGCACAATGCGGTAGAGTATTTTGTTTCTTATTATGACTATTACCAGCCCGAAGCCTATGTGCCATCCTCAGACACTTATATTGCTAAAGATGCTTCCATCAACGAACATATAGAACAAATGCGTTTATCAGCAACAAAAGCACTGCTTGAGCGTAAAGATGCAATCATTGTCGCAACCGTATCCGCTATTTATGGTTTAGGCGATCCGCGTATGTATCTCAGTATGGTGATGCATCTAGATCGCGGGGATAAAGTGGATCAGCGTTTTATTTTAAGAAGGCTCGCAGAATTGCAATACACGCGCAACGATGTAGATTTACATCGTGCCACTTATCGTGTTCGTGGCGATACCATCGATATTTATCCAGCAGAATCCGATAGCGAAGCGGTGCGTATTGAATTGTTTAACGATGAAATAGAAAACTTATACTATTTCGATCCGTTAACCGGTGAAGTGCTGCGTAAAGTGCCGCGCTTAACTATTTATCCTAAATCGCATTATGTCACTGAGCGCGATACAGTCGTAAAAGCGCTTGATCGAATCAAAGCAGATTTACGCATACGACTTGAGGAACTTTATAAATTAAATAAGCTCGTGGAAGCACAGCGTTTAGAACAACGCACGACGTACGATTTAGAGTTACTAAAAGAACTAGGCTATTGCCAAGGCATCGAAAATTACTCACGTTATTTATCAGGTCGTGCACCGGGTGAACCACCACCTACTTTATTTGATTATTTGCCGACGGATTCTTTATTGATAATTGACGAATCGCACGTCACTATTCCCCAATTAGGCGGTATGTATAGAGGCGACCGTTCACGTAAAGAAACGCTGGTCGAATATGGTTTTCGTTTGCCTTCCGCATTAGATAATCGGCCCATGCGTTTTGATGAATTTAGTGCACGTGCGCCACAAACTATTTATGTTTCAGCAACCCCCGGTCCTTACGAATTTGAAAAATCAGATGCGATTGCAG
>Ga0207120_1119_pt1 | contig 15918 bp, 13 predicted proteins | sample Alteio_BWMinHeat_40_FD_153509 | JGI IMG/M metagenome (GOLD analysis project Ga0207120, IMG submission 153509) | Enriched cells from forest soil in Barre Woods Harvard Forest LTER site, Petersham, Massachusetts, United States -... | ecosystem: Environmental > Terrestrial > Soil > Temperate forest >...
CTCCAACTTTCACTTAAGCTATGTAGAAATTTTTAAGACCATTCAAGAAATTTTTGATTTAGGAAATCTGAGTATAAAGGTCGTATACTCATTCTCTTTGGACTCACAAGCAATGGAACCACCAAGGCTTTTCATAACAGATTGGCAAAATGAAAGGCCTATTCCTGTTCCATAATGGGTTTTGCTATAAAATGTATCAAATATATGGGGGAGTACTGATTCAGATATTCCACTGCCCGTATCTTTAAAATAGAGTACAAAATCAGTTGGTTCGATCTCACTCCACAACGAAATATAACCATTGTCAGTTTCTTTAACATAATACAAAGCATTCTTTAGAAGATTGAATAATACGTGCTTGATAAGAAGCCTATTGCCATAAAAGCTAAAGTCTTTAACACCATCCCATGAAATGATGGCTCTTTCCTCTTCAGTTAATGGGTAATCCCTTATTGCTTCCTCTATGCACTCCCTAATGGATATAACCTTTAAGTCTTTTTCTAAATTTTTAGGATCCTTCAGGTTCATCAGCAGCATATCAATAACCATTGAGGCACTTAACGTAATTTTCTCTAGATCTGCTGGTGTCTCAGCTATATTCTTGAGCTCTTCTTTAGAAATTTTGGCCCCCTTTTTATTGGCAGAGCTTGCTTTTCTATATCCCTCTACGAGCACTGGAAGAAATTTACTAATCACTTTTGCACTCGCTCGGATTCCTAAGAAAGGAGTCCGCATTTCATGGGCTACGGTACCAGCTAAGGATTTTAATGTGAGCAGCTTCTCCTTTCGTATCTTTTCTTCTTTATAAACAAACAAGCCGATATAGATGAGCATCCCAATATAGCTCGCAAGTATCCCAAAAATATTATCTGGTAGCTGTGGATATTCTCCAAAGTAGAAAAAATAATATACCCAAGCACTTGTTATTCCTATGAAAAGCACTAAAGCAGCGCTAACCCAGTCAGTAATAAAAATGAGTAAAGTTAAAGATATTAGAGCGTTAAGACACCAAATTACATCAAAATTGTTTTTGAACAACATGAATCCAAAGAAAAAAGGAAGTGTATAAATGAGAGTGAAATTCCAATAAATAGGCATGAATAACTTGGCTCGTGGGGGCCAATAGCGTGACAACATCAAGCCTAATGACAAGGCAGTAGCGATAATTCTTAAAGTAAAGTCCTCGTAGGTATCCGGCGCTGTTAAATATAAATTTATAAAATAGAAGGAGGAAAAACCAAAAAAGGAAATAAACCCATAGAGGAAAAACCGATGCTCTGCTTGGTATGTTCGCTTTGCAATATCTAACCAGAGCTGTCTGATAAGAGGGGTGAGTGCCAAAGATTAACCTTTCTGTAAGTTAATCATATAATAATCAAGATTTCCCTCTTTGTACATTTTTATAAAATTTTCACCCCAATTAACATCTAGGACTTGCTTGCACCATTTATCAAGACCTGGAAAAACTTGGTTACCAATCTTTATGACTTCTTTGACCTGGAAGCCTTGTTCTTCAAAGTTATTAATCACTTCTTGAATGGGTATTAATAAATCAATTCCTTCATCGATGAGAGGAAAGTGGGCTCGATTCATATCAAATCCCTGATTGCTTGTTGAGAAATGAGCTGCAATAACGAGTTGTCCTTGATGCTTTAAGAGTCGCCAAGATTCTTTTGCAAATTCAGGAATAGAGGGAATATGCTGTGCAGATTCAACTGCATAAATTTTATTGAATTCACCATCAGAAAAGGGTGTGGAACCAGCTGCTGCTACTTCAAATTTTAAGTTTGAGGGTACTTCTGAAGAGAATAGATGCAAGTGTTTCGCTCTCTCTATTTGATTAGGTGTAATATCAATGCCGACAACATATTCAGGGCCATATTTGTCAACCAGTTCTCTGCATCCATAACCTCTTCCACAGCCAATTTCTAAGATTTTGTCATCAAATTGTATATCAAGGTGTTTAAACACTAAATCATACAAATCGTGGGATGATCTAATCCTTTCTTCTTGTGTGATTTGTCGACAATTTAAGTCTACATTCTTCCAGTACCCAAAATTTATATAGCCGCCTTGAAATGCTGGCTTCTCGCCTAAATCATTCGTTCCATAGAGAGACTGTATAGCTGCTTTATTGTCGATTTTCATGTTTTATTAGCTCGTTTTAGTGGTACATCTTTTCATTTGAGCAAACCAGCAAGCCAGTATTGAGCCCTTCACCTATACTTGGGATGACCTCTTCATTAGAATATGTAAACTGGTCTGTAATGCATTTGACAGAGTTCCTCACAAGTTTCTCGTAAGTTTGTATGACAAATATCAATCGCTGTTTGGAAAATGTATGTTGTACACGTGCAATTATCTCATCCACTGGTGGGGTTGTTTTCAATAAATCCAGCCCATCTTCGAAAGAAAGAGCTTGACCCCAGGGGGGAGCAATAAGAAAAATGATGGGTTTATTCTCAGGAAAATTCATCTTTTTGATATAGTTTAGGCTACTTCCAAAGAAAATACGGCATTTATCGCCCATAATTTTCAGATTATTTTTTGTGTGGGTGTAAATTTTCCTATTATTTTCTATCCCAATTGCTGGAGGAAAGCCAAGAGCTTTAGCTGTGTGATATAATAAATTCCCAGAACCAAGAAATAAGTCCAAAATGATTGCTTCTTCACGAGGGAAAAATGCTCTTTTTAGTTTTTTTATGGACTTTGCCATTCTGATACTATGGACATCAATGGAACACTCAATAGCACTCCTCCCTAAGATTCGAATACCCATATTATAAAACGATTTAGGTTTTTTACCGAAGAGAGACAGTAGCTCTTCATCTCCATAATATGAGCGACTAACAAGTAAAATTTCATCAAGGGAGAGGACTTTGTTTTGAGAAGCCAATAACTCGTTTCTTATGTCTTTGATTTGCAGAAGCGACGAGCTGGCATTTGATAAATTGCTTTGAACAGTCATCGAATATCACTTGTTGAGTTAGGTATTTATCGACTTACAAATAAGCGCTAAGTTCTGTAAGTCTTGTAATTTAGTAAGTATTTTGTAGTATATCTGATATAACATACGCCTGTCCCTGCGACAGTTTGTCTGTTTTGGTGCGTTATTAGTGATCATATATTGAAATTTATGCGGGAGATTACAAAAAACCCCAATACATTGTCCTGACCCCTAACGTTGATGAGGATTACCTCAAGAAAAAGTGCTGCATTGATTGGTGCACATACCATCACCTGCTGGTGAGGGAGTTTTGAGGAAAGATGTGGTTGTACGTAAGGCATAGCTCTCATCCCAATGCTATGCAAAGGCTGGGTTAATGGGCATAAGTAATTAGGAAATAACGTAGAGAATGCATGAATTTTTAATGAAAATACTTGCAATTTTACTTAATAATCCTATATTATTAGATGTAGGAGAAGAAACATGAATGCTCTTCAGTCAGTAAAAACGCATTTGAGGCCAGGGAAAGTCTATAGAAGGAGCGACTTAGCAAAGTGGTCGAATGCCGTTGACCGCCATTTGAATCAACTTCAAAAGGATGAAGTCTTGCTCAAGGTAGCTTCTGGAATGTATCTTTACCCCAGAAAAACTGTTTTTGGAAAGGCCCCCGCTAATGATCGTGAGCTCATCGAACGATTTTTAAAAGATTCTCGATTTTTATTAGCGACACCCAACGCCTACAATGCTTTAGGTGTTGGAACAACGCAGCTTTATAATGAAACGGTTGTCTATAATCATAAGCGTCATGGGCGCTTTAAGCTCGGAAATCGTTACTTCCGCTTTGTTATGAAGCATCATTTCCCAGCCAAACTAAGCAAGGAATTCCTGCTTGTTGACTTAGTTGATAACTTGCAGAGATTAATGGAAGACCGCGAAAAGGTGTTGAGACTGGTGACAAAGAAAGCTCAAAGTATGGATTCGAGAGCTCTTCTTAGGGCTGTTAAAAATTATGGTGGCATCAAAGCCAGTAAATTCTTTGCTGCCATTTTAAATGACAGAAAGGCAACTTATGCCTCTTAAATATTTGCATGAACATCCTGAGTTTTCGGCTTTACTTGCAATTGTTGCAAGTGAAGAATCCATAGACCCTCCAAGCCTTATTGAAAAAGATTATTGGATTATGCACTGTCTCTTTGGGCTTCAAGCAAACAATTTTAAATTTCAGATGAAAGGTGGAACTTCGCTCTCAAAGGGGTTTGGTTTGATAAATCGATTTTCTGAAGATATCGATATTCAGATTGAACCGCCTTCTAATATGAAGGTTTATGTGGGGCGAAATCAGGACAAATCTCAACACATTCAGAGTCGCCTTGATTTTTATGACTGGCTGGCTGAAAACATTAAGATAGAAGGCATTACTGTCGAGCGAGATCGAGAATTTGATGATGAGAAAGCAAGAAGCGGAGGCATCAGGCTATTCTACACAACGACACAGGATTACCCAAAGGATTTAAAAGAAGGTATTCTTCTTGAAGTCGGATTTGATGATGTAACGCCAAATGTCGAGAAAAATATCAGTTCCTGGGCATATGACTACGCCTCCGGAAAGGTAGAGATAAAGGACAATCGAGCAATAGCTGTGGCATGCTACCATCCAGGATATACCCTAGTTGAGAAGCTTCAGACGGTGTCAACAAAATATCGCAAGCAACAGGAATCAGGGGGCTTTCCTGAAAATTTCATGAGGCATTATTATGACATTTTTTGCTTACTAAAGGACAAAAGCATACAAGGATTTATTTCTTCTGCAGAGTATAACAATCACAAGCAAAAGCGCTTTAGAACGGGTGATAGCCTCATTATTGCTGAAAACGAAGCATTTATAATCAGTGATTTGAAGACGCGCACGCTTTACGAACAAGAATACCAAAAAAGCACGACGCTCTATTACAGAGAAAAACCATCCCTTGAAAGCATCCTAAGCCTTATACAAGAGTATTCAGATAGGTTGTGAGAAAGACTCACCTCTGATTGAAATTTGTGCGGGCGATTACATAAAGCCCCAATACATTGACCCGACCCCCAGCGTTGATAGGGATTACCTTAAGAAAAAGTGGTGGGTTGATTGGTGCACCTAACATCATCTGCTTATGAGGGAGGTTTGAGAAAGATAGTGGTAATATCATAAACCCCTAACAGTTTTGTGACGAAATTTCATGTGATAAATTTGTAAAAGTATTGGCAATTTTATTACTCACGTTTATGTGTGCTTCAAACCAGAAAAAATCTCTATTATTACCCTTGGCACTTCTTTGCTTTTTCCAATCAGTAAAATTGAGTTCTTCTTCACAATGGAACACTGGCTTTTCAGGATAGGATGAATCGCATTTCAAAAATCGTTTCCAATACTTAATCTTGATATCGCTTTTGGTAATAGTTGATAGCCTTTCAGGACAAACTAAGAAACACATTCTTACTTCATTTTCATGGGCAAATTTGGAATTTTTGTAGAAGGCAATTTCTATACCAATATCTGTGTCTAAATTTATTTCATTAGCTAAATATACCCTTTCACAGTAAAAGTTAATTGGGTAGTATTCAGTGCTTTCTGGGTCTGTATAAATTACTTCACCAAAATAAGCGTTTCCAACCGCAGGGGACAGCTTTTCTTTGAGCTCAATGAAGAGCTCGCACGGAGAACGGATCTCAATAACATGGTTTTTCCCTTTTGGTTTAAACTTATGGGAGCAAAAGATTAAAGCTGGGTTGGTTAACCCGATACTATGCCCCTTTTTTGACGTGGAAAACTCATCAAAATCCTTCATCTCTTGACATGGGTGGGAACGAAAAAATTCAATTGAACGAAGTATAATTTTTCCTCTAGATAAACTCTCTGCATGCTCACAAAAACTTACAGACTTAAATATTTTCCTTGGTGATATGATCTTCATAATTATTTCCTTACCTAATTACTCAAAATCAAAAGACTTTTGAAAATATAGGCTGCATTCTTAGGCGGCAAAGAGAGAAGCGTATCTTCAAACCTAATACCGATTTCACATGCTTCCTTGTTAGGAAGGGAAGATAGTTGTCCTAATTTTACTAGATCATCAAGCGGGTAGCCGTTTTGAGTATATATGTTAGTGAGTGCTTGCGTTATTTGTTCTGGATTAACATTGCTAGGTGGAGGAGATGGGTTTGTAATGGAACTTTCCAAAACCATAGTCATTACATTTAAAGCATCTAGATTATCTTCTTTTGTTAAGTGCTCTACAGCCCCATTTATGAATTTCACACATAAGTCAGGTTGACGCCTTACGATATTAGCTAGGCTCTTTTGAAAAAATATAAATGAATATACAGCTTCGTCAGAAGCAAAGGCTAAGTGCTGCATAAAATATTTACTAATAATTTGGGCAATTGCAGTTTTTAGCTCTAAAATCGCTTCTTTCGTCATTATTCCACTTCTATATGATGGTAATGCTTGTATTATGCTTCTAACACTAGTCTTCATCTCTTTTTCCGCCTCGGGGTGATAACGAAAAATTATTTGTACAGCTCCATTTTTTTCTACTTCTTTCATCAGGAGATTTGGGCTTCCAATTTTTTCTAAAGCAGGGACAAAATTTGCGTTAAAGTTAGGAAAGAGAATGAACAGAGAAATAAAAAAAACTACTTTGGCAGTTCTATCTGCTTTGAATACACGCTTAATTGGGTAACTCAATAAAGACCCAATAATAGCAGAGGCTAAGCCACATATACCTGCTGAGATTATATTGACAGTACTTGGTGGCCAAGATAAAAAATCTGCAATGATGTCTTCCAAGTATATTATCCATTCTCATAAGAATTTTACCCGATATAATGATCATGCCTTGATAATGATTAATCTCTCGTTAACCGTTTTTTTCGACTGACTCTGTGTATAGGGGGTATAAAATTTACCCCCTAGGACCCCCTCTAAATTTTTTGTTATTGAGGTGAGCTGAATTTACAAAGTAATTATCAACCCATCGTTCACTTTGGAAGTTTTTTCAAAGTGCGCGCTTACACAAACTTTCGTTTAGGCGCTTTGTTGCATGCAACTCAACCTCAAAATCTATTGAAATTATTAATTATTTCTTTGGGCTCAATTTATCTGGGCTAATATGCAGTTGGCGAGCATAAATTGGGACTGTTTAGATGGAAAATAATTTAACGGTTCGATGCACAAGGGGTTGAAAAAAATGCTTCATTTTAGCCAGTGTGTTTTTAAAGCCACTAAATATTGTCATACGTAAGATTTGAGGTCTTACATAGAAAAATCACTCAAAGGTCATCAGGTAGCCATCTATGGTTGTTTGAACACTGTTTTGTTTTTGACATAAGTTTGTTAAAAGATATGTTCTGATAAAGTTTGCCAAATCTAATTCACCCATTCTTTTGCATCACACTCGTAAAGTAAAAAGCTATAAAAAAATACCCTGAGTCACTTTCTTTTGATGTGTGATGTATTCATTAAAATATTTGAAATTTAAAACTAAAAATGAACAGTTTCTAGGATACGTTGCTTGCAACAAAGCGACATTGCAAAATGCAATGTGTAAGCGCGCACTTCTCAAGTATTCGAAGTGACTGATCGAAAATAACAGAATTTTGTCTTTTTAATTTACAAAATTTTGAAGAATTAGAAAGGGGGTTTTAGGGGGTATCACCCCCTAGTTCTCTTACTAGTTGGGAGAATCAAATTTCTGCACCATTTCATAAAGTCACCATAAGTTATTTATTCAGGTTGTATGAATCCCTGTAAGTTAAGCCATTCCTTTGCAGCCTTTATCCTTTGCTCCATCCAATCTTCGCCATGGATAACGTCGACATACGGCAAGGTCACGATGACAGAGACAAACGCATCCTGGTAGGCTATGCGCTGTGCTTGGATTGCAGTCTGACATCCATCAAATTGAGCAATGGCAAGTCGTTCATGATAGGCATCTTCAAGGTCTGTTGGGGAATTAATATCTGTTGTTAACGGATGTGGATTTTTTATTCCACGGAAAAAATCTGGTGGAACAAAATTCTGCCCATTTGTTCCAGTATTGTTCCACTTCTTGTTCCGTTCTATAACTAGAGCGGATAAGCATTTCAATGATTTTATATCACGCATGTTCCATCCTTTGTTCCATAATTGAAACCTTGTTCCACTGTTCCATCTATAGGCTGTGGAACAATGGAACAAAAATTTGAAAGGCTCTCTTAGCTTGTCAAATTTCCATTCTCTTTGGCTTCTTTAAGTTTTCGATTAACTGTTCCAAGGCCAAGTCCAAGCTCTTCAGCGATTTCTCGTTGAGTGAAACCTTCCTGATGTAGAGTAAGAATCTGCTTGAATTGAGCCTGTTCTAATTTTTGGATGCGCCAACTGAGTTTACCGTTGTGTTCTTGAAGGTGAGCCTCAAAAGGGGCTGCCTCTTCCCCGTAAAAGCCGCGGGATTTTTCATAATGGACTTCAAACCTGGCCCCTTCTTTGGGATCGTAATTCTCGGGTTTACGAAGTGTGATAACAGTGTCGAGTAAGTCTTCTTTGCGAGAAGTGCCACGCTGACCTCCGTTTTTATTGGAATGGTGAATTAGCAATACGGAAATACCGCATCTGCGTAGTTTTAGGAACCATTCTTGTAGAGGTACCCAACTTTCAGCTTCATTTTCTCTGCCAGAACGACATAAGGAAGAGTAATTATCTAAGATCAAAAGCTTAACGTCACTTAAGTGCTCTTCAATGACACGCTGACCTTCTGGTGTTGAAAGGTCAGAGAGTCCTTTATCCTGGATATCTTGAGTAATGATCATCAATTGATCATCGACCATAGGTTCACGATCAATACTTTGAACAATCCTCGCCAATCGTTCTTGAAGAGCTGTCAAAGGCATTTCGCCATCGACGAACAGCACTTTCTGTGGCTTAGGACTATGCCATTTACCATCAAACATAGGACAACCTGTAGCAACGGTGTAGGCGATCATCAAAGAAACTTGGGTTTTACCAATACCTCGCGGAGCATGGATCATCACCAACCCTTGGTCTGGGATGATGGGATCCATGATCATTTCCCGTGGTGGGATTTCCATTGAAAGAAGTTCCCTAAGGTTGAGCACCCTTATTGTTGTTGCTTTGAGAACAGCATTGAGCTGACGATTTACTTCTTCCAAACCTCCCAAGAGCATGAGATCATTGAAATCCGTTGGTTGAGTGCTTGTGTCTTTAAATTTTGGAAAAACCACACGGCATCGATATTTGCACGCTAGTCTTTCCGCTTTTTCCCGACCTTTGTTGTGATCTTTCCAACAATCGTCATCTCCTGCAATAATGATAGGACATTTAGGATAGGCCTTTTTTAGTTCACCGATAACAGGATCAAGGTTGCCTGCATCAAAAGCAATCACTGTTGTCTGCTGAGTTGCCATGTACACACTGGCGCCTGTTGCATAACCTTCTGTAACATAGATGGACTTTCCATCTTCAAATGTTCCAATGTGATGGAAACAACCTTTCTTACGCCCACCTGCTAAAAATCGTTTGGTACCATCAGGTGCAATCCACTGCAAGCTCCATAGCTTTCCGGCGATATCTTTCAGAGGAATAACAAGAGTGTCACCAGAAAAGCGAACACCAAAGGCATGGACTTTCTTTCTCTCAAAATAGGGCGATGTTCCAGTTTGAGAAAAGCCATTCCATTTTTCTGAGGCAAATAAAGAAGCTTCGCTCTGTTTTTCTAACCTTATTTGTTCGGCTTTATGTTTTGCTTTTTGTATTTGTTGCTGTAATTCCTCTTTCTCTTGATAAGACAATTGATCATTTTTTACACTCCATTTTTCATTAATATCTCGACTCCAATCTCCAAATGCACCTGCCTTCCCAAAAGAAACATACCAAGCGTCTTTAAGACCTCTGCCGCCTGAAGCAAATCGATGGACTTCACCGTCAGCGATAATTGTTTCTTTGCAGTCTATACCGTTGGATGCCATCGCATCACTAAATCCTATTTCCTCCATGGATTGATCCTTTCAACGCTCAATGATCAAAATCCTTGGATATATTTTTGTTCACTGTCCGGTTCTCAACAAATTCAAGGAGATCACCGAACCGATACTTGACAAGTCGGCCGACTTTAACAATCGGAATAGGATATCTTTGTGTTGATTTCCAGATAGCTAAGGTAATTTCTTTGACGCCTAAATACTCAGCAGCTTCTTTCCGGCTTAAAAGACTATGTTGGTTCCAATCTTTCATGATTCAATCCTTCCTATAGTTTGGTAAACATTTATGACCCCAAAATATAATTGTACATTAATAAATCGACAATAAAAGTTGGATTTACAAATTGCCGCGGTAAGTTTTACTTAGTATGATCTAATGGGCTGCGATAGAGTTTGAGTGATCTTGATACACATTACCGCCGCAAACTTTTTGCGGTGGTTGGGGGGGTAGAAGGTAGTATTGGTTTTGAATTTTGGGCAAGTTCGAGAAGCTCTTCAAGCCTATCTTGTAGAGGATCAAGATGATAGTTGAAATCATCCAGGTTAATCCAGGGTGGGAGGGGAAGGAACGAATCTTCCGAAAATAAGGTCTTTTCTTTGATGTTGGGAGTCTGAATGGATAATAGCTTTTGTCGTACCCACTCAGAGAGTTTTAAAAATTCTTGAATTTGTTTCGGTTCATTAAAGGAGAACGTAGGCATATCTTCATCAAGGTTTTGGAACGCAGCAATAAAATGTGCAAGGGATTTGTAGGTGCTCAAGTAAGTGGTATATCCTTTTTCTCCACAAAGGTAGGTGTCGCTTTCGTTTCCTACTGCCTTTCCATTAAGTGGTGCTTTTCTTAAGATTAAATCCACAGCTTCAGTTGTGCTTGCTCGAAATTCTTTATAATAGGAAAGCTCATAGCTCTTAGCCAAACCTAAGAGTGCCCATATCAAACGGCTAACAATTTTGAAATGATTTTGGCTAATCTTCTCCTGGAACTTTTCTTCAATCAGCCATAGAGGGTAGCATTCCCCATAAGATTTTCTAAAATAAGCATCGTCAGGTATTTTAAAGAAATATCGCATGGCATTATGCAAGGCAGTATTTTCGCTTCTCGTGCGCGCTTCATTGTAAAGGTTAACGTTTAGTGAGAAAACAATTTTCTCTCGTGTCGCTTTGCATATGCAATTGATTTTGCAGCTGCAATTCAACGGATACAGGAGAAGGGCTTTAATTTGATGGGAAATATCAAATAAGGCAAGGTCATGGTGTTGTGCAAGGAAATCAGCAGGGAACTCACCATATTCATCCCAGAAGTTCATGAATCTCTTATCCTCTCGCAAACTGTCGCAAAGGTGTCGCAAATTCTAATGCGACACTCATAAGCATAAAAATATAAGCTTTCTGGGCTTTTCGTGGCGCCAATTTTCAACTGTCGCATTGTCGCGCTGTCGCATTGGTATTTTGACACAAAAATATTTGCCATATTTTATATCACATCAACTTATTTAACCATATATCAAGGGAAAATTTTATAAAAGTGAGAGTTGGTCGACTGTTTGCTTCTAATCGAGAATTATTATTCGATAAATTTTAGTTGTGAGAGGTATTTTTTCTTGCATCACCAAGATAATTTTTAAAACATGGATTTTGCTTTGCTCATATTCAAAATCAAATTTAAATAAATAGGACTGCCAATATACTGTTTAGTACCTCGTATCAATTGCATCAAGTTGGGGCATTCCTTTAGATATTCTATTCCTATTAATGTACCCTAATATGGATCTAACTGCTTTTCCACCGTTTCCTACTCTATACATTTTACTGTTGAGGCTTAAATCTATGTATATTAGTGAAGTGTTATGTTCAATTGCTTCTGCTAAGTATATTACCCCCCATTCGATATGGTTGTTGTATAGATTTAATTCTAAAATTGTTTTATTGACTTTCAACATTTCTGCCAGCGCTTTTGCTCCGTCATCATTTGTATTATTAGTCGTACAATTTAACTTTGTGAGATTCGTATTATGGGTAAGAGCCCAGCTCACTGCTGTCACATTCATACTGCCATCCCAAGCGTTACTGCTTGGATCTATTGTTAGCTCAGTTAGGATTGGATCATTATCATATATCCTTATTAAAGTTTCTTTAAATAACCCCTCAAAGCAAGGCCTTATATATTCATTATAACCATAGTTTTCGGTTCTATCGCTGCTTTCATTGATTATTATAAACGACGCGGAGTCTGTTTCAGTTGCTAGTTCACATATTATCTTTTCTTTAATCTCAACAATGTTAGAGGATGCTTTTTTCTCTTTAAGCTTACTTATGAAAAGGCTAGCAAATAATTTGAACACCTTTTCTTCATCGGTTTTAGTAACTTTACCTATATCATAATTTCTTAATTTTTGGGCTCCTCCCTTATCTTTTCCTATGAAGTCATCATCTGTTTGCGCAATATGCCGCAACACTGGCGCAGAATTACTGCGGGCCCCTTCTACGAGTTTCAACGTCTTTTGGAATGATAGTGGTGACGTATTAACAGCTGTACCGTAAGCCGGTGGTTTTGAAGCGAGATATCCTTCTTTCGCTTTCTCACTCTTTCGTAAAGGAGAGGCAGCGATATCCAAACCTGGCCTAATGATTGTTATATCGGTGTTCTCATCAGGCCCTATTTGAAGAAATAGTGGGGCTGGTTTATTTCCTTGCTTGCTTTCATCATATAGTTTTTGAATCAGATCTCTAGCTTTTCTCTTACTCTCTTTATCTTTAATCTCATATAAAGGGTGTTCTTCCGTTGTCTTCATTTTATCTATGGTTGATGTAAATTTTATGCTTTTGGTAGGAACAAGAGGAGAAGCATGGTTAGATCTGACCTGCTTTGCTTTTCTAATTTCTCCACAATTTTGAATCATTTTCATAATTTCAGCTTTAGGGAGTTTATATTCTATTTGTGATTGTTGATCAGTGATTGTAATACCAGAAGGTTTCGTAGTTGTTCCCATGTAATCTATTTTTTGTGTAAATCTAGAGTGATTTACGTTTGCTTTTGCACCATCGTTCTCGGCTGATAAAAGTGGCTGAGCAAACACAGACAAGAACACAGTAAAAATTGAAATAATGATCATTTTTTTTTGAAGCATAAGGTTTCTCCTGCCTAACGCATTATGAATCACATCTTATATAAAATTTTAGTAGAAGACAACGCTACTTACCTACTCTCTCCTTTCTTCAAAGTTTGCAACATCGCCTCTGTTGCTTTTTCAACGGATGCTCTAACAGGGTCGAGATTTAAACGGGCATAGATAGCAGTTGAATGAGGAGACTTATGGCCCAGGCTTTGGCCAATCATGTAGCTATTCGCTCCTGTTGCTGCTTGCCAACTACCTAGTGTTCTTCTGAGATCATGAAGCCTTAAATCTTTAATCTCAGCTTTTTGTAGAATTCTTTTCCAGCCTGCTTTGGGCTCTACCAAATGGCCTGTAGTGCCCTGGCCTTCGAAAACCCATTCCTTTTTTCCATACTTATCAAGACGTGTCTTTAAAATGTCAATGACCGTATCAACAAGATGGACTCTTAAATGCTCACCATTTTTGGTATCGGGTACTAACCACTCTTGCCGATCAAAATGAATGTCTTCCCAACGCATGGCTAGTACATTTGATTTTCTGACACCTGTAAAAAGAGATACATAAATATAATCACGAATTGTGCTGTTTGGCTCTGCATCTAAGCTTTCAAAAAAACGTGGTAACTCGTCAGGATGCAAAAAGCGATCTCGTGATTTTTCCTTGAATTTCTTAACTCCCTGAGCAGGGTTAATACCTTCCCATCCCCACTCAATAGCTTTATTATAAATTGCCTTAATCCTTTCAAGAATGCGGTTAGCTTGATATAGGCCGTTATCGGTTCTAATCTTTTCGTGAAGAGTTTGAACCTCTCGTTTTGTGACGCTGGATAGTTTTCTTTTGAACCAATGAGTAAGGAATTTACTAACTTCTCTTTCATCATATTTCCAACTTTTTTTCATGGGTTTACTGTATCGTTCCATAAAAGATGAAAACATTTCTTCAAAAGTTATTTCACTACGAATCTTTTTCTTTTCCACATTGGGATTTATTCCTTTGCGCATCTTCGCCATAACATCTTGAGCTTCGTCGCGAGCTTCTTCAACTGTTAGGTCTGAATAGTTTCCTAATGTTACACGAATGGGTTTGTTATTGAATTTTCGGTAAACCTTAAATGATTTTGCTCCTTGATCCGTTACCATCAACTCAAGTCCTGTTATTTTGGTGTCATAAACATAAAGACGTTTTCCTTTTTCGGGCAGACGTAAAGCATCTAGAGATTTCTTTGTAAAGTTGAATTTTGTTTGGCGTTGGTTCATAGCATTTCCTCCATCTAGATCCATGATCAACTGACTATAAATCAATGATCCTTACCATCTTTCCTGGCTCCTTCAGGTATACCTGGGGTATACTATACACAGATAATTGAGCATCGATCTGTAAAATTGTATGTAATTAATGTTAGCTAAAACTCTATGATTTGTAAACATTCCTTTAATTTTGAAAATATGGAGAAAATGTAAACCATGTGGCTCATAACCTGAAGGTCGTTGGTTCAAATCCAGCCCCCGCAACCAAATTAATCAACCTTTCCAGAGTTTTTTCAAAAAGACCAAAAAATCTCGGTGCCGCACTGGTGCCGCATCTAATAGAAAAAGTTCCCAGAGTTTTTTCACAACTCCCTCACGAGGAGATGATGCCACGTACAATAGTCGATGCACCATTTTCGCTTAAAGTAATCGATATCAACGTTGGGCGTAAGGACGATGTACTGAGGTTTTTTATGAGATAATTTTCAAAGTCAGATTTGTCTTCCGCCGCATAGAGCGAGGATGCCGCAAGTAAGATGACCCCATAAAGATAAATACAGAATTTATTCATTAGAGTTTGCTCCTGCGTCTGGTTATTATATCTTCTCTGTGTTTTTGTTATATTAGACTACAATCTGAGAATCAACAGTGTGATGAGGCCTAAAGCCATAAGCAAGCTACCAAGATACTTGAGAGAGGGATGATAGGGTCCCCCAGGTGAGATAGCCAAGGAGTGTCAGTGGTAAGAGAAGTTATGATACAATCCCCCGACACACTTGCTCGTATGCCCGAAATCATACGATAAGCTTGCAAAGAATATCTCACATATCGTCTTCACTATCATACTCCTCACTATAAGAGTCGTCACTAGCTTCCTCAGAATTATCCACGCTAGTGGGAAACATTCCACTTCTTGTTGTTCCTAGGTATTCTATTTGGAGCGCGTTATATCCTGGTATTTTTCTGAACATAGAACCAGAGTTGGGACTTGTTTGATAACACCCACTTGTAGCATCAGAGAGGTTGTTCCATTCTTTTAAGCGTGCCTTAGCTTTCTTTAAAAATCTCATTTGATGTCTTAATTCTTCAGATGGGTAACCGCTCTCAACCATATAAGAAAGACCTGTTTGGGCCTCTATAAATAAGTCAATTAAATTATGCATTTGGTCTGTGTCGGGTTTCTCGTTATGAGTTTTAGCATCTAACAATTGTAGGATTTTAATGAGCTTGAGTATATTTTCATCTAAGTCCATATCATCACATAGTTCAAATCCTTCGTAAAAAGCAGGTTCAATATGGGGGGAAGATAACTTTTCATAAAGATTTGCGAAATAAATTAAATCCCTAAAGTTCATCTGCTCTTTACTATTCCATAGTTCTTTCAATGTGGTTGGGTAAATATGTTTGTATGCCTCATCAACACGCTCTAGTGCGTTTTTGCTGACTTGATGATGACATTCAATAAAATCCGTTATAATATTTGCGAACATAATACGTGAATGGGTTGATAACACCTCAGATTTCAAAGCATTTTTCATTGCATAATCAATCAAGAATTGTCCTAAGACATTAAAGGATTGATTCAAAGCACTTTGGT
>Ga0207120_1120_pt1 | contig 15876 bp, 16 predicted proteins | sample Alteio_BWMinHeat_40_FD_153509 | JGI IMG/M metagenome (GOLD analysis project Ga0207120, IMG submission 153509) | Enriched cells from forest soil in Barre Woods Harvard Forest LTER site, Petersham, Massachusetts, United States -... | ecosystem: Environmental > Terrestrial > Soil > Temperate forest >...
AATCGAATACCATAGACAGCTTCACAAGGAGCTTGGATTGTATCTTCCCCCCGTAAATTCGGTTGGTTTCCTCCTAAACAAAGCTGACGACGATGAGAAAAAGACAACTCATCGGAACGTCCATAATGAACATCAACAAGAGTATGCCCCTTTCGACTGGTGCGATGGAGCTTAATGGATTTTGAATCAATCGAATCCGAAATTTGAAAGTGCTTCCCTTCCTGCGTTTGAAGAACCAAGTCTCCCTTAAGAACAATACGATCTCTTCCAATACTCCATTCAAAATTCAACGAGCCTGTGCCCTCCTCAGGGATCGTGTCTTGAAGACTTGTTATTTTTGCACCCACATTAAGGAGGATTAAGCTGCTCTTATTCACACATCTTTCAAAACCAAGGTTTAACGCACGCTCCGGCGGACGACCCCGAACATCCGCCAATGATAGAACCATATCAATCACCGCCGGAGAAACCTGAGAAACGCTTCCAAATGTTGCTAATCTGCCATCCCCATGACGGAACAGCCGGACGATCGGGGCCATCTGATTAATGTATGTTTGCAGATAAGCGGGAATCTCCTGATGAATGAGGCGGAGCATAGCCCGAATATCAATCAGATCCCGCAAGACAATCAGATGAGTCTGAGGGTTACGGCTTTTATGCCCTCCATCCGCAAAAATTTGTGCCTGAAGTTCTTTTTCGAGTTGGGGTAATAAAATGGCCAAGCGATAGCTTTCGCCTGGGAAAGCAATCGCCGCATAAATGACACCTTTTAAGGCAAAGATGCGCTCTAAAGGTGTTGGAGCTTCCGCCCAAGAATAGATAAGATGGCGAACTTGTCGGGATATTTCTCGAAAAAACATACTTCGAAAACTGTCATCCGCGCTGGAGCAAAAGAAATCATACAATGCAATCCAATTTGCGACTCGATGTCCGGTTATACTAACTTGCCAGGGGAAGAGTTGCCAATCTTGATTTCGGTCAATCCAATTGGTGATGAGCTGTCTGGCGAGTCGGCGGGCAACATTATCCCCAAGGGCGCGCAAATCGCGCAACCACGTAAATTGATGTAGCTCTTCCAAAACCGTTGAGTCTATTTCAGGTGGCATCCACAAATCGGTCATTGAAATCAGCTGATTGGCAATCATAAACTTACCATCGAGCAGCAATCGCCCAGCATATATATCCCCCGGCCATGGATCTGTCGGCATCACGGTTAAATGTTTTGGGGTGGGGCCACCCATTAAGGTAAATCGATACAAAACACTGTTACGCCAAGCCTGCCGAAAGAAATGAGTTACGGTCTTGGAAAAGGACGTTAAGGTCATTTCTCAGCGCCTCGTAAGCCAGAAATCGCATGAGCATAAGAGGGCATTGAAGAGTTTTTTTCTGCCCCAAAGATTGCTGTTCCAGAAACCAAAACATCAATGCCAGCCGCAATAGCTAAGGGAGCAGTCTCAGTATTAATGCCCCCATCAATTTCCAAAAGTATGGGGAACTTTTGTTCATCAATAATTTGACGCAAGATTCGAACTTTCTCTAACGCATAGGGTATAAAAGTCTGTCCGCCATAACCTGGGTTTACGGACATAATCAAGATTAAATCCATAGCCGGTAATATGGATAAAATTGTCTCCAGGGGGGTTGCAGGATTCAAGGCAACCCCGGCCTTCACACCATAAGATCGAATGGTTTGTAAGGTGCGATGCAAATGAGGGCCCGCCTCTGGATGGACGGTAAGAATATTTGCCCCAGCTTTCGCGAAAGACTCAATATGGGCATCAACAGGCGTTATCATCAAATGCACATCAATGGGGAGCGTTGTCAGGGGACGTAAGGCCCGAACAACTTGCGCTCCCACTGTAATCGGGGGAACAAAATGCCCATCCATAACATCAACATGGATCCAATCTGCACCCGCTTTTTCGAGGTCTTTAACCTCCTGACCTAATTGGGACCAGTCTGCTGATAATATGGAGGGTGCTATGTGAATTTTTCTCATAAAGTTTGTGCCTAATTTGATCTTAAAAACATCTTGGTTCTTCTTAACGGTAGCATAAAAAATTGGAACCTGTTAACCCTTCCTTGTACGCTTTTTCTCTTATTCGCCTTGCCTTGCTTTGATGTTAAAATTATTTCGAAGCTGGTTATTCCAATCTTCGAAAAGATTAAGTATGAAATCCCAATAATTTTCATGTTCCACAGTCTTTAGGTGCATTGCCGGTAAAAAGCGGCGCATTTCTTGTTTAAATTCTGCAGCCATCTCTCGTTTTTCTTTAAGCAAACGTACCCTTTGACCAAATAAGTGTAAGAAATTCTCTATAGTATGTTGTCTATCCTCTACTTTGTTGGGTATTAATTCAACTCTTGGCCTTTGTCCTATGCTGTGTAACCAAAAGATATCCCATATGTCTCGGTACTTAATTCTATTTGCTCTATATGCAACGGCAATAAGTTTATCCGAATAAATTTCCTCGCAACTTTGAGCTTGTATAATGAGGCCTGATGTTCCCATATCAACACCATAAGGATTTAACAACATCCTGGGACGTCTTTCATAGGATGTGAGTGAACAAATATCCACATTAATGCGCTGTGCTGGTAGATGCTTAGTTCTGGGTTTCGTTTCAACTCTTATCTTCCATGTATGTTCATCTTGATTATCGTTAAGAGGTTCACTGACGTTTACCCGTAGCCCGTATTTATCTTGTAAACTTTCACTTATTATTCTACCCAGAGAAGACAACTTTTCTTTTGAAAAATTACTCCCACCAGTAAAATCAAGATCTTCGCTTAATCTCACACCCCCATAGCAACACCTAAGACAAGTACCACCTATGAACGTAAGCTCTGTAGTGAGATTGTTATCCCGCATTATTCGGAGAATATCATGATGCAACAATTCTTTCTCCACGACTGGTCTTAAGGAAGATAAGTTAGGCTGATTTTGTAAAGCCTCGTTTACAAGCCGATCAAATAAATTCATTTACAATATTCCAATCGATTAAATCCATATTTCTTTGTGTTTTCTTCATATCTCTGAGGGCCTGCCGAACACTTGCGCGCCACATTCGACAATTTGAATCATAACTGAGTTCATCCATAATTTCGGTTGGTTTTTGAGATGTATGAATAAATTCTATTATCCCGAATATGCCACAAGAAATTCTATTACTTCGTCCTGAGGACATAACAAAAATGGAATTTATAGGTAATTGAGAAATTACACCCGCATCACTTAAAACAGTCTCAAGACTAATATAATTAAATTCATTACTTCGTAAGTAGGCAGCAGCATGAAATAACAATAGTCCATTCGAGTAGTTTGAACTCTTGAATGCATATAATCGTCGCGATACTCTTTCTAAATATCCAAGTTTTACAACTCTGCTTAATAATGTTCTAAAAGCTTCCTCAGATAATTCAGAACAGATTATCCTTAAGTCATTAATTAAAAACAAATAATGCTCCTTATTAGCATTTTGCTCTAGCCAATTCAGGAGTCTTTTCATAGGTTGCATTTGCATTAGTAACCCTACAGTAAGTTACACTAAGTGTAATTTACTGTAGACCACAATGCAAGCGAAATGAGTTATTATTTTATGAAAAAAAGCTAATCCTTTGCCACATTAATGAGATGCCGTCCTTGACGATGGGACCATTTTTCGAGAAGAGACATCATCTGTGATTCAAACCCTTGATTTCTGTCTATAGGGTCCGTAGTAAGAAGCCACAAAGTTGCCTCATTTTCCTTCATAAACTCCACATGTGCAGCCGCAACAATTCGCGTACCCCTATAAAGAACGAAGGAGTAGTGGTTGTCTGCTGTGTGATCAGCTACTTGCTTTCCACAAATACGATAATAAACCTCCCATTCGCTATCATGCAGGCAGAAGTTCATTGAAAAATCCTCAAATTCAGCTTTATCCAAGATATCCTTAATAAACTGATTTTTTCCTAACGTATATCCCGGAAAGGGTGGGGTTATAACTTGGAAGGATTTTGGGTCTTTTAAGAGCTGATCTTTAAGAGCAGCATAGGCCATACGAGCATTTTCATGGGTTCTTAAATAGTCCCGAAAACATAAATTAAGAAAGATGAAACCATGATTCGGTTCGACAAGATGTAGATTCACTCTTAAGGGTCTTGTTTTATTTGTAAAATAATACCTAAGAGGAATGTTGACCTCTCCTTTAAACTCATAACCAAGATCTTGAAGAGCCAAACTGACCGATAAATCATCAACAATACATAAAATATCAAGAACGGGTTTTGCGCATAAGCCAGGCACAGAAGTTGACCCAATATGATGTACATCTAGGCAATGATTTCCTAAGCGCTGTTTGATAAGCGCTGATTCTTCCTCAAACATCTGAGGCCAATCCGGATTGTAATCAACAACTTCAATGTTTTTCGTTTTGATGCTCATAACGCTTTTCTCTAGGATTCATTAGACCTAGTAATGATAACTAAAAAAGGGAAGTCAATAAAGACTTCCCTTTTAACTTATCTAGGTGACGAAGTTGTCTCGGCTATGAGGCAAATGCTAGCCAGATCGAAGATCCGCAGCGGAGCCTACTTAATGTAGGTGAGCAGCGGAAGCTGAGAAATGGCGACGCAGTTGTCCATAGACGAGGCAACTTAGTAATCCATACCACCCATACCACCCATGCCGCCCATACCACCTGGCATGCCACCACCTGCTGGTGCTTTTGGCTCAGGTTTCTCAGCAATCATGGCTTCTGTTGTAATCAGCAAGCTGGCAACAGAGGCAGCGTCTTGCAAGGCCGTTCGAACAACTTTCGTTGGATCAATAATGCCGAACTTTAACATATCGCCATAGCGATCGCTTTGCGCATCATATCCATGGGTTGGGTTATTTGCATCCATGAGCTTACCAACAACAATGGATCCATCAGCACCTGCATTGAGTGCAATTTGACGGCAAGGAATGGACAATGCATTGCGAACAATGCGGATACCCACTTCTTGGTCATTGTTTGCAGGCTTCAAGCCATCCAACGCCTTTTGGGCATACAAGAGAGCAACACCGCCACCAGGGACGATGCCCTCTTGGATAGCTGCCCGTGTTGCATGCATGGCATCTTCAACGCGATCTTTACGCTCTTTGACTTCTATTTCTGTTGCCCCGCCAACGCGGATAACAGCAATACCACCAGACAATTTGGCAAGGCGTTCTTGCAATTTTTCACGATCATAGTCAGAAGATGTCTCTTCAACTTGAGCGCGAATCTGTGTGCAACGAGCCTGAATGTCTGTCTTGTTACCGGCACCATCAACAACGGTTGTATCATCTTTTGTAATGGTCACTTTCTTTGCTGTTCCCAACATAGAAATATCCACATTCTCCAATTTAATGCCGAGGTCTTCAGAAATAAGTTGAGCTCCCGTCAAAATGGCGATGTCTTCCAACATTGATTTACGGCGATCACCAAAGCCTGGCGCCTTAACGGCTGCAACTTTGAGGCCTCCTCGCAGTTTGTTAACCACGAGTGTTGCCAAAGCTTCACCTTCAACGTCTTCCGCAATAATCAACAAAGGACGACCAGACTGAACAACTGTTTCGAGTACTGGCAACATCGCTTGAAGACCAGAGAGTTTCTTTTCATGAATAAGAATGAACGGATTCTCTAATTCACAAAGCATTTTCTCTGGGTTCGTGATGAAATAAGGAGAGATGTATCCGCGATCGAATTGCATTCCCTCAACAACATCCAATTCTGTTTGTAAAGACTTGGCTTCTTCGATAGTGATCACACCTTCTTTGCCAACCTTTTCAACAGCCTTTGCAAGCATTTGACCAATTTCAAGCTCACCATTAGCTGAAATTGTTCCCACTTGAGCAATTTCTTCATTGGTTGAAACGGTCTTTGATTGAGATTTAATATTGGTGATAACAGCTTCAACAGCCATATCAATACCCCGACGCAAATCCATTGGATTCATACCAGCAGCCACAGCTTTGATTCCTTCACGAACAATTGCTTGAGCCAAAACAGTTGCTGTTGTCGTGCCGTCACCAGCCAAATCTGATGTTTTCGTTGCAACTTCGCGCAACATTTGTGCACCCATATTCTCAAAGCGATCGACAAGTTCAATTTCCTTCGCAACAGAAACACCGTCCTTTGTGATGCGCGGTGCGCCAAAGGACTTTTCAATAACAACGTTGCGCCCTTTTGGACCCAAAGTTACTTTTACGGCATCAGCCAAAATATCGACACCACGAAGCATTCGCTCGCGGGCATCAGCAGAAAAACGGACTTCTTTAGCAGCCATGATTCTATTTCCTTTCTCTCTTAAATGTTAAATTATTTACCTAAGATTCCCATGATGTCGGATTCCTTCATCACGATATATTCTTTGCTATCGAGTTTAATCTCTGTGCCGGACCACTTTCCGAATAGAATACGATCCCCTGCTTTTACATCCAACGGGGTAATAGTGCCATTTTCCTGACGAATGCCAGAACCAACACTAACCACTTCGCCTTCCATCGGTTTTTCTTTTGCGGTATCAGGTATTATCAGGCCTGACTTTGTTTTCTCTTCGGCTTCAATGCGCGAAACGAGTACACGATCATGTAATGGTCTAAAATTCATTGTTTAGTCTCCTTTAAGTGTTTCCTTAACCTCTGTGAGTGTCAGCACTCTCATCGAGGGAGTGCTAAATTACTAACTCAAAATGATGCTTCCCGTCAAGTTTCTTTTTCAATTGCCCACCCCCATCAAGGATTTTCTTACCATAAAGGAGCGTGATCAGAGGTTAAAGTTATTTGTGGGGTCAATTAGGAAGGGAGAAGCTCTGCCCAAAGCCTTGGCTGATTTGTGTGCAAAGAAGGCTCAGAAACTGAGCAATTGAAAATTAAAGAGCTGTAAATTTTTTCGATTATGACTACTATTAGATGACATTTAAGGTAATATTCACAGACTGAGATTGACTTTCTGTAATTTATGTTTAATATGTGAACTATGAGTAGACATAATGAATATAAATTACAGAATTTATTGGCATCATGGCCATTTGGTACGATAGCAACAACAAAGTGGCTTGAAACTCTCGGCATCTCAAGAAAATTAGCAAGTAAATACAAATCAAATGGCTGGCTTAAGTCATTTGGCCAAGGCGCCTTTTGTCGTCCCCAGGATAAAATTGATTGGTATGGCGCCCTTTATGCCCTTCAATTTCAGCTGGATCTGAATGCGCATATAGGAGCAAAAACAGCCTTAGAGCTTCATGGTTTTGCCCATGACATTCCCATGGGACGCCCAAACATTGATATCTTGAAATCTCCCCATACACTAGTTCCAAGATGGTTTTTCGAGCATCCCTGGGAAGAGCGGATGAGGATAACACAATGTAATTTACTGCCCCCACAAATAGGTATGGAAGAAAAATCAATGGGAAATTTCAGCATTAAACTATCCTCACGAGAAAGAGCGGTTTTAGAGCTTGTTTACTTGGCTCCCCGCCTTTATAGTTTTGATGAAATCCCTATAATTATGACGTCTTTAGGGTCTTTGAGAGGTAATCTTTTAAGAGAGCTCCTGACCAAATGTACCTCTGAAAAAGTTAAGCGATTAATCCTTTATTTTGGGGACAAGCATAATCATGCTTGGCGTAAAAAAATAGACGAAAAGAAGCTACAAATCGGAAGCACGCCTCTCAAGATTGTTCCCAATGAAGGAAAATACAACTCAAAATACAATATCTTATTACCAAAAGCCTATGTGATTGAAGATGAACAAGAAATTAAATTCTAAATATATTGAACAGGTTAGTGTTCTTATAGAACTCATTCCCCTTATTGCATCCGATAGGAGATTTGCTATTAAGGGAGGAACAGCAATAAATCTATTTCTTTTGGATTTACCTCGTCTTTCTGTGGATATCGACCTGTGTTACCTACCTTTAACCCCTCGAGATGAAGCATTGAGAGACATCAGCAATTTTATCAAAGGGTTGTCCAATAAAGTTAATGACCTTGGATTTAAAACAAGGGAGAAGAAAACACCTGATGGGTAGGAAAGCACCCTATACGTTCGATCAAACGCGGTAGAAGTCAAGGTAGAAATTAACCTTGTTGTTAGAGGCGCTGTTGATCAACCAATCGTAAGATCTTTGGTGCCCAAAGCCGTCGAAATGTTTAAACGTGAAGGTGAAATCCTTTGTTTAGATATCAAGGATCTATTTGGTGGAAAAATTTGTGCAGCGCTCGATCGACAACATCCTCGCGATTTCTTTGACTTGTATATGTTCTTCAAACATTATTCCTATACCCGTGAATTGCACCAACGATTTATTGTTTACCTGCTCAGCAGCAAACGGCCCATCTCTGAACTGATTAACCCCAACCTACTGGATATAAAATCCACATATGAAAATCATTTTGAGGGGATGACATTCTTAGATATTACTTGCGAAACTTTAGAAGAAACACGAGGTAAAATTTTTGAGCTTACATCTTCCTTTTTTAATGATAACGAAAAAGAATTTCTTTTGTCTTTTAAGGAAGGAGAACCAAAATGGGAGCTTTTTCCCATTGAAATCACTCAGCATTTTCCCGCAATCAAATGGAAGCTCCACAATATTCGTTCCATGGATTCAAAAAGTAGGATAATTGCCCTTAAAAAACTTGAAGAAAAGCTCAGCAGACTTGAATAAAATTATTTGTGGGGTCAATTAGGAAGGGAGAGCCCCTCTTGAGGACTCTCATTCAGCGTAGGGGGAAAATCACGCCTACCAGCAACCTCACCCCCCGCCATTCAATCCCTCATCAAAACCAAAAGAAGACCATGAGAAAAAGAACTGAATAGAAAACAGTCATCTTCGTCTTTGTATAGGCTTTGGTCACAATACTCATGATGGTGAGCAGAATAATACTCGGATACGATAGCTCTAGCGCAGGTGCAAGGAAAGCCGCTATCCCTTTAAAGTCAAGGAGCGAAATCATAAACGACATCGACGTTGTTCCCAACAAAACAAGGGGAAACTTTGACGGCTCAAGCTTGATCGTCGTACAAAGATATCGCGCATAAATATTATTCAAGGCTACCGCAGTCGTTAAACAGGACAGCGGCATAGCAAAGGCAATAAAAACCGTTGCACCAGAGCCCATAGTATGTTTAGCGATCGTCGGAAGATATAATGCCGGTGATACATCTCGAATTAATTCCGCATAATGCGATCCCAGAAAAACGAACCCGAAATAAACCAACGCAATTAAACTTGCCCCAAGAATACTTGGCTTTATGGCATATCGAATAACATCTTTTGAGCTCGTGGACGCTGGAAGTGACTTCTCGATTTGGGAAAAAATTAACGCCGAAAAGAAAAAGGCGGCGAAGAGGTCCATTGTTTGATATCCCGTCAAAAAGCCATTCGTAAGAGCTTCTTTCCCGCCAACATGTGCTGCACTTTCCGGTGCACTCAAATACGCGATGTAAATCAAAATCAGCAACGCCGTAAATTTTATCGGGCTCAACCATTTGCCAATGATCCTGATCATGACATTATCTTTTAAGCATAGAAAATACGTCAAAATTGAAAATCCAAGGCTAAAAGCAATCAAAGAGAACCCAGGAAAAAGATCCAGGACACTCCCATGAGCAACAGTTATACAGCGGGGAACAATGCCAAAAGACCCCAACAAAGAAAGCGTAAATAAGGGCAAAACGAAGCCCATCAAGGTCCCTGCTTCTTTAAAAAATGCCAGGTAACTTCCCTTATGAAGCTTGATAACCATAAGCCCCAGAAAGGGCAGCAAAATACCGGTAAAAAATAATCCTATAAAACCAAAGAGCCAATTGGCACCCGTGGCCTGACCAACTTGAATCGGGAAAACCAAATTCCCTGATCCGAAAAACATTGCAAACATGGCAAAGCCATATATTAAAATAGATTTATACTGATTCATTGTCGTTTCTCCGAAATGATAAAATTTAAAAATAAAAAAAGTAAGAGTCGAGTGTTAAATTATAGGGCGGAGACGCCCACAACGACATTGACGATTTTAAGAGAAGCGATTTGTGAAGAGAAATTTAGGCACAAGGATAACGACCCTCCGTTTGAGTAATCAAAAGGAAGAGAAATGAGGGTCTGGAAAAGATGTTTTTGATCCGTCATCATTCTACAATCGTTATTATCCTTTTTTAGATATAGACATAAGAGATTAAATATTCAATAAGAATTTTTAATAAGAATTCCAAAGGGGAAGTAAACTCAAACGGGAAAATTGTTTGAGTATGCTGGAGCTATCTTAATTAATCATCTTGATCAAAATAATTATATTGACTAATTTGATCTAAGCTCTATATAGTAATATATAGAATATAGGAATAGGAGGTTTTTATGATTCATGTATCTGCTACCGAAGCTAAAGTCCATTTTGGAAAATTACTTGATACAGCACGTCGAGAAAATGTATCTATTGAAAAACAAGGTCGCTCTATAGCTGTCATCTTATCTCAAGAGGAGTTTGAAAGATTGAGTGAGATTGAGGATAAACTCTGGTCTTTAAGAGCAGATGCAGCCAGAAAAGAGGGTCTTCTGACTGAAGAGGAGAGTGAGAAGTTTTTGGAAGAACTTCTCAATGCTTAAAGTCCAAATTTCCAAGAAATCCCAAAAATTCTTAAAAGAACTGCCAGCCAAGCAACAAAATCAAATAGCCCTAAAGATAAGGGACCTTAGACAAAATGGTCACGGTGCTGACAGTATACACCTTAAAGGAAGCGCTTGGTATCGAGTCGATATTGGGGAATATCGAATCATTTATGATATAGAAGATGAAGAGTTGTTGATCATTCCTCTCGTTGGAAAGAGGAATGATGGCGAAGTTTACAAAAAACTCAGCCGACTTGAATAAAATTAGGTCCTATGCATCCAATTTAAACTCAATGGGCACTTCCAAAGTGGTGATGCCCGGTTTGAATTTCCATTGGCGAATAGCCTTCAACGCCGCCCCTTCCAAGATAGGATCCACTCGCGGAGGAAGAAGCCTAGCATCGGCCACAATCCCATCATCAGATAAAGACACCCGAACCATAACAACGCCTTCGATCTTCCTCAGCCTCGCTTCTCGGGGATAGAGAGGCGGTGGATTAAAAAGAGGAAAAGGAGTGGTTGACCCTGAAGCTGATCCGACCGTCGGGCTCACTAAGGACGATGAGACCTGATTTCCCTTCGGGCTCCTTTTGTGGGTGGATTTTGTCGAAGATCTTTTAACTGAGATTGTTGTGCCCACGGGTGCTTCCTCTTCTGAGGTTTTAGTGACTTCTTGAATTGTATCCGTGCTTTGTTCGGCGCCAAGAGCCTCAAGAGGCGCTGCCTGATTAGCCTGATGAAACACCATTTCCACACAAAAACTATCCGTTGAGTTTTGGGATTTAACACTATTTGTATGAATCAAACCAATAGCGAGCGCAGAGATCGCCAAACTATGCATCACAAAGGCTCCCGCAACTGCTGGCCAAAACCGTTCCTTCATTGTATTCACTCCAGTGTCTAACATTGTGCCCGTAATCCCACATAAACCCCGAGGCTTGGCTGTTGAAAACTTCGGGGATTTTCATAATAACGATTAAGAAGATTTTCGCCGCGCCCATAAACTTGCCACTGATCATTTAGTTGATAAGATGTTTCAGCGCCCACAATCGTATAGCTCGGTATTTGGACTCTATTCCAGGTCACCGCATCATAAGTGTCTCGGGGACTGATATAAAGAACATTGCCACTGATTTGCCATTCAGGAGTTATCTGTCCACTCAAGCAAATAGTCGTTTTATTAAGTGGATTACCAATCAATCCAAGACCCGTCTTTTCATCCCAAGTTTGGGTGTAAGTATGAGCGAATTCCAAAGTCCATGCTGACGTCGGTTGAATACGAAACGTTCCTTCCATCCCTTGTGTTCTGGCTTTATTTAAATTGATATTCGTTGTGCCACCAGGCGTCGCGACAATCATATCGCGGATTCGGTTTTGGAATAAAGTCACGCCTAAGGTCAGGAAGTTTTGAAAAAATGGACGCTCGATCCCCCAATCCCATCCCAAACTCTTTTCGGGTTTGAGGTCTGGATTGCCAGTATATATCGTGTCTTTGTCAAATTTTTGTTGCAACGTTGGCGCTTTAAAAGCAGTTCCGATACCGCCCTTCATGATAACTTTCTCAAAAGTGTATTGGCCCCCAAGACGATAAGTTGGGGTAGAGGAAATGCCTTGATACTTATCGACGCGAGTGGATCCAGTGATCATTAAGTTCTCAAACACTCTATAAGAAAGAGACCCGCCAATACCCCCATGAGAGACATGAAAATTCTTATTAAAAAGCACAGGCAATTTATACCAATAGAGTTTTTCCTGAGCGAAGTCTGTTGCCACTTGTAACTGAAGGATGTTCGTTATATCAAAGCTCTGTCGCCAATCTACTTGAGCTTGAGAGCCAGATCGGGACCTTTTGCTATCCAGAGTTCGTGTAAATAGAATGTCATTTTGGTAATACCCAAGTCCAATATCATGATGCCAACGCCCCGAAGCTGACTCAAAATGCCCCTGAAGGCGATTAAAGCTTTCAGAGTAATTTTGTCGCCAAGGATAAGGATCAGTTGGCATTTGAAAATACCCTAACCGACGGGTTAAATACCGACTCAATAAAGAAATATTTGCTTTTTCTGACCCTGCGCCTAACCGTGCGGATAAGTTCTCTTGGTGCAAAGGAGTGTCAGCCTTTTCCAGAACTTTCGACTGATACCTTGAGGGTATTGTTCTAGCACCTGCTGATTGAATACGGGAAGCGTTCACGTGATAATCGATCAAGTCCCTCTGGCCCTGGATGCCAACATTTTGGGAAAAGGTGTTAAAGGATCCGGCTTCCGCTTTTGCAAACGTTTTATGAGGGCCTTGGCCTTTTTTAGTTTCAATCAGAATAACGCCTCCCATTCCTCCTGGGCCATATAAAGAACTCATGGGGCCCCGAATGACTTGAATCTCTGAGATGTCGTCTGCCATCCATCTGGACAAGTTAAAAGTATTGTCATAAGACCCGCTGTCATTGATTGGCATACCATTCACGAGGACCGTTGTATTATCACCGCCGGCTCCTCGCAAAGAAACTCTTGCTTCTTGCCCAATTCCTCCGTTTTGCATCACATAAACTCCTGGAACACGACGTAAAGCATCAACAATTGTTACCGATTGTTCTTGTTCCAAATCCTTCGCTGTAATGCGCGTCGTATCTGCACTATCAAGGGGATTTGGTGCAGATAAAGCACTTCCCCGCACAACAATTTTCGGAAGGCGCGTTGGTGATGGATTATCAGATGCACTGGTGGGTAGAGAAAACAGGAATATTGTGGATACAAAAGTACGAATGCGCATGAATTTAGGATCTTCCGCTCGTGGTTAATGTGCATCACCACATGCGGTTATCCCGTTCCCAAAAGCGCCCCGCTCTTAAGAAAAGTGATGCGAATCCGCTGGCAGGTCTCCTGGCTTATGGGTCTGTGTTTAATCGTCATGCCTTCCCAGTTTCCCAGTGGCAACGAACTTTATCCGCTCGTAATCCTCCTTAGAGGATAACCATCAAACTCACCATTTACAGTTACGGGGGTAGCCACGGCTTAATCTGTATCAGATGTACCGCGTTCCCTTTTCATTTGGCTTTCGCCAAAACCAACAGTCAAATTAAAATCACTCAAACGACCCTTCGATGTCAATACCATTTTTACTTCAGAAAATTCATATCAACATTGGGGGGTTCGATAGTAGAGGAGAAGCATCAAAACCCTATTGGCAACGTCAAGTTTATAATCACATCCAGGGTACTTGTATTTGCCGTTAACCTTGCGTTGCCAAAGGGGATCAACCTTAGTGAGAATCGTTTCAACCTATGACACAGATACCCCAAACAAACGGTAAAAGTTGTTGGTTTTTCTTTATTTTGAAATGTTGTATTGACATGGCTACCCTTCTTTGTCGTTGGTGTCACCTATTTCTCTTATATTTTACTTAATATTGCAACTTACACAGCACGTCTATAGAATTGAAAAAGTCACCCCCGATAAGATTTTTTAGTCTTGATAGAGGGAGGGGACGGTGCTTATGCTTATATAAATTTTAAATAAGGGATGGTGTGTAGTGAAAGGTAGCCGTAAAATGAAACACAAAATATGGGCGCTTATTTTAATGATATCTTTTCTCAGTACAACGGAATCGATAGAGGAAAAACTATCACCAGAGGGAGAATCATTACCAAAAGTAAACTTGTCAGCCTCAATTGAAAAAGAAATAAAACTAGACGGCCAAAATGCAAAGCATGTTATTGAAAAATGCTCTGAATCTCATAAGACGATACAAGGTTTATTTGAATCTACGTCAGATTTGAATCTGATTAGGGATAATCTAAAAGAGTATTTAGACTTACAAGAATCTTACCTGTCAGCCTTAAAGAATATCGATATGAATTCCTCAACCCACACTGGAAAAAAGAGAACGAACTTGAAGCCTAAAGCAATAAGTCCTTCCTTTTTTAGGGAACGGCTAACAATCGCAGACCTTGGAATACCTCACGATGGAACCTATTATTCTAAGGTAGTGGGGGCTAAGCACTTTGATAACCCTTCGAGGGTTTATACAATTGAGATACCTGAAATGGAGATTAACATGGGTTTTAATAAAGGTATTATTTGCACAAATAAACCCATTTTAGAAAATTTTGTCAAAATTGCACGGGAATGTGGCGCAGATATTCTCTACGTCATAGGACTCGATAACCGTGAAGGTAGCGTAATGCGATATTTGGAAACAGATTTTAATAATAGGTATGTGGGAAGGGATCATGAGATTACTATTTCGTTAAATGGCTCTCAACTTACGAAAGATAAAGTAGATTCAGTGGCATCCACATTAAATTCTAAACGAGAAGAATTTCTAAGAGAACAAAGAGAAAAAAGGGGATCGTCAAATGAACAGTGCCACATTAGTTAAATAGTTCTTGGAAAAAACCTCCCAAACGCTTACATCATAAAGCTTTGAGTCAATTTTTTGAGAGCGAGGATTTGACTAACATTATGTCTTTTCAATGTTCAATAGAATTAGCAGCTATTAGTATCCCACTCATCAAGAGGGTAGTAGGTGCTAAGACCCGACTCCATGGTATAGCCATTACGAGGGGCGCAAGGGTGAACGGTATCGGGATATTTTCTACTTTCGCAACAGGACGCCTTTTTCCATACCCCGTGTTTTTCCTCAAAACCTAGACTCGAAGAAGCTCATGGTCGATTTTTATAGAATTTTGCCCCCTATATAGGGTATCAAAGGAGTATGAATACTGTTATTTCGCTCGTCTCTAAACGCTCCAAAAGTCATGAATTGGGCAGACGTATTTTTCATGACCATATCCGCCCTTATCGGCGATATTTTGGCGTAGCATTATTGCTTATGATTTTGGCAGCACTGTCAACGTCTGCTCTGCCTTATCTCCTCCAACCCGTCTTTGATGAGGTTTTCACAAACGGCACGCCGCGTTTGTTAATGCTCATTTGTGGAGGCATTTTCCTCGCTTTCGTTGTAAAAGGCGCCAGCTCCTTTGGAGAAGCTGTCATCATGACTTATGTTGGCCAGCGCATAATCTCAGACTTGCAGAATCGCCTATTTAGTCATTTAATGCGCCTTGATTTGGCCTTTTTTCATGGAACGTCTTCTGGCGATTTACTCTCCCGTTTCACCAATGATATTAACTTAATGCGAAACGCTGTTGCCAACACCCTGGTTGGAATTGGTAAAGACTCATTTACCCTTATTTTCTTAATATCCTTAATGTTTTATCGGGACTTAGGGTTAGCTTGTGTCACGTTCTTTATCTTCCCC
>Ga0207120_1111_pt2 | contig 15874 bp, 13 predicted proteins | sample Alteio_BWMinHeat_40_FD_153509 | JGI IMG/M metagenome (GOLD analysis project Ga0207120, IMG submission 153509) | Enriched cells from forest soil in Barre Woods Harvard Forest LTER site, Petersham, Massachusetts, United States -... | ecosystem: Environmental > Terrestrial > Soil > Temperate forest >...
GTTTGAATACTGAACAAATTATCATTTTTCATCAAAAACCAGTGAACAAAAACGCTCTAAGAGACGATACTAAAGTGAGGTCTAAGTGGCATAAATTTAGGAACGAAGTAAGTTGTATGGTTGGAAAAGCAAAATTAGAAGGCGGTGTTGCCATAAAGCTTGAACCTTCTTTGAAGGGCTCAGCTTTAGTGAAGCCGCCGGCATCACTTGTGCGAAACGTCTGGTCTGATCTGGAATCTGTTGATCGGGCAGAACTCCTAGTACTTTGCCATACTTCTAGTGTTCAACAAAAATCGGGATTATCTTCTCCGGTATCTACTGGAGTCTCGACTCAACAACCGTTGATTCATTGTCATACTGCGAAGGCAGCCGAACCTTTTATTCTAACGAAGTTACAGCAAGCACTCACCGCAGTACAACAAGAATTTTTAAATGATATAGATAACGGCGCGGATTTGAATCATCTTTTAAAAAAATACAATTCTAAACTCACAGCTGATCAACAAAAATTGTTTGACGAAACACTTGCTCGCATTAATGCAGAAAGACCGGATCTTGGGTTACGAGCTTTATCTCATGAAGTTGTTCCCACCCTCAAGCACGTTGGGCGGTCAATTAAAGATCATCCGGTGATTGCCTTTTTATTTGTGGGCGGAGTGGTTGTGGCAGCGTTGATGCCGGGTGCAGCCATCGGCGGAATTGTTACTCTTAAACAAGTTTTAGAAGGACTCGAGATTTTTGGTGGGGTCATGATTGCAGGTTATGCTTCGCATGGCTCTTATGAGTTAGACAAAGCGCACACCCAACGGCGTCTGGGTGATGAAGCTTTGCGATCGGGCGCATTTTTAGAGGCTCAACAACGATATGAAATTGCGGAACTTGACCGAGAACATGCGGGTGAAAAACTAACTTTAGCGGTCGGTTCACTTCTTATTGTGGTGCTGAGCTCAGGTGCGACACATATCATAAATTTAAGAAAAGCACAGATGGCGGCCAAACTTCTGGCAAAAGAAAAGTTATCGCCGACAGAGGCTTTGCAGCAAGAAGTAGAAGCAATCGAGACAGATTTATTAGCTGCTGGAGCTGGAGCCGGGGCGGGAGCCGTTGTCGCAGAAGAGGTAGCTGAACTTGCCGAGAGCGTTAGTATTTTAAGATGCCTCGGCATTGCGGTCGACAACATTGACGAGTTAGCGGCAGGTATCCAATTGTTGTCGAATGATGTTTCACCTGAATTTCTCCGTGAACATCACCTGATGAAACCACCGTCTTTATTGGAACAGCTTAAGGCATTGTCAGCGTGGGGTTTTGGCATTGACCCCACGATAGCTCGCAAAGAGAAAGACAGACATCTCGCAATTCTTAAAGGATGGGGCTTTGGCGATTCTCCTACCACTTATCCAATAAGAACAGATGCGCACGTAAAGAGATTTTTGTTCGACACAGTGCAACAACATAAAGATCCAAAACAAACTGCTCAAATACTTGTTGAAGTATTTTGTTTAGATGAGAAAGAGGCCGAAACATTAGCCAACCAATTGTTCAAAAGAACGGATGTCCAAGATAGTTTCGTTGTATGGCTAGCAGATCGTCTTATTAAGCGAGGCTATGAGGTGCTTAGAACGCCGACGGCCTTTATTAAAATTAAAAATAGTATCGACCCGAATGCTACGGTCAAAGACTTCGTAGAACGTGTCTTAACCAACAATATTACACAACCTCAGGCCATACGAACACTTGTTGAAATATTTTGCTTCGACGAGGTGGAAGCTCAAGGATTAATAAATCGATTAGTGAATCCTCACACCACGGTAGAACGCATCGTCCCGTTAATGGTAGGAGGTGATCCTAGAGCTGATGATGCGATTTCGCTGATATTGGCACGTGGTCATAAGGTAGCAAGTAGCAAAACAGAATTTCTAAGACCCAAAAAACGCGGCCTGACACTCGTTCGAGAATTGATAGAAAATGCGATTGCAACGCAACATCCTGTTGATCGCAAAGGCTTAAGAAAGCTGTTTGAAGATATCTTCTGCCTCGATGACGATGAAGCGTTAAACTTATTGCATGAAATAGACGAAGCGAAAAGATGGGTGCCAGATTCAAAAGACATTCATACGCGCGAGAATTTCGTGAAGCAAAAAACTGAAGAACTTGGCAAAAAATTCTACAAACACTATTTCCCGTAAAAGAAATACAGGTTTTGAGAGAATTAATCGTTTCTTAAAACTGCAAACTTAAAATTGCCGAATTCTGCTTGACCCGCCGTATATAAAATTTCTGTTAAGGTGTGAAAAGCAATCGCTTTGTCGGCGACGACCAGCAACAATCCTTCGAATTTTGCTTTGTTGTTGTAACGTGCGATGAGCTTTTGATGGTCAGCTTCAGCTTTTAATGCTTCGTGAATGCGAGGGATGAATAGCGGATTTGATGTTTTTTCTGCCGGATCGATACCTTTGTCTGTCATGCGCACCACGGCATTATTATTTACCAGGACGGCTTTGCGGGTAATAACGATGGGTACTGCATCTACCACATTGAGTTGTGATACAGATACTGGAAGTGTTAAATCCGCACTGGTGGTGATTTGAGCTGGGTCAGCCGCATAACTCTTAATCAAAAACACCAGAATAATTGTAAAAGCATCCAGCAAGGCAACAATGTTTAATTCATCTTCATGGCCATGTGGAACTCGTGCTTTGCGTTGTTGTTTTTTCGCTAATTTGCGCAGATGTGTTTGGGTGATGGCGCCATCGCTGCCGTGGCTTTCGATCACAACTTGATTCACACTGGAGTCGATATTTTCTTCTTCTAATTCTTTTGCCACGTGCGTCTCAAATAAGTATTTTGGGGTTAAGCAAAACCAGGACTCACTAATACATCAGGGAATAAAATTTCGTTGCCATCTTGCCGTGAAGCATCCATGACTTTCACCACCACTTCGTACAGAATGTCGCGGTCGCCCATAATGGTTACTTTGGTTTCGTTGTGAAAGAGAGTTTTGATGTCGATAAGTTTTTTGGTGAGAGCTGCGTAATCGTAAGTATCTCCAGTTTTCGCAATTGAGGGTGGCGTATTGGGATCATTCTGCGCACCAAGCGTCAGCAGGTTTCCCCCTGTTCCTTCAATGTAAAAACCACGTGCGCTAATGCCAATGGTGAGATTAAGTGGAGGTTCTTCTGGTTGTTCTTGAACTTCGCCACTGCCAATTTGTGGCGCGCTCACATTGATCACACCGAAATGCACAAATCCTGTGGACGAAATCATCAAGAATAAAATGAGGTTCACGACGATATCCATGTATGGAACGAGGTTGAGCTCGCCGACATTTTCTTCGTGGATGTGTCGCGTTTTTCGTCCACCAGCCATGATACCAAACTCCGTTGCGTTTAAGCGATTTTTTGTTCAGCCATTTCTGGCGGTGGTTGCTGCAGCGTGCCCTTGTTTCGTGCGATAAGTAAATTTTCAAGCTTCACTGAATATTGATCTAATTCTTCCAAAATCTTTTTGGTTAGGTTGCCCAACAGGAGGTGAAACACCATGCAAAAAATCGCGATGGTTAAGCCGTAAGCCGTATTGTTCATGGCTTCTGAAATACCTTCCGCGAGAATACGTGCTTTTTGATCAGGAGCAGCAAGACCCACAGCGCGGAAACAAGAAATCAAACCAAAAATGGTGCCCAGCAAGCCAATCAAGGTGGCGAGGTTTGCGATGGTCCACAATGAGCCGGTGCGTTTTTGTAAATTGGGCACAATTTCAAGTGTTGCTTCTTCCATTGCGTTTTGAATTTCCATCGAACCTTTGTTGGCACGAGTTAATCCTGCTTTAACGATCTTTGGTAGTGCGGCAGCAGGTGCAGCATTACAAAACTTAATGGCGCGATCAATGTTATTGGCCATCACTAGTTTTTGTATTTGCGCCATGAAAGCGGTGGCGTTGATGTTGTAACGAAAAAGGAGAGAAAAAATCCTGTCTGCAACGATGGCAATCGCGAAGATCCAGACGATCGAATTGACAATAATGAGGTATCCACCTTCTTTGTAAAATCGTGCAATCTCCGCTAGCATAATGCGCTCACTCCTTTGCCAAACTTGTTATTTTTACAGTGTTAATGTTGTGCCTTTATTTTCGTCATTTCGCCAAGAAATTTACGAGCCCTTCCGCAGCTCGGTTAGTACCAACTTGGCGATCGCTTTTAATGTATCGAAAACTCCTGCACCCGTTGTCGCGGTAGCTTCAAAATCTGGAACCCCTCGTACATTAAATTGCTGCCGTAACTCGTCGAGGGGTACGATGTTGGGTAGGTCTCGCTTGTTGTACTGAATCACAAACGGAATTTTATCGAGATCGTAACCCTGCTCAGTTAAATTGGTGCGCAGGTTTTCCATCGATTCAAGATTCGCTTCCATGCGTTCGATTTGGCTATCCACCACGAAAACGACGCCATCGACACCTTTCAAAATCAGCTTGCGGCTGGCGTCATAAAAAACTTGTCCGGGTACCGTATATAAATGAAAGCGGGTTTTGAACCCACGAATCTCGCCGAGAGACAAAGGTAAAAAATCAAAAAACAACGTACGCTCGGTTTCAGTCGCCAGAGAAATCATCTTCCCTTTGGCTTCATTTGCGGTTTTGTTATAGACGTATTGCAGATTGGTGGTTTTGCCGCACAAACCCGGCCCGTAGTAAACAATCTTACAGTTTATTTCACGTGAAGAATAATTAATAAACGACATCGTCTCTCCGGGTGCCGTTGTTCACTCAAACATCACTAAATAAATTATCAATATCTGCGTCGGTGATTTCGGAAAAAACCGCATTGGCACCAGGCGCATCCACTTTTTTCATCAAACCATTAAAAATTTGTGCGAGTTCCTCGCTTGCTTTTTTGACGCGCAATCGTACCAATCCTAAAGTTGCGCGCTCGCCAAAAATCACGACCAAAATCACCCGGCCCGCAATAATTGAGATGTGAAAATTATCATGCTCACCCTCGTGGTACTGACTAGCGAATTCTTTTTCACCGATCAGTTTAGCTAAACCGCCGGTGGCCGCAATATTACCTGCAGTCAGCGAGGCCAAAGAAGTCGTATCTAAATTCGAAGTATCGCCAGCGGATGCGATCATCTGGCCGTTTTTATCAACCAAAAATACAACTTTCGCGTTTGCTTCTCGGCTGAGTCGGGCACAGAGGGCGGAAATCCGCTTGAATTCCTCTTCGTACATCACCATGTTTGGCGAAACCATGCCTGAAGACCCCCATGCCAACGCAAATGCTGCATCTTAAGTTGATATCATGCTCTGTCAATCTAATCCACCCTTCGTGAGGCACAAATCATTCATTGGGATATCTTGGCGAGATCACGCAGTCATAAGTTTAGTGAGCGTAAGGTCATGCAGAAGTTGATGCAACAGTTGAAAGAGCAGGGCCAGGAGAAAAAATATTTCAATCGCGTCAATGCCGAGGATGCCGATCAAGATTTGCCGATAAGCACGCGAAGTTTGTAGGCGAAAATTGTCTTGAAGCAGCGTCACGAGTTCGACAACAGAAGAGAGTAATGAGATGTTCTTTACCGCAGAATCCAGCTGATTTTTGAATTGACGCAGAAGAAAACAACCGACGACATGCACCATAGCAAATGAAGTAATACCCATCACCACTAGGGTTGAAGGTTTTGTTTGATGAGTCAGCGCGAGATGCAAAAACCAAAGACAAACTAAAAAATAATAAACAGATTCCCACAACACGATAGAGGGCAAACGCGCGCGATGCATGAATTGCGTTGAACGAACCGAGCGCTTAAACAGAAGGCCATATTCATAGAAATGAATGAACAATTGAATACAAGTAAGAATGATTAATATAACGACAAACATCATTTCTCATGTGTTCTAACCTAGTTGTCAAAGATGTATCAATCCTCATACAAGAGGTGAATGATGAAAATTTATACCAAGCGCGGTGATACAGGTGAAACCGATCTTTTTGGTGCGGGTCGTGTGAGCAAAGATGACTTGCGGGTTGAAACCTATGGCACGGTCGATGAGTGTAATGCCGCTCTCGGGATGGCACGATCGATTTTAGTCGCTGACAAGATTTGTTCAGAGATTGATGCGATTTTGATGCGCATACAAAATGAATTATTTTGTTTGGGTTCAGAATTGGCGGCGCCAGGGATGGGAGACAAACTCACTCGTATTACCCATGATGAAATTACTCAGCTCGAGCACGAAATCGATCGCGCACAAAACGATTTAACGCCACTCAAGCATTTTATTTTACCGATGGGAGTTCCCGCGTCAGCAACGTTGCATTTTGCTCGCACGGTAGCGCGTCGCGCCGAGCGGCTGCTTGTGCAGCTTCATCATCGTGACACCCTGCGCCTAGAATTGATTGAATACATGAATCGCCTTTCTGATCATTTGTTTGTGATGGCTCGCTGGTGCAATCATCGCTTGCAAATGTCTGACACCATTTGGTTGGGACGCGAAAAACAAAAATGACTTTGGAATCTGTTCAGCTTATTTCTAAAAACGTTTCTCATGAACCCAAGAACCCATGAAGTTTGAAAATGAGAGAGAATACGGGTTCAGCCAAATTAGGGTAATCAAACTGTTCGATCATTTGACCCAGCAAAAAATTCCTGGGTTCATGAGTTCCTGAGAAATGATTTTTTAGTCAGGCTGGCTAGCGCATCAATGGTCGTTGGCGACTCTCCGCGTCCTTGTGCTTTGACTGCGGCGACGACGGCATCGTTTAAGGGCGTGGCAATGTTATAAGAACGCGCCATGCGCACGATCTCGCCGTTGAGGTCATCGATTTCAGTGGGTTCGCCGCGAAGTAAACTTTGCAAAGTTGAACCATAGGTGACGAATCCCGAAATTAGCATCTTACGGATGCGGCGTTTGAGCAGTGCTAATGCGATCTTCTCTGGTAGTTGCATTAACATTTGTAAAAAAAATGGTGATACGGTTGGAATCTTAGCCAATTTTACTTGCGTCGCTTTTTGTACCCATAGTCCTTCCCGCAATATTTCTAGCGATAAAAGTAGGCCTTGCGGATGTGTGTAAAATTGTTGTGCGGGCAAACGTGTTGCCGCCAATAACCCATTATTAAGATTGACCAATAATTTTGTGAAACGAGCTCCTTCAAGGGAAGAGGTTGGTACTAACTTGAGCGCCCGGCTCAAGAGCTGCCACGCAGGAGTCCTCATCAATGTCAAAATCTGGCCATCTGCGACGCCGATTACCAATGTTGGTTTTTTATTGAGTTGAAGATGTAATTCTACTTCGCCGGGGTGCAACGACGTTGCCGTGAAAATTGCGACCGCACCCCAAGCTGAAACGCGTGGTGCAAGTCGGTGCAGCAAGGCGTCAGAGTTGATGCCATTTTGCACGGCAAGGACGGTAGTTTCTGCGTCACGGTGCGCGCAAAAACCTTTGATCGCATCGCGCAATGCGAAAGTCTTTGGGGTTAAAATGATGAGCTTGGTACTGTCATTCACGCAGGTTGTAAGCGGCGCGTTTACGATCGTTGCAGCAGTGCCTACTTGCTTCAGCCAAAGCCCGCGTTGCGACAAAAGGGTAAAACGTTCAGGACGCACCACCAGTTCAACACTGATGTGTGCTCGTATCAACGCGTTGGCAAGTGAAATGCCAACGGCTCCAGCGCCAATGATCGAAACGTCAATGTGGTCCATAGTTGCGGTGCCAACAGTTCAATAAGTCAGCACCAGTGCCGGATGATACGGTGACGCAAAGACGGTTGTTGCCAACAAAGACGCTTTTTGCATTGGTGCACTCAGTGAGCGCTGAAACGAAAGGCTGATCACTGTGCATGAGATGCGCACCCACGAGCGAGACCGCATCGCACCGTACGTAACTCATGTGCATTTTATCATACATGGAAACGAGCGTTTCTTGTGATGAAACATTATTGGTATCGAGTAATAATTGCGTGTCACGCCCGTTACTGCTCATCAGATCTAAACGAGCACCATGTTGAATAAGAAGTGGTATTAGCTCTTTTAATCTTGGAAATTCTATCGTGCAAAGATGCGAATTTGCGCGCAGCGCCACACTAAACTGAGGACGAAGCGACGGTTCAGCTTGGACAACCGTTTCGCGGCTGGTGCTACCCGTTTGGCGAGCAAAAATTTTTATGTTTGCTTGCTCGGCAAAAGCCACGGCATCACGGTTTAGCACTTGCGCACCTGCGGCGGCCAAGCTCTCCATCTCTTGATAAGAAATGGTCGATAAAAGTTGCGCATCTTTGACTAAACGAGGGTCCGCGCTAAATATGCCAGGCACGTCGGAATAAATTTCACAGGCGGTGGCGCCAAGGGCTGCAGCGAGTGCAACTGCCGTGGTGTCAGTGCCACCTCGACCCAAGGTTGTGACTTCACGCTGATGGCTCATGCCTTGATATCCTGCGACAATCACGATTTTGTTTTTTTGCAATTCTTGCTCAATTCGATACGGTCTGACTTCTACGATTTTGGCGGCAAAATGATTGTCGTCAGTGATGATACCGCTTTGCGAGCCAGTGAAAGAAAGCGCTTCTTCACCCAAATCCGCAATCGCCATACTCAACAGCGCCATGCTGATGCGCTCGCCGCAAGAAACCAACATGTCGAGTTCTCTGCGTGATGGATGCGTGCTGATTTGCTTCGCCAAAGCAAGCAACTCGTCGGTGCTATCACCCATTGCCGAAACGACGACAACAATTTTATTGCCCGCCTTTTTTCTATCCACCACAAGTTGTGCGATGCGACGAATTTTTTCAGGAGTTGCAACTGAGCTCCCGCCATATTTTTGCACAATGACTGTCATGGGAGCTTCTTGCAAAATTCGTAGTTGTAAGCGTGGGTCATCGCCGTAGGCGAAAAAATACTTTTCTCAGGAACCCAAGAACCCAGGAATTTTGTAAATTTATTATCGAAATCAAACATATCGATCGACTGATCAGTCAAACCTTCCTGGGTCCCTGGGTTCCTAATAAATTTTTTATCTTCTTACCCTATCTTTACAGCTAATTTTGCAAGTACCTCACGGGTTTTCTAGTTTTGTATGCGGATGTGATGGCAAATGCAGCAATTCAATCGCCAAAGTTTTTGCCACTTCAAAAATGCGTTCGTCACGATAAAATTCGCCGTACACGATGCGCACAATGCCAGCATTCGCCAGCATCTTAAAACAATTCCAACAAGGACTGGCTGTCACGTAAATGGTGGCGTTGTTGATATTGACACCATTTTTTGCCGCCTGAATAATGGCGTTGGCTTCGGCATGTACAGTTGCCACGCAATGATCATTTTCAAGCATGTGGCCGACGTCACTGCAATGGGGCATGCCACGAATAGAGCCGTTGTAACCCGTGGATAAGATGATGCGATCACGAACCACCACCGCGCCGACAAACTTACGCGGACAAGTTGAGCGCGACGCCACCACATCGGCGATATTCATAAAATACACATCCCACGAAGCCCGTTGATTCATGGCGTTTGCATAGCAAGGCAAGGTACTGGGCTCAAGCAGCGAAGCGGTAGCACCAAAAAATAAAAATGAAACGACCGGTATGATACGCCATCATACCGGCGAGCGAAGCGAGAGTGAAGTACTGGGCTCAAGCAACGCAATCGTTAAGTGCGTCGGCGATCAAAGTTTCCATCGCTGTTTTTACCACCGCAAAAAAGTCGGTGATTTCTTTTTGGGTTGGGGTTGTACCAGCAATGGGTGGAGGCACCAGCGGTGGCGCTAAGTGATGCACGAGATGCACGTGTTTTGGCAATGGAGTGCAATAAGCCCCACTCGCGATAGGGACAGGCACGCGCAGATATTCATAGATCCAATGAGTGATAGAATTTTCATACACGGTATAGATATCGTCAGCGCGAGGACAAGCGGCGAGAATCACCGGCACACGCGTTTGCAGCGCAAGTTTTACAAAGCCAAAGCGACGATCCCAACTCAAACGATAATGCTCGCTGGATGGGCGCAGTGCTTCACGCATGCCACCAGGAGCAACGGCGACGATGCGGCTCGCTTCGATCAAAGCATGTGCGATGTGCGGTTCGCCCACAACGGCGCCCACTTGGCGCGCTAAATCACGTAATACGGGTGTTTTGAATACCAAACGATCAGCAAGTGCATTGATGAGCCGGCCACGCTTTAAATAAAGCATGCTACCAAAAAGTAAAATGTCGTAGGTAGCGAGGCTATGAGTGAAAACAATCAGTGCTGGCCCATTTTTAGGAACATATTCAAGATGACGAATCTCGTAATGATGGTAAGCACGCAAAATTTCAAACAGCGGTCGTGCGCAAGCGATAAACCGAGGACTCAAAGTGACGGGCGGTAAAGTAAGCAAATTTTTTATCCAAAGAGTTTCTTGCAAAATTCACATGTTGATATCTCATCTTATCCAATCATTATTTAACAGGAAGGTGGGAAGATCGGGAAGGAATTCTTGTGAAGTCAATCTTCACGACTCTCTTGAATGTCATCTTTTAATAACTAAGAAATCTTCCTGTCTTCTCGTCTTCCTGTTTAATTCTTTCTTCGGATAAATAATGGGAATTTTGTAATTACCTCCAAAACCAAAGTTACTCACGTTTGATGTGTTCCACATGCGCTTTTAATTTGCCAATCAATACAGTGATACGAGCTTGTTCAGCCAGATCTCCGCCAGCAAGTTGAATATGCGTCGCATCCGCATGCATGGAATCCTGTGTGGGATCGACGGCAATCCATTGGCCGACATAAATTTCTGCCCACGCGTGATAACCAAAACCGTTTCCTGGCGGCCAATAAGTGATCCCAACCACCGGGCGTGCGGGAATCCCAGCTGCGCGTGCCAGCGCAACAAATAACACGGCGTGTTCGCCGCAATCTCCGCGGTGAGTTTTCAAAACTTCGAGTGCATTCGAAACGGCGGGCACGTATGCTTTTTCGACATAGCGATAAGTCCAATCAAGTAATTTTTTGGCGGCGCGGTAACTGTTTTTTTCGTCGCCGACAACTTCTTTGGCCATGCGCCTAATTTCTGGAGCGTCGGATTGTATGAGTGATTCGGGTTTTAGCTCCGCTGAAAAATCGTTGGCCTTAAATGGTAAATTTTTCGAATTTTGCTCTGAGGCGTTTTCTTGCTTGATGGTCACATCTTGTTTGCCATCTTTAGTCGTCGAACTTTGCCGAGCAGATTGCGGCAACATGTACCCATCGGCACCTTCAAGTGTGACCTCAAATTCACGGATGGTTTTTGGATCATCAATCAGCGGATCCACCGGTACCACAAAAGTCACCAACACATCTTCAGAATAGCCCACATCTTTTGCTCGTTTTTCGTCTTCGAGGCGCATGGTAAAAAGACCAGCGATTTTTGATTCGAGCACTTGTCCGTTCGCCGCATAAACGGATTCTTCTTGAATATTCACAGATGGAATTGTGGATAGGATGTGCCGAACGCTCGTGGGCACTCCGTCAAGCACACGCGTTTCAATTTGCGACAGCTGATAATCAATATCGATGATTTTTTGTAATGAGGCATCGAAGGTTTTGACATGCATTTTACGGCCAGTCCCAGCATTCGGATCGATGGCTAAAAGTTCACCCGCATTGATGGTGTTGATGGTTTCAATGATTGCTTCAGATGAAATGCGTGATTCTCCTGCGGCAGTAAAAGTAACATCCAAATGATCAGATTTTTGTTTTGCGCTGACGGTGACTGCACCCGTCGGCGACGTTTGCTTAAAAGTAAGATCAATTAATTTGCCTTTTGCCCAATCGAAGTCGTGCTCATTGAGTACTTCTACTTCAACGTTTTGGCCCATTCCCGCAACGTGCGCGACCATTCTCTGGCTGGTATGCAACACCGTCTGACGATTGTGGCTTAGCCGTTGGGTGGTTGACTCTAGATATCCGACTTTTTTTGCCTTGCAGATAAACACCGTACCAATCATGCCCTAATGGCAAGCGTTGCCATGCCGGCGCGCCAATCAAAGACCAAGACAAAATAACAGCAAGCACTGCAACTCCTTATTCCCATTTTGGGGGATTTTGAATGGGCGTTAAATTGTAGAGTTTAAGCCAAAGATCAAGCGCTAATAGAAGTAGGTGTTTTTTTCTGCTGCTCTTCGGTTTTAATGATTATAATAATGGTTGACATCAACATGAGCAATCAGCCAGGACAGCACGCTTAAAACTTAGTTCGAGATGATGAATGGTCAAACAAGATTATTACGAAATTTTGGGAATTCAACGCAGCGCTGATGAAAAGACAATTAAGTCTGCTTATCGCAAGTTAGCATTTGAACATCATCCCGATCGCAACCCCGAAAATTCCGAAGCAGAAGCAAAATTCAAAGCGTGTGCCGAGGCTTATGAAATATTGTCGAATTCAGAAACGCGCGCCATTTATGACCGCTTTGGTCATGAGGGTTTGCGAGGCAGAAGCGGTGCGGGTGGTTTCGGTTCAGTTGACGATGTGTTCTCTAGTTTCGGCGATATCTTTGGTGATCTTTTTGGCATGAATACTCGCAGCGGTCGTGGCCGTGGACGACGAGGTAGCGATTTACGCTACGATCTAAAAATCGCTTTTCGCGAAGCAGCGTTTGGAGTCAAAAAAGAACTCGAGATTCCGTTGGAAGTGGCGTGCGAAACTTGCCATGGTTCAGGTGCAGCTCCCGGTTCGCAACCAGAAACGTGTCACACGTGCGGTGGGCATGGCCAAGTCAGTCATGGCCAAGGTTTTTTTGTGATCAGTTCTACTTGTCCCAGCTGTCATGGCGAAGGCACTCGCATCAAAGATGTGTGCACAAAATGCCGTGGTCATGGGCGAGTTCGTAGCCAAAGCAAAGTCACGGTCGATATTCCTGCAGGCTTTGCTGACGGCATGAGCCTTCGTTATTCGGGCAAAGGTGAAGCAGGTTCGCATGGCGGCCCGCATGGTGATCTTTATATTGTAGTGCAAGTGCAAGAAGACGAAGTGTTTGAGCGTGAAAAAGACGACATTTATATCGAAGTCGCGATCAACGTGGCGCAAGCAGCACTCGGTGATCGCGTGACAGTACCGACGCTTGAAGGTGAGCAAGAAATCGATATTAAACCCGGCGCGCAACACGGAGACAGATTGGTGCTCAAACGCCAAGGCATTGCCAATGTGCAATCGGGTCGACGTGGCGATGAAATCGTGGTGTTGCGTGTTGAAATTCCCACCGAACTAAGTGCAGAGCAAAGTGCGTTGTTCACACAGCTGGCCGAAACCTTCGGCAAAACTTTGCACAAGAGCAAGAAGAAACGCTTTTTTAAGCGCTGAGATACTAAAAGCGTTTCTTAGGAATCCAAGAACCCAGGAATTTGAAATTTTGTATATGGGGTTGGGTGAAACTTTTCTAAACTTACTATTGCAATGAAACGGAGTTGGTCGATTCACTTGTCAAAAAACTCCTGGGTTCATGGGTTCCTGAGAAAATTTTTAATAAAGACTTGTTAGCAAGATCACACTGTTGATTACACTGAAAGTGTGCTGTGGAATAATGGATCTTCATCAAAGATCCTGTAAAACTCAAAAATATTTTTGCCTGTGAATTGGAGAGATGGATGAATACCGCTTCAAAATGTGGGTGGTTGTATTTGGGTGCTGTATTCATGTTCATCACCACCGCTGAGGCTGCAGTTGGCTACTGGAGCGACATTGCCAATCCGGGCGGCAGTTTTAAATTGCGCGTCGCCATCGACACTGGTGCTTCTCCAGAAGTCATCTATGCAGTGGTTGATGAGCGAGGTGTCTACAAAACTGCAGACGGTGGCGCGACATGGATTGCTTTATCAAATTCAGGATTGATATTGTCGACTGAAGCCATTCAGCAAATTTACGTCGATCCGGCAACTCATATCGTTTATTTGGCCAACAATAATGATCAAGAAGGATTAGTTTGCTACAACGGCAGCAGTTGGCAGACGGCGGTCCCCAATGACAAAAGAGCAGTCATACAAGTGACCGCGATCGGATCGGTGATTTACGCGCTGGCGAGCGATGGATTTTACAAATACGACGCCTCAGTCGACGCGCAGTTGGTTCCGTTTCCTGACAATACAGTGTTCAAAGATACTTTCCCAATATTTCCAACATCTTTTGCGGTTGATACGACCTCGGAGACGGCACCGATTTTTTATGTCCTCGATGGAAATAATATTTATAGTTACCAAGTTGGCAGTGCCACGGCACAATGGAATCTTTTTGCGACATCAGCGAATAATTTTGGAAATCATACCCTTAACGCGATAGCGGTTGATGTTGGCGCGGCTGTTGGTCAAAAAGGTGTTATTTATGTTGCCACAAATAATGGTATCTACAGTAATCTCAATGGAACATGGTCGGTAGTCAATAATACGTCAGGTTATAATTTTACTGATCTTGTCATTGCACAAGATCACACCATTTTTACCAGCATCCCCCCGGCGATATATCATTTTGCAAACGGAGGTCCGTTGGGTGTGGTGGGCAATACGACTGACTATCAGTCTTCATTAAACAATTTTGTAGTAGATCCAACGACAAGCACGGTTTACATTAGTAATAATTTTTCTCTGTTTGCCGATACCAAACCCGGTTCTAACTGGGCAAATATGGGTACGAGTTTGCAGTTATCACCTGTCAATGCTTTTGTATTTGATCCGCGCACATCTCCCGCATCAATTATTGCACAGCCAGTGCATGGTATTCCATTGTTTGTAAGCGCTGACGATGGTGGTACGTGGAGCAAATTTTCGGATTTTGGCAAACCCAACGCAATTCCCAGAAAATTTGTAGTCGATCCCAACACTACATCAAAAACGCTAGGCACATACATGGTTGCAGGTGATCAAAATTTTTACAGATGGAGTGGTACGAGCTGGATGTCAGAGCCGGTGAGTTTAGATCCGCTTGAAATCGTCTATGACATGGCAATGGATACGGGTGGATCACAAACTGTTCTTTATGTAAGCACTAAGTCGGGAGGGGTTTTAAAAAGTACACGTATGAAGGATGGAACAGGTAGTTCTTGGACGCTCACTGCCGGAACGGTAAATCATCCGAGCGAAGCACTGGCTTTCGATGTGGCAACTGGCGTGATTTACGCAAGTGATAACAATCTAAAAGTAATTAAAAGCGCGGATGGTGGAGTGACCTGGAAGCCATTTAATAGTGGGTATAATGTCATGGATGCGCCAACCAAGTTAGCAATTGATGTCAGTACGACTCCTCATACGCTGTATGCACTCACTCCCCCTAACGGACTTTTCGCTACCGCCACCGTCGGTGGCACCTGGCAACCTGTTGTTGTGGGTTATGAAACGACCGATTTTTTTATCGATCAAACTCAAACACCTAACATCGTTTATGCAGCAGATGACTCGGGGGCAGTTTATTGGAAACAAAGTGGAAATTGGTCGCGGTTTGCGCCGACGCTTCCTGGCATGGAAACTGGCATATTAAGTAATTTAGCGATCGCCGTAAGCCCTGATGCTGTCCCGATTGTTGTCATTACTGGAACATGGTTGGGAACGACGTATCGATTACAAGCTTATACCTTTGGTGGCGTACCTTCGATTGCAGCGGTGACGCCCAATACTGGACCAACTTCTGGAGGCACTGCGGTTAAGATTACTGGCTCTGGTTTTACTCCAGATACGCAGGTGACGATTGGTGGTGCGCACCTTCCGATCAATTTCTTAAATTCAGGTGAAGTGGATGTGACAACCACTTCGGTTGCAAGTGCGGGCGCAGTTGATGTGGTGGTCGATAATTATCTCGGTCATATGAATACCTCCACCGGAGGTTTTACTTTCACCGCTGTGGCACCGCCCGCTGCAACGACGCCGGCAATCTATC
>Ga0207120_1112_pt2 | contig 15499 bp, 13 predicted proteins | sample Alteio_BWMinHeat_40_FD_153509 | JGI IMG/M metagenome (GOLD analysis project Ga0207120, IMG submission 153509) | Enriched cells from forest soil in Barre Woods Harvard Forest LTER site, Petersham, Massachusetts, United States -... | ecosystem: Environmental > Terrestrial > Soil > Temperate forest >...
CATGAGATGCCGTGCTGTTTTCGCTTGCATCAGCTTGTGATGAGTCAATTCGTCGAACAGCTACCTACAGAGATTGAACGAGAATTGGAGATTTCATTCATTAAAGCCTCGCAAAACGCGATAAAACCACGAAGCGATGCGCTTCATATCGATGTCGACGCCGACGTTGGAATCAGTACACAGGATGTGCACTCGATAAAAGAGCATGAAATTTTGCGTTGCGTTCTGAACGGGCATGATCATCCACGTGTTCTCAAATTTGCGATGGTCGATCGGCGAGAACTTGAACGAAGAGGAATCGAGATGCTTCAACAGCGTTTTGCAGGCTTACAATTATCAAGTGAAATCAAAACCATGTCAGTGTGTATTCCACCTCTAGAAGACCGCGCTATTTTTATGTTAAAATTTTGGTCGAGCCGCATTCCGCATGCCGCGGTGACCAACGAGAACGGTGAATTTGTGATTGGCTTCGGGCGCTGGTTCAAATCCAAGCTTTGCGCAGCAGCGACGACTTCACTTTTTGAGTGAGTGCGACATAAAGAATCAAGGTCAGAAAAATGAGCGGCCAGTAAAGCGGTGGAAGAGCGGTGAAGCCAAGCACACCAGCGAGTGGCGAAAATGGCAGCCATATGCCTACCGCCATAATGGCTAAGGTTGTGAGTGTCAGCGGCCAAGCAGCGCTACTTTGAATGAACGGTATTTTGTTGGTGCGAATGACATGAATAATCAGCGTCTGAGTGAGAAGAGACTCAACAAACCAACCCGTCTGAAACAACGATGCATGAGCGGGATCGCAAGCGCGGAAAATATAAAACATCATGAAGTAAGTGGTGTAATCGAAGATCGAACTACATGGCCCGATGAAGAGTATGAAGCGAGTCACTTCGCCAATGGACCATGGGCGAGGTTTTGCGAGCTGCTCGGGATCCACATCATCAACGGGAATGGGTACCTGTGAAAAATCATAAAGCAAATTGTTAGTCAGGATCTGCAGTGGCGCCATCGGCATGAACGGCAAAAAGGCACTCGCACCGACAACGCTAAACATATTGCCAAAACTAGAACTCGCGCCCATGCGCACGTACTTAAGGATATTTGCAAAAACTTTTCTGCCTTCGAGCACACCTTCTTCCAGAACGAGTAAACTCTTTTCTAACAAGATCAGATCAGCGGATTCTTTAGCGACATCTGCGGCCGAATCGACTGAGATTCCGACATCCGCTGTGCGCAGAGCAGGGGCGTCGTTGATGCCGTCTCCCAAAAAGCCGACGACGCGTCCCTGGTTTTGCAACGCAGTGATCACTCGTTGCTTATGAATCGGAGTCAAGCGAGCAAAAATATTAGTTTGATCCGCGACTTTTTGGAGCTGGATGTCGGAGAGCTGATCGATATCTCTGCCTAACAACACTTGTTGAACATCTAAGCCGACCTCGTGACAAATCTTTTTGGTGACGGCCTCGTTGTCACCGGTAAGAACTTTTACCGCAACTCCATGCCGTGTCAGTGCTGCAATCGCAGGACCAGTAGAATCTTTGGGTGGATCAAAAAAAGCGACATAGCCCCGCAAAACAAGATCTGTTTCGTCTGCTGTTGAGTATTCACGCTGAGGCGAGAAATCTCGATAAGCAATCGCCAATACGCGAAAGCCATCTGCACTCAAGCGATCATATTCGATGCGAAGATCATCGATGAGAATTCCTTCCATCGGATACAAATCGTCTTCGTGTTCAAAACGGGTGCAGCGCGCAAACACTTCTTCTGGCGCACCTTTGCAGATCAAGCGGTGGCCACCATCGGGTTTTTCAATGACCACAGACATCAAACGCCGCACGAAATCGAACGGGATCTCGTCGACCAGCTTGTGTGCTGGGGCTCGCGATTCTTCACGGACTTCGCTTCGTGCCAAGATGGCCCGATCGAGAAGATTCTTGAGCCCTGTTTGAAAATGACTATTGAGATAAGCGAGCGTCAACACGCTGTCATCATCTTTAAGCGCGACATCGCAATGGAGTTCAAGAACCACGTGATCCATGGTGAGGGTGCCGGTTTTGTCAGTGCAAAGCACATCCATCGCACCCAAGTTTTGGATTGAGTTTAAGCGTTTGACGATCACTTTCTTTTTCGCCAACGCCATTGCTCCTTTGGAAAGACAAACCGTTACGATCATTGGCAGCATTTCTGGGGTGATGCCAACGGCGACGGCGAGTGCGAAGAAAAACGCATCGTGCCAATTATGTTTGGTGATGCCGTTGATTACAAAAACTAGGGGAACCATCACGGCCATGAATTTGATCATGAGCCAAGTAAAACGGCTGACTCCTTTATCGAAAGCAGTTTGTGTTTGTTGTGTTGTGAGTCCCCGAGCAATGGTGCCAAGGAATGTTTGCTCGCCAGTGGCGACAATAATCGCGGTTGCGGTTCCGCTTTCGACGCTGGTGCCGAGAAAACAGAGATTGTGAAATTCCAATGTTGAAAGTGTGCCAGAGGATTCTTTCAAATCTGTTTTCTCGACCGGCAAGGATTCACCGGTAAGACTCGCTTGAATCAAGAAGAGATTCTTGCTGCTGATGAGTCTAACGTCTGCCGGAACCATGTCGCCCGCCGAAAGTTTGACCAGATCTCCGGGGACCAGTTCAGCAAGGGGAATTTCCCGTGTCTTACCTTCACGAATGACGGTCGCTGTCACACTAATCATCGCTCTTAGTTTTGCTGCCGCAGTGTCCGCCCGAGATTCTTGCACAAAACGTAGTGCAACCCCGAGCACCACCATCAACGCCATCACTACAGCAGCGCGAACGTCGCCAGTGGCGACCGAGACAATGGCAAGGATCGACAGCAGTACAACCAACGGGTTGAGCAACGCTTTGGCAAATAATTGCAGGCGGCTGTGCCCTTGCTCAGAAGCGACAGCGTTGAGGCCGAACTTCTCTAGTCTTTGCTGTGCTTCATCTTCACTGAGACCGACTCGTGAGGAACCCAGTGTTTCTAGCAGTGCCGATGCATCGCTTGTCGCCGCGTGCAAAAGTTGTTGTGAAGGAGCAGCAGCTTGTCCTTTGGATACTTGTAAACGTCTGGGCAAAATCGAAGAGCGATTGATTTTCATGATGACTTTCGTCGCCTTTCGCCTAGTGTTTGACATCCTTACAACCAAATAACTCTACCGCTAGCACCACACGCCACTGAGCTGCACCAAAATATGGACTGAGACCTCCACCCGCACCTAACTTGATTCTAAAATTGGCGCGATTGTCGCCGAGTGATTCGATTCGTGCACTCATAAGCGCTTCTAACCCCGTGGCAGGAGATGAGAAGAAAGATTTGAACGCAGTCTCTCCGTAGATCTCAGGTCCTACAATAATTGCGGTTGCGCGCCCAACCCATAAGCGTGGCCCTGTGGCAACACCAAAAAGCAGTTCACTTCCTCGCGGAGCGCCGTCTATTTTTGCTTCGTTGAGTGGTCGAATGTGTACTCCGATGTGGGCGGCATAGGTCCAAAAACTAACATCACCCGCAAAAAGTGCTCTGATCATACCTCGCCAGGTACCATCGGTCTCGTAATCTGCTGGTTTACCACTCGGAATAAAAAGTTGTGCACTTGCGCCAAGACGAAAAGGACTGCCGGGTCGGCCGAAAATACGCGCATCGAAACCCACGCGAGCATCTAATAGAACATCTGGATTCGAGCCCCAATCCACGGACGGGCCAGTGTACGAGTTGTTGGCAATGTTTCCACTTTGACCTTTGATCGCAAACGGTGTTGCTAAGTTGAGATAGAGGCGAATACGATCATACGTAAAAGCGAATCCGAAATCTGCGATTGCTTGATGCGACACCACTGATAGAGATTGTACGCCGTTCGTGATTCGCAGTGGATTACTTGCGTACCCAAGGTTGAGAGCGATGGCGCCTCCGAAACTGCCGTGCATATTGAGTTCGTCCATCACCAGCCAGCCGCCGCCAGGAGCCGAAGTGTAAAACCGATCGACCGCAAATCCTCTCACTTGTTGTTGTGCCGAAGCGTGAGACGCACTTAGCAGAATGGCCACCGTGATTAGGAATAGAGTGGGGCGCTGAGTGATGTTAAAATTCGGCATGGATCTTTGCCCCAAGAATGTGAACCGGGCCACGGTCAGCGTTGAATCCAGGATTCCAGAGAAACTGATAGTCGGCGGCAAGCCAAATCGCTTTCAGAATGTTGACGCTATAGAACACATCGAAGACCCCTTCGGCCGCTTGGTTTAAATGACCATCACCAATAAATCCATCGACTCCACCCATATTCAAATATTGGGCGTGAATTGCTGAGATCCAACTCAAACCAATACCAACACCCGCGACATCAAATGGACGCCGCCATAATGTTCCTTTGGCGACTGCGCCGAAAGAGAAGTCGCGATCGGCTGAATTAAATGCATCGACCTCGGTCTGTCCATCGGAATACATGGCGCGAGCAAACAGTCCGACGTCTCTGGCCACAGATTGTTCGAGATTAATGCCGATACCCAGTTTGGCATTGGGCTTTCTTACCCAACAAAGATCAGGAGCCGAAAAGTTTTCAGAGCCATAGTTGTAGCTTGTACAGCTGGCGGCGTTCTTCTTCGGATCTGCTTTATATGCGGCGATCGCGTCTGCGAATTTTCCGGTGACTTCATAATTGCGATAACCAAGTAAGCGTACTGCGCCAGGTTGCCCGAACAGAACATGATCGTGCTCGACCTCGATCACGTCAGCATAATGTTCCCAAATTTTGAAATCGAGTGGCAGCACATTGGGATGTTGTGGTGGCGCCATGCGGCCAATTCGCAGGGCCCAATCGTCCCAATAAAATTCCGCTGCGCTTCCCACTGAATAGCCTCGAGCATCCGCCGCGAAATCCCATGAGGCGTGTGTCATGAACGCCATGTTGAAAAAAGTTTGCCGTGGATCCCAAGTGACACTGTTGTGATCGAAGACGTCAAGCACGGTAAAGTTGCCGATGGTGAAGACAAGCCGGCGACGGTTGAGGATTCGTCCAAGTTGCATCGGATTAGAATCACCAACCAAGTGATCGCCACCGAGGTCGATCATTTGTCGGTAAAATAACCGCGCACGATATATCTGAGGTATTTCTGATCCGGTTTTTTGCAACTCGAAGTTTTGGATTGCACCACCGATTCCTCTGAGTTGCGACAAACCTCTTTCAGAGATCAATTCTGGAACAAAGTAAGCTTCACCACCGCGCCACAATTTGGCGCCAAAAAAAAGCGTAAAGGTGGCGGTGAAGCTTCGTTCATAATTTGGTAAAAGCGAATTGATGCTTCCATTGGCATTGGTGTAGGGTGCATGAAATGGCAACTTCCAGCTCGAAATGTAGGTAAATTGCCCGTAAGCGTTCCAACGCTCGTCATCTAAGTCGTGCAACCCGTGCTGCGAAAGCAAGTTCATGAAATCGAATGCAACGTCCTGATGCGCAGCCGGCGGCGCTGCCTGCGCGTTCGCTCGAGTGGAAACGAACAAAATACAAATGGCAACGACTGTGGGTGTGATGCGCGCAATCATAAGGTATTCGTGTTTGTGGTTCATAACGCTTCACATTCATCACGAGTAGCGCACCAAAACTCTTTAATTCCAAATAAGTCAATTACCCAACTTCCTGCTGAGTTGATGCTGTTTCCGGTACTTGCAAACTGAGGTTTGCTAATGCTTGTTTCCCCACGGGACATATGCTCTGCCAATGGAGGCAGCAATCAGTAAGGCCATTGGATGGTAATGGTTTTGAGTGGTGTCTTTGAGCACTTACACCAACCGATTTAATTTGCCATCGTTGGCAAGTCCGCGCTGTAAGTTGGCAATTTGTTGTGTCGACAATACGATCAAATGTTTACTCGGTATTGTATGCAATTATGAGAGGATAGAATGACGCGATCACTATGCACCGACCAGAGGTCGTTATGCAATCTTCAACGATTGCTTCATTACTAGGCTGATCTGAACTTAACGACGGTGTTCGACGTGCCCACCAGGATGAGCACCACTGAAGGTCCGTCCGTAACTACCTCGAAAGTGTGGACGATTAGGAACTTGCATGTGGTAAGCCGGACCACGGTACCAATGAAAATGCCAAGGTCCAAATCGTCCAAAAAAAGGTAACGGACCGACACCCCAAATCCATGGCGCTGCGACCCACATCCATCCGCGTGACGGGTAGTAGATGTATTCATACGGTTCACCGTTTTCGTTGACGGGTGTGTAAATGTATTCATCGCCATGGGGCATCCACACCCATCCATACTGGTTGGTGTAAACCCATTGCCCTGAAGCTAGAGATTGATCCGCTGATGGCTGTGCTGCAACTGTCGGTGGAGGAGGTGGGTTCTCGGGTGGTGGTGGCGGTTGATTTGCTGGCGGTGTTCCCTTGGGTGTCGTCTCTTCCAGATGAGAAGCTGTCTGATTTTCAGTAGATGGATCACTCTGAGCTTTTGTTGCTGTTGATAAGAACAGCGACAGAACGATCATAAAATAAAAACTTCGCGAAAACATATTTCTCTCCAAGATTACTAAGTTAGGATTGCGGAAGTGCAAACGCTAAACGAAAGTCGTACTTTCGACCATAATTAATGCCTCAATCATCTAGCACTCTAAATAGTATCTATTCATGTTATGCATGAGTAACATATTACCACTTCCTTATGTTCAGATAGTGAGAAATTGCCAATTCAACGAGGTCAGGCTTTCCGTAAAGAAGTGATACCTTCGTTTTCAAAACCACCGATGCAATTTTGAACAACTATCTTCGTTTCACAATAAAGCGAACCATTGTATCGATAGGGCTATTGTCTGGCCGTAGCAAGCGAACTCGCAGAACCATGATCTTACCGGTGTCAGGTAGACGCGGGAAATAGAGAAATCCATGTCCTTCATTATGAGCAGGTATGGTTTGCGGCAAAAGTGCGCGTTGCGAATATTTGCGTGGTAATTCGATGCCGCGCAGTCCTAATCGCCAATCGCGAAAGGCACTCCAATCCCAACTGAAGAGCGGTTTTTTGGGGGTGATGCGTACTGTGTCCGGCATGAACGCTGCGGTTGGCATTGTGGCACTTTCACCACCCAGCAACCGTTCACTACTATCGTGAAACTCTCTGGGAACTGACTTTTCTTTTTCCGGTTCGGAAGAAGGTTGGCGCGCAGTGTACGCACTGGGTAGGTTCACAACCAGTGGATTTGACGCGTGATCAGCGTCATCCGACAAAATCACATTTTCAAAACTAAAAGCTAATGGTTCATTGGAATTGTTGTGAATATCAACACCTATGGGTGTGAGATACGCTTCGAAATCAGAGGGACCATTGCTCCACAGATGTGATGCCGCCAAGAGCTCAACGTCATGAATTTTCCACCGAGCTGCATCGAAACCACCGGGAACCACCAATATCGGGTGTTGCAGACAAGCTGCATAAGCGAAAGAAAATAAAATAAATATTGCTCGTTGCATCATGACTATCTAGCTAGGAATTTTTCGCGTCGTTTGTCCACCGCAAAGTTTTTGTTTGCAAAATTTACCGAAGATCACTTTTCAAATGGATGAAAGTAGCGATTTGATTGTAAGAAAAAATGCCAACGAATTCGAAGGGACGCGTCGCACCAATTTGCGACGCCAAAAACAATTAGCGAACGATCGGTGTAATAAACAATCACACCGATGGGCGCATGCCCAAGTGAGCGTGCTGGCGCGCGATAGTGGATTCGAACCACTGGCCTTCGGCTTCGGAGAAGCGCAAAAACCCATCGTCACTGGTCATAAATCTTCACAAACAATGGTCGCGAGAAAAATGTTTATTGTGTGGGCGCCAACTTATTCACTAGGTGCCAAGTCAGCGGTACCAGTTACCTCCGAGATGGCGGTAACAGTAGCTGCCAACATAGTGCTACCAGGTACCGCCGAGTTGGCGTAACCTCCGAGTCATGTAACGCCAATCAAATCAAGAAGTTAGAATCGATTTCTGGAGCGCTAAAGAAAGATCTTAAAGAAAGTTTTAAAGAAAGTTTTAAAGAAATCTCTCTCTCACTGCCTGTCGTGTGGATTGAATACACCTCGTCTCTGACGAACGATGCAGCGGAGAGAGCGAATTTGATTTTTGCAGAATTGGTTCAGAGATTTCCTGATGACTCAGTAGATGAAATTGCATCTTGCCCAGCAAATCTAAAAATATTTGGCGCACCAGACGGCACACCATGGAGCGAAATCAAATCACCACACGGTTTGATGGCAGCAGCCTGGCCACAACTCCGAGAATTCTTTCGCAGCAAGTTAGAGGCAGTTAGACTTTCGGAGCGGGGGAGTTTCGTTCTGCATGAACTCTTGAAAACTCGCCGTTTGAGTAAAGCTCAAGTTGAAAAACTTTGCTGTGTCGAGAACAAACCCAATGCAGCAAGATTTTTACTCATGAGATTGCAATCGCTTGGTCTGATTCGTCGAGAGTCAGTCATTGTCAAATGCAAAGCGATCAGTATCTACGGCCTGACTGAAAAAGGTCATCGCCACGTGTGTAGTAGTAGCGGTCGCTATCATTCACAAAGTTATCACAGGGAAGCACAAATCGATTTCTTGCAGCATTTACTTTCAGTCACGGATTTTTACCTCAACCTTGTCGCTAAAGGTGCAAAAGATTGGGTTGAAGTGAAACAAAGAGCCGAAAAATTCGAATGGTTTTCTTCGAACGAAGGCACGCGAATTTATCGGCTCGCTCCTACCGAGGATGATAGACGAGAGCGCAAGTTTGCCGACCCCGATGTCACCATCGAAACTGAGACACATCGCTATTTGATCGAGATTGAGCGATCGACAAAAACGCACGCGGCTGTACGACCGAAATATCACATCTACAACGCAGTCTTTTCGCCATTAGCCAATGTTTCTGGGATACCCAGTTACAATGAAAAATATTCAGACGGGAAAATTCCGGTTGTTGTGTTTGCCTTCCAGAGCGAGGAGCGTGCGGCAAATGCGAAGGATTTGATTGATCACCAACGTGCTAATGAAAGCGAAAATTGGTACGTCAAAGATCTTCGTATTGGCAGCATCGAAGAGATGGCCGATCGTTTGCGTGCTGAGATCATTTTAGGGTCTCAGCACGCAATCCCATCAAATCGTGAAGTAATACCAACGCACCACATCAAGCTTATCCGCGATTACCTCCATGAAAGTGCCGTGATTATCTCCAATGTTCGTAAAGCAATTGATGCCGGCCAACCAGTACAAAGACCAGCCGTGCCGTCGTCGATGAGGGCGCTGATAGAATTAGTGCGCCACAAGTAACAATTTCAATTGGATGTGTTCCATCTTCATGAGATTTTTCTCTTTAACCATTCGGTGAACTCAGAAGGTCGTAGCTGATAGCGGGCAATGTTACCTGCATGCAAATTGATGATCTCTGTTTCTACGATTTCTATGAAGCGAGTCTGATCATCCACTGGGACATTCTTAGCGGCGTAAAGACGGATTCGTCGATTGGCATCATTAACGTTTAGTGCTTCCCGAACTACTTCAGTGATGGCAGCAAAAATGCTGCTCCGATACGCTAACCTGAACGGGTCAGGATCTCCGATCGTCTGGCGAACCGCCGCATAACGCGATGCAGATCGTTCGTAGGCCCATATAAAGACGTCTCGGAGTAGCTCGATGCGGTTGTTTTCATACACTACAAGAAGACCATCAATGTAAACATCTTGCGGCACATCCACAAATGAGATGGGAACAAGATTGTATTTAATGAAGGGGATATTTGCGGCAAGGCGTGAGACACGCTTATTCACATCTTCAAATGGCTGAAGATATGGAAGGTGAACAAGTGTGAAAAATGCTTGCTCGAAAGGATCGATAATTGCGCGAGCTGTGTCTACGAATTGCTGAAAACACTCCTCAACAAGCTGTGGGGTAGAGAGCGGCATGAACGTCGAGTTTGTGATGCCAATGTCAATAGAACGGAGAGTTCCTTCTGCGGCCGGATTGGCGAGCAAATTCTGCGACAATAGCGCGTGAAGGTTGAGCAACGTCAGCCGATCGAAGCTGATAGTCTCTGCTGAGTCAACGAGATATTCAATGGCTTGTTTGTGGTTCAAGATCATCTGCGCGTCGCGTGCATCCTTACCTTCCGCAGTACGACCATGGGCAATGAGCTTTTGCGTATCGAGAAGTGAATAGGTATTCCCCTCAAGTCGGCTCGAGTTCCAGGCAAGATCGATGAGAAGCCGTTCGAGAATTTTTCTCGCATAAGTACCCGCTTCACCCATTTGTGCTGGTGCAGCACCCGCCGCGCGAAGTTGCTCCCGAATAGGGAGAGGCAAGTACCAGGTTTCGTTGGGTCGATAGTCATCAAGAAATACGCGCGCGTATCCTACTGGCCTACGTTGGGTGATCGACCGATGGACGAGTGCTTGCACGGTTTTCGCTTCAGTCGAGAGTGGGATCGATTCAGTCTTTTTAGGTTTTTGTGCAGCTGGAAAATACTTGGCGCCGCGACGGATCCCTCTCATGTCAATGCGTTTGTCCGCTACGAGTTTTGTGAGGCGTCGCTTGAGGTTGAAAGCGGATATGAGCGGCAATGAAGCTGCAATACCGGAGGCTGCAATACCGTCCGGATACTGGCTGACGACGGCAGCAACTTGATCTAGCTCGTTTTGAGGCTGTATTTTTGGCATTGGAGCTTTATTATGCGCTAGAACAATATTTGGAGCAAATACTGCTCTATATTGAATATTTGGAGCGCTATTTATCGGAATCTATATGGGGAGTCAGGTTTTTTGAACAATGGAACAGAAAGAATTGTCGTTATTCCCAATTTTTGACGGCTGGAAAATTCTGATCATCCGAAGTTTGGATCGGTTGCAACAAACAGAATCACTTTTTCAGGATCACGATTTTTGAGAGCAGCCGATACCAACACATTATAGATGATGAAAGTTCATGATAATCTCCAATGTTTCATACCTCCGGCACACATCAGACGTGTTAATTTAGCCCGTCAGCATGGGATGCAGTTGTCTCATGCCTCTACGTCCGTGAATCTTCGCCAAGCCGAAAAAAATTAACCCTAAAGCCTTCCTTGTGTGTGATTTATTTTACACCGATCAAATCTGATACTGGATTGTTTTTACGCAACTTTAATCCGCACTTTTACGATGATATCATTGTGCCGCCTAACACAATATTATCAGGCATGGATTCGATTCGTTAAGGAGTTGAAATGGCTCACCAATCATCTATTCAATCAACATCATCTACACTTAAATTTGTTACCGTCTCGTTCGATAGCGTTGGTAGTCCAGAAAAAGGCGAAAAAGCGCTTTGCATAAAAAATGCAAATGATTTTATTAAACTGCTTTCAGAAAAAGGTGGATTTACTGCAAATGAGGTTGAAGAATATTTCCCGGAATTGCTGGCAATTTTCTTAGGCAAAAACAAGATTGACAACAAGATTGACACATTAGAAGAATTGGACAAAAAACTTCGAGAAGGACACATTCAATCTGTCGAAGTTCCACAGAAGGATGACAGGCAAGGTCTCGCATATTTTGCTAAGCTTGTAGAATATACAAGAAAATCTAGCAGGAATGAATATCTCGGTCCCTTACAAAAAGCATTTGCGATAGATGATGGTAGATTCCGGCCATCTACTCATTTTGCTTTGAGGCCAAGTTTTAGACAGGCAGGAGATGCTTATTTAGGCCGTATATTGGATCAGCTTCCCGCTAGTATCAATTTTGTGAATGCCAAAGGAAATCCTGATTTTTTAACTGAATTGAGACGAATTCCCATTCGTGATTTTCTTGTTGATACATTTGTTAGAGCTATTTCTTTGGGCTATAAAGTTATTTTTACCGAGTTCAAAGATGCGAATGGATTTATGCATTTTGTACTCGCTGATCCCTAAGGCAAGCGGCTTAAAGTGAAATTAGAGGACGAAGTGATAGAAGCGAATTTTACGCTAAACCCTGCGAATTTTTCATTTGATTCGAAGGTGATTTCTGCAGGGAAAATCGCTGCCGTGTTCGAAGAGGATATGGAAAGAAGAGTCGGTAGTTCTCCACGCATTACTAAAATCACTTCTCAGGGCGTTACAGTTGAGGAAGATAGCATATCTACTGTTCAAAAACCTCAACAAGTAGCTGGAAATTATGCGGTAAAAATCAAAACGACTAAACATCCTTTACAAATAAAAAATAATCCCGTGCTTGCGAGCGCAGCTCGTTTAGCAAGTGACAACCCCGAAAGTATTCATCAACTCGAAGAACAACCCAATGGTGAAATTTACTTAAGATTTCAAGGCGAGGTTGGGATTTCAAAATGTGCTTCAGCTAAAGTTATTAGAATTTTAAGCAGCAAATTGAGTGATTTTAATCTTCATGCAGATCCGAAGAAATTGGTGCTAGAGTTTAAGAGAGACAAAGTAAATGACCAATTGGGTTCATTGCTCATTATTGAAGATTATAAAAACACTATTATTCAGTTCGACGATTGCTATGTCCAATTCGATAAGGCAGGGCGTGCATCCGTTTTAAAAATTTCACCAACTTAGCTACTGCCATTTTTTTACTTTTTCTTCTCTCCTGCCAACATCCACTCTCTGAGAATGTAATCAAGAGCCGTTTGCATGTTGGTCATGCGCAGTTCGGCGGCACGTTTGAAAAAGGCGCGCTGGACTTCTGGTGAGAGTGTATCGAGATTGATATATTTATCGGCCATGAAATCTCTGGCGCATTTTTGAAAGAGTTTTGATGGCGAACTGCTATGCTGATCGAGCTTTTCCTTAAACCCTTTGAACCACTGCTCATCTCCGGGAAAGGTGATGCCGCTCTTTTTCATCAAGGTAGAGCCAGGTACTTTCTTTCTTGCCATTTTTTTTGTCTCCTAACATGTGCATTTACGATTAAACGTTTATAAAGATCCTTATTAGCACTGTGATTTATATGAGTCACTACTAGATACTAAAATAAATAAACTTAATTTATATAATACATATTTACAAATACATCTTGGTGCACTTTAATGTCTATGACTCTGTTAGAGACTTATCGGAGGATAACGTGACACTTAATATGATAACAACAGAGGAAGAAGATCGTCTTTGGGATGCTACCCAGACAGCAAAATTTCTGAGCGTCAGTCGCTCTTGGATCTATCAGCGGGCTGAAGCTGGATTATTACCTCATCTACGTGTTGGCGGGGTTTTACGTTTTGAACCGGAGACGATACGCGCATTTTATTCGTAAGGATCGAGTAAGTTCAACTGACGTGTTTGCCAGGCTAAAGGCCAGACACATTCGTAGCACATCATCCAGTACGTCAATTTGAAGTCGTTGGAGATCACTCAATGGGATCCGTCTACATTCAAAACTGTCAATGGTATCTTAGATACAAAGACTCTGAGGGACACTGGCGTGGCCGAGCATCTAAAGCTCGCAATAAGACTGAAGCCAAATTTCTGCTTACTGAACTTGAGCGATCGATTGAACGTCAGCGATTTGGCTTAGAGCAAGATCCTAAAGCAGCTGGCACTCTTGCAGACTTATTGAACTGGTGGCTTGAGACCTATTCACGAGGATCTGCGTCTCACGAAAAAAATGTCTACGCCGTTCGCAAACACTTTTTTGGTTCAGAGTTGGAAAATTTACTTCTCCCCAATATTACTTCTGGAAAAATCGAAATATTTCTTCAGCAAAAGTGTAGCGAGCTGGCGCCACAAACTGTGAATCATCTTCGGCGGTTTGTACTCTGTGCCTTTAATTGCGCGCGGCGAGCTGGCCGTTACACAGGTGTAAATCCTGTCACTGATGTGAAGCTGCGCAAGATTGCGAAACGAAAGTCAGACTACTTAAGAGCAGATGAGGTACCCAAAGTTCTTTGCGCTCTTGAACCACAATGGCGACCGCTGTTTGCTACCGCAATCTATACTGGATTGCGTAAAGGGGAGCTATTTGCATTGCAAAAAGTTGATGTTGATCTGAGCACAGGCTTACTCACCGTAATGCGTTCGCACGATCGCGATACAACTAAAAGCGGTCGAGCCGAAGTGATCCCTATTGCGAATCAGCTCGTTCCATTTCTCCAGGCAGCGATGGCGATGTCTTCTTCATCGCTCGTATTTCCTGGTTCTAATGGTAATCGCTTTCGAGCTGATTCAAGATTATCAAGGAAACTTCGTATTGCACTTGGCCGAGCAGGAATTGTTGAGCACTATACCCATATTTGTCGCCGCCCTGGATGTCACCACAGAGAAAATGCAACGGACAATAGGATTCGTCGTTGCCCAAAGGATAACTCGAAGATGTGGCCCACTGCAGTGGTTCGCAAGATCAGATTTCATGATCTTCGCCATACGACTGCAAGTTTGTTGATGATGGCGGGTGCAAACCCAGCCTCAGTGCAGAGGATCATGCGACATTCGAATCCCAAGATGACCACGGAAGTCTATGGCCATCTGGCACCGGGATATCTCAAGAGCGAAATTAATCGCCTTCAATTCGACATTCCAGTGAACATTGTTCCAACCAAAAATTCTTCATTTGCCACGTATTTGAATTCGAAGGGACGCGTCGCACCAATTTGCGACGCCAACAACGATTAGCGAACGATCGGTGTGATAAACAATCACACCGATGGGCGTATGCCCAAGTGAGCGTGCTGGCGCGCGATAGTGGATTCGAACCACTGGCCTTCGGCTTCGGAGACCGACGCTCTATCCAGCTGAGCTAATCGCGCAACTTCGCACCGGGCGTAACAAACTTACACCATAGACGCAATGACGAGAGATCATGTGTTCGGTGAGTTTCTAGCCGAAAAAAATTAATCGAAAAGGGTTTATTTACTCGCGCAGTTTTACTTCGATTGATTCCACAGAGATCTTTTTGTGCTTACTCTTGAACATGCCTTCTAAGGTTCTAATGAGTTGTCCTTTTGTGGAAGAAGATTCAAGTAAGCGTTTGTAGTTCTCATCTTTAAGCGTAAACAGCAGCTTTAGTTTTCCATCTTTAAGTGACACGCGCAATGAGCCACCACCTAACATGTCGTCTTTCAATTGAATTTCAAATTCGCTCATTTTGTGGGTGCTGGTAGCCCAGATGCGCTCGGCAACTTGTTGTAATACTTGTGGCGAAATTCGTTCGATCGTCTGACCGGTCTTTCGAATGCCGATTTTACCTTGCATTGTCGCGGTTTCGCTCAGTGGTGCAGATGTTGTAGAGGGGCCACTGATTCCGCCTCGTTTTGTTTTAGTTGTGCCTCCCGCGGCGGAAATAGGGTTGCGATCCCGGCCTTGTTGTTGGTCTGATTGGTTTTGCCCGCCACCTGATGTGTTTTGGCGTTGGCCTTGGCTTTGACCTTGATTTAAGTTTTGTCCGGAATTGTTTTGTTGCTCGCTCGATTGAGAATCTGTTTGTCGATGAACAGGGGTCTCTAGTTTTCCTTCTTCTTTACGTTCTGCTCTACTGCTTTCATTCTCGTCAGCGTGGCGCTCGTCATCAA
>Ga0207120_1122_pt1 | contig 15364 bp, 11 predicted proteins | sample Alteio_BWMinHeat_40_FD_153509 | JGI IMG/M metagenome (GOLD analysis project Ga0207120, IMG submission 153509) | Enriched cells from forest soil in Barre Woods Harvard Forest LTER site, Petersham, Massachusetts, United States -... | ecosystem: Environmental > Terrestrial > Soil > Temperate forest >...
TTCAACTCTGCGTTTTCCAGCACCAAATTCGAAATAATTGCCAAGAAGCGAAAAAACAAAGAGAAGCAGCAGAAGCTGAAGAAGAACAAAAAGCAAGAGAACTTGCAGAAAAATCTAAAAGAGAACAAGAAGAGACAGCTAGAGAACTTGCCGAAGAAGAAGCTAAAAGAGAACGAGAAGAAGAAACTAGAAGACTAGAAGAAGTCCAGAAACAAGAAGATGCTAGAATAGAACAAAAAAAAATACTGGATGAAGAAATACTAGAAGATATTAAGAGAGAGCGAGAAAGACTAGCAGAAGTCCGGAAACAAGAAGAAGCAGCTAGAGGACTTGCCGAAGAAACTAAGAAACTAGAAGAAAATAAGAGAGAGCAAGAAAGACTAGAAGAAGAAAGACTTGCAGAAGTCCGGAAACAAGATGAAGCAGCTAGAGTACTTGCCGAAGAAACTAAAAGAGAACAAGAAGAAGCAGCTAGACAACTAGAAGAAGAAACTAGAAGAGAACAAGAAGCTAAAGAACAAGAAGCTAAAGAACAAGAAGCTAGAGAACTTGCAGAAAAAGCTAAAAGAGAACAAGAAGAAACAGCTAGAGTACTTGCAGAAGAAGAAGCTAAAAGAGAACGAGAAGAAGAAAATAGAAAAGAACTAGAAAAAAGAGGACAAGAGGCTAAAGTAGAAGAAGAAAGAAAAGAGCGAGAAAGAAAAGAGCGAGAAAGAGTAAGGAATTCTTCTCCTCAACACAACTTTGTATCAACTATCAACCACCCTTTAAGTGGTAATTTGGGATCACCGTTTCTCCCCCCTGAAATAACCTCAGGCTCAACAGGCACAAGCCCATACAAGCCACCGTTGCCACCTTTTCGCAAACTTTCTACTGATGTTGCACACCAAAGTAATTCCTCAAATGAACAAGAAAAACAAAAAGCAAGAGAACTACAAACGGCAAACGAAAGACTAGCAAGAGAAAGACAACTAGCCGAACAAAGACAACTAATAGAACAACAAGAAAGAGAACAACAAGAAAGAGAACAACAAGAAAGAGAACAACAAGAAAGAGATCAACAAGAAGCAGATAGAAGAACAGCCACAAAAAAGAAGAAAATACCACCACCAACAAATGAAAGTTGTGTCCTACAATAAACTCAAATTATAGGATGACATTTTGGAATTCATTTCATAATAAGACAGCAAGTGAATTTAGAAGTAATTGGTCCATCATCTTTCCAAAAGTAAAGAAAATCCCCCTTGATCAAGGGGGATTTTTTTGTTTCAAAAGTGTCTCGTCGTATAATCCTGATACAATGAAATCAAATCTCAACTTTTTCAGGATAGAAACTTTCCTTATACTAAATTGCAATCGATAGAGTCATGAATCTACCCCTCGCCATAGCAAAGTTGTCTAGATTCCCTCTATCCTTGAGACCGCGAAACTGAGATAATAGGACAATTATAATTGATATTTAAATAAGTTAATCATCCATGCGCCGTTTCAGAAAAGCCAAAATTGTTGCCACATTAGGTCCCTCAAGCTCCTCCCCCGAAATGATTGCAAATTTATTTACAGCCGGCGTCGATGTTTTTCGGCTTAACTTTTCGCACGGGAGCCACGAGGATCATCAGCAATCTGTCGAAATTATTCGAAAATTAGAAAAAAAGGTGAAGCGTCCCATTGGCATTCTCATGGACCTCCAAGGTCCAAAACTACGCGTCGGAAAATTCGCCAATCATCAAATCACCTTGAAACCAAAGGACATATTTCGCCTCGATCAGGATCATACCCTTGGGGATGAAACGCGGGTAAATTTGCCTCATCCGGAATTGTATTCTTGTTTGGAAAAAGGAACGGATCTTCTGCTCGATGACGGAAAATTGCGTTTGCGCGTATCCGAATGGGGAGATGACTTTATTAAAACGGAAGTGATTATTGGGGGCGTTCTCTCTGACCGAAAGGGGCTCAATGTTCCCGGCGTGATCTTGCCCATTTCCGCTATGACGACAAAGGATAGAACTGACCTCACCTTCGGCTTGGCTCAAGGCGTCGACTGGGTGGCTTTATCCTTCGTGCAGCGTCCTGAAGACATAACAGAGGCTCAAGAATTGATTCAAGGGCAAGCCAAAATTATTGCCAAATTGGAAAAGCCAATGGCCATCCAGTATTTGCGAGAAATCATTGATTTAGCGGATGGGGTGATGGTTGCGCGAGGCGATTTGGGTGTTGAAATGGCGCCGGAAGACGTCCCCAGCATTCAAAAACGCATCATTCGGCAATGCCGCGAGGCGGGAAAGCCCGTTATTGTAGCAACACAAATGTTGGATTCCATGATCTCAAGCCCCTCCCCGACACGCGCAGAAGCTTCCGACGTTGCAACGGCGATATATGACGGTGTTGATGCCGTTATGTTGTCGGCCGAATCTGCTTCTGGAAAATATCCTATTGAAGCTGTATCCATGATGGACCGAATCATTATCCGCGTTGAGCAAGATGACAATTATGGGCAAATGCTGGAAGCGGCACGCCCTCAACCCTTGGCTAAAGTGGCAGATGCTATTACAACAGCGGCTCGACATATAGCCAATACCATTGACATTGCTGCGATTGTCACGTTTACAGATTCTGGAGCCACAACCTTAAGGGCAGCACGAGAACGACCCGATGTGCCCATTATTGCGGCAACACCGAATGTGATTACAGCCCGCCGCATGGCTCTGGTGTGGGGGGTTCATGCCGTACAAACGCCGGATATCCACAGGTTTTCAGAAATGGTGAATAAAGGGTGCCAAGTCGCTTTTGAGGAACAATTTGCAAAGCAAGGGGAGATGATTATTATGATTGCCGGCGTACCATTTGCGGTTTCGGGCGGCACGAACATTTTACGAATTGCCAAAATAGAAACTTTTTCAGAGGAAAGCTAATTATGTCTATATCATCAGCACAGAACGCGACGAAACAGCCTGAAGACACTTTGCCCCGGTGGAATCTCACAGATTTTTATACCTCTCAAACCGATCCCAAAATTAACGGAGATTTGGACCAGGCGACAAGAATGTCAAAAGACTTTGCCGCCATGTATGCAGGGAAATTTACCGCATCCGGGTGGACGGGCGATGACCTCTTTCAGGCAATCGTCGCTTACGAGAAAATTGATGAGGTATTAGGGAAACTGATCAGCTATGGGTACTTGCTGTTTGCCACAAACGTCAACAATCCCCCTGTCTTACAATTCTTTCAAATGATTCAAGAACGCTCAACAACCATTTCATCCCATCTTATTTTCTTTACCCTTGAGCTGAATCAAGTTGAAGATGAGATTTTGATCAAGGCTTATGAAAGGAGCCATAACTTAGAAAAATATAAGCCCTGGATTGATGCCATACGGCTATTTCGTCACCATCAGTTGTCTCCTGAGCTTGAAAAGCTCTTACATGAAAAATCCGTTACCGGCCGAAGCGCTTGGGTTCGATTATTTGAAGAAACTTTAGCGGGTATAAAATTCACCGTTGATGGTCAAGAAATGGCTCTAGCAGAAGTTTTGAATCGCTTTGGACATAAAGATGCGAAGGTTCGTAAAGAAGCCGCTCTTGCTTTATCAGACGGTTTGACACGTCATACAGCCATTCTCACACTCGTTACAAATACGTTAGCAAAGGATAAAGAAATTGAGGATACCTGGCGCCTTTACCCGCATCCTGTCGCCTCTCGAAATTTGTCAAATCAAGTTGAAGATGAAGTTGTTGACGCTCTCGCTACGGCCGTAAAAGAGAGCTATGGGCGCCTTTCTCATCGATATTATAAATTAAAAGCCAAGTGGTTAGGGTTAGATAAATTGGAATACTGGGATCGCAATGCTCCCTTGCCAGACGCGGATGACACGCTCATTTCTTGGCCCGAAGCTCAAGATATTGTGCTCAACGCCTACAATGACTTTAATCCCGAATTGGCAAAGATTGGGAAGAAGTTCTTTGATCTTCCTTGGATTGACGCCCCGTCTCAACCTGGAAAAGAGTCAGGCGCCTTCTCTCACCCCACAGTTCCAAGCATTCATCCTTACATCTTATTGAATTATCATGGTAAATTGCGGGATGTCATGACATTAGCACATGAATTAGGCCATGGGATTCATCAAGTTTTGGCAGCTGACCAAGGGCTTTTTCTTTCAGGAACCCCCTTAACAATTGCTGAAACGGCTTCGGTTTTTGGGGAAATGTTGACCTTTAAAGCGTTACTTGCCAAAACAACATCCACAGCCCAAAAACGCAGTTTGCTCGGCTCAAAAGTGGATGACATGATGAACACGGTTGTCCGCCAAATTGCTTTCTTCGAGTTTGAACGTAACGTTCACACCCGCCGACGAAATGGCGAATTAACTGCCGAGGATATCGCAGACATCTGGATAAAAACACAACAAGAAGCGTTGGGGGAGTCTGTCAACATTGATCCCATCGTGCGACCTTATTGGGGGTATATCTCTCACTTTATTCACGCTCCCTTTTATGTCTATGCCTATGCTTTTGGGGACTGTTTGGTGAACTCTCTCTATTCCGTTTATGAGTCCGGACATCCTAATTTTGAAAGTCTTTACATTGACTTGTTAAAGGCAGGCGGTTCAAAGAGATATCCTGAACTTCTGAAGCCATTTGGCCTTGATGCCAAAAATCCGGCATTCTGGCAACAAGGATTAAATGTGATTGCTGGATTTATTGATGAGCTGGAGCGTATTTCTTAAAAATTAATGAGCAGAGATAATTAGTCTGTAATTAAACACACCACTCGTTACTTACTAACTTATTGAAAAATGAGTTTTTTTTCGAATTCAGTCATTGCTGTAAGGGTTAGGTAATTCGTTGACAGAATCGCAAAGCTTAATTATCTCCCAAACACCTAGATACGTCATCCCGGAATTTAGAAAACTTTAGGTGAGCATTGCGAACCTTTTAAGTTTTCTTAATGTCCGGGATCCATCGCTGCAGGGGCGAATAAAGGGCAATTGGTTGATATATCCTCATTATTTTGCATATCAACAATTTGTGGCTTTCACCGATGGGTCCCGGATATTAACCGTTTGTAACGCTTTTCTCTTACGAGAAAGCGAACAAACGCTAAATTCCGGGAAGACGATTTAAGTCTGAGTTCAATTGTTCTATGAGGTCTGCTTGCAGGACTATTCTATCAAGGAATTACCTAACCCTTACAGCAATGACGGAATATGCCAAATAATCATATTATTAGGCTTCTGGGCATCCTCTGAATTTCTTCTATCAATTAATATAATTTTTAATTAAACACCTTGAAAATTTTATTAATCAACCCAAATTAGCTTCTATAAAGGAATAATATGGGGGTTTACCCTGATGTTTCAGAATTTCTTAAAAAACGAATGGGGAGGGGGAAACCTAGAATTTTCCTTAATTGGATTCTTAGCATTCTTTAGCCTTCTCGTCATTATTGTTCATTTCTTTAGTTAATCTATCTTTCCAAAATAATATTTCTTATTAACGACTTGTTAACCTATTACTCTCAGGATGAAAATTGAACAAGATAAAAATTATCTTGAATTTGATGATATTTATATTTTGAGGAGAAGTTACGTGAAAAAGTTCAATTTATTTTTCTTTGATGAAAAGGGTGGTGGACTGGTTGAATATACACTTATCATTGTTCTAATTGCTCTTGCTGCTATTGCTGCCATGACCACTGTTGGTACAAAAGTCTCAACAGACATGACAAGTATTGCCGGCAAACTTTAAGCCATGTAATTAAAGACCATTTTCTTTCTCACCTTGAGAATTTGAAAATGGTCTTTTCTATTATTCCAATTTATTAACAAAAAATACTTCTTATTTTTAACTCCCCATTAATACCTCATCCCCCAAAATGATTAAGTTAGTGATACATAGATTTAATTATTTTGACTTATATGGAATGGTCACGATGGTTAATTTTTTTAAATACTTAGAGGAGACAAAGAAATGAAAATGTTATCTTTATTTAGCAAATGTGAACAAGGTGGTGGCTTGGTTGAGTATACCTTGATTGTGGCCTTGATTGCTCTTGCAGCGGTAACTGCTATTACAACTGTTGGAACAAAGGTTACCGCCGACTTTACCAGCATTGGTAACAAGCTATAAACTTAGATTCATTGAATTCTTTGTTTATTTAAGAGAGAGAGCCAAAGCTTTTTTGGTAGCTTGGTGATGCCTTGGCGTACAAGGTAAGGGGATCCTAATGACTACAACAGTGAGTACGAAAAAGCCATTGATGCAAGTTTCAACGCAGGAAAGCGTAAATAATCGCTTAATGCCCTTGCGCTCAATGATTTATAACGCACTGATGATTAGGATTGACCCTAGCACAGCTGTTCATATGACCCCGGGGGAACTTCAACAAGAAACTGAAGACTTCGTTATTCAGTTTGTGAATAGCCAAGGAGTACAGCTTAACCGTCGTGAACAAAAGCAGGTCGCAACAGACATCGTCAATGACATGATTGGCTTTGGCCCTCTCGAACAACTTTTGAGCGATGATGCCGTGACAGATATCATGGTGAATGGCCCTGATATGGTCTTTGTGGAGCGTCAGGGAAAAATTGAAAAGACCTGGGTAACGTTTCGCGATCATGCTCATATTTTGCAAATTGCTCAACGTATTGCGGGTCGAATCGGTCGACGAATTGACGAAGCAAGCCCAATGGTAGACGCCCGCTTGCCAGACGGGAGCCGTATCAATATCATTACACCACCTGTCTCATTGAATGGGCCTGTTCTTTCCATTCGTAAATTCTCTCGTCGAACTATTGATATGGATCTTATGGTTCGACAAAAGAATCTATCCTTAAAAATGGCAGAGTTTCTTCAAATTGCAACAACATGTCGTCTGAATACGCTCGTTTCGGGCGGAACAGGTTCCGGCAAAACAACCTTATTAAATGCTCTTTCCCAATTGATTAATCCGAATGAGCGCATCGTCACCATTGAAGATGCTGCCGAATTGCGCCTTAAACAGCCTCACGTTGTCCGTCTAGAAATGCGCCCGCCCAATATCGAAGGAGAGGGGATGATTTCAATTCGTGATTTGCTTAAAAATGCCCTTCGTATGCGTCCCGATCGTATTATCGTAGGTGAGGTACGCGGTCAAGAAACGGTTGATATGTTACAAGCCATGAATACGGGTCACGATGGATCTATGTCAACCATCCACGCAAACAGAGCCACGGACGCTTTATTGCGGCTGGAGAACATGATTACGATGTCGGACTCTGGTGTGCCGGGCAAAGTTATTCAAGCCCAAATTGCCGGTGGGGTTGATCTCATTGTACAGGTCGAACGAATGCGTGACGGCGTGCGTCGTATTCAGGAAATTATTGAAATTGTTGGACTTGAAAATGACGAAATAAAAACACAAACACTCTTCGAATTTTCCTATCAAGAAGAAGATAAAGATGGGCATCTCATTGGTGAGTTTGTGCCACGCGAAGGTACCATTCCAACGTTTATGGAAAAAGCTCGATATTTTGGCCTAGATCAAAAGCTAGCGCATATTATGGGGTTGTCATGATCACAGATAACTTAACAGCTTGGGCTATTTCTATTGGCATTACAGCCCTTCTCTATTTTACTTTCCTAGCACGTGTTTTCCCCATTATTCGCGCCAACCAACAGTTGCGGGATCGCTGGTCACAGTATGGAGGTGGTGTGGTTGAGAAATGGGAAAAAACGACAACTAAAATTGATGAAAGGCGTTTAAAATCTCTCCAGGTAGAAAATAAATTAAAATCCTTTTTGGCGCACCCCTATCCGTCATTTAAAAGAATCGAATTTCTATTATATAGAAGTAACGTTTTCCCCCACATAAAAATGCACATTGCGTTCCAAGCTCTTGGAACGATCATTGCAACGGATGTTATCTTTATCATGTATGGTTTTCATCTGACACAATGCTTTTTTCTAGGGCTTTTTGCCTCCCTGCTTATCCACTATTCCCTTTTAAAATACAAGGAAGGCTCTTGGCAAAAATCCTTTATCAAAATCTTCCCTGTTTCCCTCGATATTATCAATCGTGGGTTAAAATCAGGTATGACTTTAGGTCGTGGTATTGCAATGGTTTCCGAAGAAGTAGAAGACCCTGTCGGAAATGAATTTAACTACATCGCCTCTCAATTGCAGATTGGTGTTTCACCTGATGATGCATTGACTGAAGCTGCTGCACGAATTGGCATAGATGAGTTTCGTTTTTTTTCCCTGGCCTTAATTATTCAGCGAGAGATGGGGGGAAGCCTTGCTGATATATTGGGCAAATTATCTGAAGTGATTCGCGAACGCGATCGTTTTCGTAAAAAAGTATGGACCTTATCCTCAGAAAGCCGAGCTACAGCATTAATTGTTGGGAGCCTTCCGCTCTTTTTGGCCATTATGGTTGAACTCATCAGTCCTGGATATACAAAGTTTTTCTTTACGGATCCTAAGGGTAAATTGATGCTCTGGATCTGCATTGGTTTATCCATAACCGGTGCTATCGTTATAATCCGAATGATGAGTGTGGAGGAATAACGATGCCAGAAATAGATTTCCTCATTTTTCAATCTTTAAATATGGCCATTGCCGCTGGCATTAGTGCTTTTGCTATCCTGTATATGATTGGGAAAATCTTCTTTACATGGCCGCTACTCGATGCTCGCTTAGAAAGCTTGCGCTCTCAATATAGCCTTATGAATTCTTCCTACATCAAAACAAATTTAAATAATCAGTTTTTTCAACGTAAGAAAAAAGTTGAAAAGAAAAAGGGGACTATAAAAAAGCAAATTCTGGATTATATCCTCAAGAATCCCTTTCTAGGGGAAGAAACAATGAAAACAAGCTTTGAACAAGCGGGATGGATTTCAAAAGATACACAAGCTCTCTTTCTGGGCTCAAAACTCTTGTGCTTTTTCGCTGGTCTTGGCGTTGGGTATATTGTGCTTCTCGCACGGCCAAATCTATCAGATTCCTCGTTTGCAATAAAATGGTTTATCCTCATTCTAACGGCTTTTACAGGATGGTTGGTTCCTGATCTCTATCTTAGAGGTGTGATCAAAAATCGCGTCCAACTGATTGAAAAACAATTTCCAGATGCTCTTGATCTTATTATCATTTGTTTACAAGCTGGATTAGGCTTGAATCGAGCTATTGAGCGCGTTGGAAAAGAAATTGCCCAATTTGGCAAAGAGATCGCCCATGAATTAATCATTACCAATATAGAGTTAGAACTGATGCTTGACCGCCGTCAGGCCTTACAAAACCTTTATTCACGGGTACCGAGCGTCATCATTCGCACATTTACAACCACCGTATTGCAAACGATTCAACAAGGAACCCCGACGTTACAAGCTCTTGATGTGTTATCCAAAGAAATTCGGGATACTCGCATGCAGCGGGCGGAAAATAAGGCTGCCAAATTACCATCTCTCATGGTCATTCCTTTGGTCTTATTTGTGATGCCAAACCTATTCATTGTTCTCTTGGGCCCAGCGATTGTGAGGTTGCTCAATGTTACATAAACCATCTTTCTTAAGTCGCGTTAGAAAACTGCGCAAGAATCAAGGCGGGGCTTCCCTTATTGAGTTTGCTTTTGTTTTTCCGATTCTCCTTACAATTATCTTAAGCACTCTGGAGTTGGGCATTATGCTTGCGATAAAGGTCAACTTGCAAAGCTGCAGTATGTCTGGCGCTTATTATGGAACAACAGGAGCCTATACAACCGGATCAACGCGAACAGCCTCTGCAACAGCTGTGATGACAAATGGAATATCTGGTTTGCTCAATATGTCAAATGTAACGATTACAATTCAATCATTTCCCACCTTTCTCGTAGCAAGTCTGGGGGGAGCGGGAAGTGCGGGAACAGGCAACCCCTGGCAAGTTGGAATGTATAAAGTCCAATATTCTTATTCTCCAGCAAGCCCTCTAGTCGCCGGAATCTTTGGAACCACAAAACTATTACAAGCAACGACCTATGCCAAAAATGAGGGGACGTTTCCACCATGATTTTTTCCATAAATATTCAGAAATTTAAAAAAGAAACGACTGGGGCATCGATGGTAGAATTTGCTCTTATTCTGCCCTTATTAGTAACCGTTTCTTTAGGCATTTATGAGACAACAAACTATATTTTGTTAAGTGCAAAATTAAATGAAATTGCCACCGGAATAGCAAATTGGGTTGGCGCCGAAACCAGCACAGCCACAATCACAGATTGTCTCACTGGCGCAAACTTAATGGGAACAAACTACAATTTTTCTGGAAATGGTGGCGTGGTTGTCACTGGCCTTCAACAAATTGGCAGCACAAGTAATCAAAAGCAAGTCTGGCAACAAGGGTCTGTGGGTGCTAGCAGCCAAATTACCGTCAATGGGACTTCGCAAGTTACATCCGCTCCTTTTTCCATATTATTAGACACCAATGTCATTGTCGTTGAAGTCACCTATAACTATCAACCTACGTTTTCTTATTTCTTAGGGATCTTCCCTTCTGTGAAATTACTAAAAGTGGCTCAATCTGTTCCAAGAGGATCGGGTGCGTTCAGCCCCTTACCCCTTACCTAGAAGGAAATTGTCAGATGATTCACGCAATTGTATCAAATATGAAAAAGCTGAGATCAGGTGAAAAAGGCGCTGTTCTCGTCTTTGTCGGGCTATCTCTGATCCCAATACTCTTAATTTTAGGATTAGCTATCGATAGTTCTATGGGAATGGATAAAAAGCGCCAACTTCAAGCCGCTGTAGATACAGCTGCTAAAGCCGGTGTGGCTAATGGCAACGGGGTAACAGCTACAATTACATCGGAAATTCAGAAAGTATTTGCAGTTAATACAAGCAACATGCCAAATATTTCCGGTCCAAACATCTCTGTGAATACGGCTAATAATACCGTTACTGTTTCAGCATCTATCCTTGTGTCTAATAGTTTTATGGGGATCGGAGGAATCGGAACCAGTACCTACAATGCGACAACAACTATTCCTTTGAATAGCGGAAACATTGCGGAAGTTGCGATCGTTTACGAAGTTTCCGCTAGATTCCTGAATAATAATTTTCACCAGAATATCTGCAATGCCTTAATCAATTTTGTGAACAATTTACCAAGTAATGTTATGGTAAGCATTACGCCCATTGCAACAGAGTTTTTATTCGATCCAGCCACAACGGTTTCAAATGCCTTATTTAATAATCTCAGTATGACGACAAATGATGAATCGGCGATTCCGGGTTTTTATCCCTTAAGCCCCAATTACGCCTGGACGAGCGCGAATTACAGCTCGATCCAAAACCCCTATTATTTTGCAAATGGTGTGTATGCGACTTATCCCACGGATCCAAGTGTGCTCACAAGTTATTCGGCACCTCTTTCCATTTGCCCCGGTCTATATCCATCTTGTCCGACAAATATGTGGCCTCTAAAATGTCCACCACTTAACATCAACACGTCTTGTTCACAAGTGTATAGTTATATATCCAACCCGTCTTATCCCATATTGCCCTTAACCTTAAATAAAACACTCGCGGTAAACTATTTAAATGGGTTAAAGAATTTTTCTGCCTCTGCAAATGGACTATTCCCGTCTCTAATCTCCTGGGGCTGGCGCACTATAGACCCCAGTTGGAATAATTTTTGGATGGTAAATTCGGATACAACAACCACACTGCGAACAACGGGACAATATCCAAAACCTTATGGAGGAACTCAAAAGAGCATGATCCTCATATTCAACAGCAATCAGTATTGGGATGATTTCGTCCCCAATGTCTCATCATACTATATGAATAAATGTGGCGACGCTACGACAGTCGTTAATGGGTTAAACCACTGGTGGATGTCTGGATATGGCATGGTTCCTGTTCCTACAGACTATATGAGTTATGTCGATGACATCACGTGTGAAAATAAGTGGTTCAAAACGATGGATAAGAGCTTAGGCTTAAACCTTTCTGATAGCACAAACTATAATGGAACTGTTAATACGGCCACTTACCAAACAGACATTTTGAATGAAGTTGGTGCCAAATTCTTCCGTATTTGCAATAACATTAAAGCCAAAGGTGTTGATGTATATCTTCTGTCAAATTCGAACACAGGAACGATGACACCTTGCTGCAATTCAAGCGCAAATGCCTTTACTATCGGCAATTCTAGTACCAGTATCTCAACGGCTTTAAGTTCTGTACAAACCATGATTACTGCAAAAATTGGTTAGCGGTTGAATAAATAAGGATTAAGGCTAATGATTACGACCCTAACTAAAAAATGGAATGCTATGCGCACCACTGAGAAAGGGGGAGTCCTTATCTTTGTCGCCCTCTGTTTGTTGCCTATGTTTCTTATACTCGGCTTAGCGGTCGATAGTTCTTATGGTTTGACCGAAAAGCGCAAACTTCAAATGGCTTGTGACGCAGCAGCCAAAGCAGGCGTAGCGAATGGTGGCGGTGTTTCAGCAACAATCACTTCAGAAGCCCAGAAAGTATTTGCCGCCAATATTGCCAACATGACCGGGATAACAGGACCTACGATTTCTGTTAATACATCAGCCAAAACCGTAACTGTCTCAGCTTCCATTGTTGTGTCAAATGTGTTTATGGTGCTCGGGGGCGTTCCCACAAGTACGTATAGTGCCACAACAACCACGAGCTATGGGACTGCCCTTGCGGAAGTGGTCATCATTATTGAAGGGTCCCAAAGAGCTGCCTACGCAAGCAATTTTCAGCAAAATGTTTGTGCCCAATTAATTAGTTTTGTGAATAGCTTACCGTCAAACGTTATGGTGAGTATTATTCCCCTATCTGGTGAATTTTCTTTTGATCCCTCAACAACCGTTTCAGGCAATTTATTTAATCATTTAAGCTCAACCACCAATGACGAATCCGCCAATCCCGGATACTACCCTTTAAGCACAAACTACGCCTGGACCTTAGCGAATTATAATGCGATACCAAATCCTTATTACGGCGGGCTCTCCCAGTATCCATCTGCTCCAACGCGAACCAGTTATACCTCACCTGCCACTTGTCCTGGCAGCTATTCATCATGCTCCTCTACGCTTTATACGGCAAATTGTCCGTCAACGACCCATCAATCTTGTTCGTCTACTTATGCCTACAATCACCTTCCCACGTATCCAATGTTGCCCTTGACTTTAAACAGAACACTCATCACAAATTATATTAATTCCATCAAGAATTTTAACTCTTGGTCAGACGCGTTTTTCCCCTCCATGATCTCTTGGGCATGGCGGCCATCGACCCAAGCTGGAATGATTTTTGGCTCGTTAATTCAGACCTGTCCGCTACGACACGCGCCTCAGGAACATATCCCAATCCATATGGTGGGAAACAAAAGAGCATTATTATTATTTCTTATGACCAACCCTATTGGGACGAATATCCCTGGACTCTCAGTACCTATTACACAAAGAAATGTGGAGATCGGACAACCTCAAATGGTGATGGAACAACGACACGCCAATGGTCAACAAATAATTATGGCGCAATCCCTGTACCAACGGATTACTATGCCAACATTAATGATATTACGTGTGAAAATAATTACTATAAAACCGTTGATCAGAGTTTGGGTCTTAGCTTATCAAGCTTATATTGGAATGGGAATCAAACGTCTGCAAATTATAAAACAAGCATATTAACGGAAGTCGGGAATAAATTCTTGCGAATTTGTAGCTCATTAAGATCAAATAGCATAGATATTTATGTAATTTCTCAGGCAAACACCTCGTATTACACACCCTGCTGCAATGTCTCCTCAAATGCTTATACAGTTTCAAACTCCCAATCCAGCATTGGAACTGCCTTAACTGCCATACAAACCAAAATCGCTGCCAAGGTTTAGGGAGCAACCGAATATATTCGGTTCAATAGGGCCATTATTAACAAATCCATTTAAGCTTCTTCATTTCAATGTTGAAAAGCAACGGCACTATTAATGTTTGAGGAGACGTTTGTGGCTGATATATCGATATGGGAGGTACCATTGCCTGATACTTGGTAAAAAGGACTTGCAGAGCTCGAAGCACAGCTTTGAAGGGTAGGATCATCATTTTGGGTAATAACATAAATATTAATCCCTTGCGCTTTGATATTCGTGCAAATTCTCAAGAACTTAGCCTTAACTTCTGTAACAATTGAGGCTCCATAAGTTGTACTTGTGTTAAGAGTGTTATAATAATTGGTTGTGGACGTATTTAATCCCAGACCTTGGTCTATGGTTTTGTAATTATAATTGTCACAAGTAACATCAAGACTTCCTGTCTTATCACTCGTTAGTGGAAAGATACCGTAATATGTCATAAACCAACTCGTTTTTCCTTGGTTGCAGGAGTATTTGTAGTTATTTGCAATACCTGAACCATTCAAAGTTGGTGGGCCTGTAACAACTAATACTAAGTTTTTGGGAGCTAAAGAATTATAGACTTGGGGATAATTACCTGATGCTCTGACCGTGGTTGTAGAGTCAGAATTAACTAACCAAAAATCTTTCCATTGAGGATCAATCGTTCTCCAACCCCACACAACTAAACTTGTCAAAACATTACTATCTACCGTATTAAAATTTGATAAGGTATTAAGATAATTGGTAAGAACGGTGCGATTAGCTGTTAACGGTAATATGGCTGGTATCGTGTATTGAGTATATGAATAATTCGTACAGCACGATGTATGACCCGCAGAACACAAAGCAGGATAAAGTCCTGCACAGGCTAAGTATGTTCCTGGTCCTCCCCACCCTGTGCAGGTACCAGGTAATGGGTAATAGCTCGTATTCGTTGGAAACGTATTGCCATATAGATAATTATAAATGTTTCCATAATTTGTTGCACTCCAAGCATAATTATTACTCAATGAATAAAATGCTGGATTTGCAAGCTCATCATTCGTTGTGTTGCTTAGATGGTTAAATAACAAACCTTGATTCGTTGTCGTAGGATCCAACGCGAGTTGAGTAGCAATGGGCACAATGCTGACGAGTGTTGCAGATGGCAAGCCAGTAATAAAACTCTGCAAAGAGCCGATGATTTTTGACGTCCAGTTCCCATTTGTCTGGGAAAGATCAAGCACAATTGCAACTTCAGACCCACCTCCATAGCGAATTGCAGAAGCAGTTACATTATAGGTTTCGGAGGCAATACCTGCTACTTGCATAAAAAAGGTTGGTACCACAACCGACGCTGTAACAGTCACGATCTGTGTGCTCGGATTAAAGCTAATATTTGGTCCAGAAATATTTGTCATGCTCACAGTATTAGCAGAAAATACTTTTTGAGCTTCAGCAACTGTCGTTGATAATATCCCCCCACCATTTACAGCCCCAGCTTTCGCAGCTGAGTC
>Ga0207120_1123_pt1 | contig 15351 bp, 15 predicted proteins | sample Alteio_BWMinHeat_40_FD_153509 | JGI IMG/M metagenome (GOLD analysis project Ga0207120, IMG submission 153509) | Enriched cells from forest soil in Barre Woods Harvard Forest LTER site, Petersham, Massachusetts, United States -... | ecosystem: Environmental > Terrestrial > Soil > Temperate forest >...
GTCGCTTTCCCTGTGGATCGGGTTTGACGGGAAAACGGCGGATTTTCAGTTTGTGGAGAAGGGCAGCTGGTTTGCGGGCCTGAATATCAATTATTATTTGGGCATCGATGGCATCTCGCTGTTCATGGTGCTGCTGACCACGTTCCTCATGCCGATTTGTATACTGTGCAGCTGGGAATCGATCCAGAAGCGCGTGCGCGCCTTCATGGTCAATTTCCTGATTCTGGAGGCCATGGTGATTGGCGTGTTCTGCGCGCTGGATTCGGTGATCTTCTATATTTTCTTCGAGGGGATGCTGATTCCGATGTATCTCATCATCGGCGTGTGGGGCGGCAACCGGCGCATCTATGCCGCCTATAAATTTTTCCTCTATACGCTGGCCGGGTCGGTGCTGTTCCTGGTCGCTATCGTCTATCTCTATCATACCTATCAGACGACCAGCATTCCTGAGCTGATGAAGCTCGCGCCGAAATTGCCGCTGCACATACAGCAATGGCTGTGGCTGGCGATGTTCGCCTCGTTCGCCGTCAAGGTGCCGATGTGGCCGTTCCATACATGGCTGCCCGATGCGCATGTGCAGGCGCCGACTGCCGGATCGGTCATCCTGGCGGGGATCCTGCTGAAAATGGGGGCGTATGGTTTCCTGCGGTTTTCGCTGCCAATGCTGCCGGACGCGTCGTATTATTTCGCGCCGATGATGTTCGGCCTCAGTATTATCGCCATCATCTACACCTCGCTGGTGGCCCTCATGCAGCAGGATATGAAAAAGCTGATCGCCTATTCATCGGTGGCGCATATGGGCTTTGTCACCATCGGTATTTTCAGCTTCAACATGCAGGGCGTCGAGGGGGCGATCATCCAGATGATCAGCCACGGCCTTGTGTCCGGCGCGTTGTTCCTCTGTGTCGGCGTGGTCTATGACCGCCTGCACACGCGCGAAATCGCGCGCTACGGCGGCGTGGTCAGCGTCATGCCGAAATACGCAGCGATCTTTATGTTCTTCACCATGGCTTCGGTGGGACTGCCTTCCACCTCGGGCTTCGTCGGCGAATTCCTCATCCTGCTGGGCGCGTTCCGCGCCGATACGCTGGTGGCATTCCTCGCAACGACTGGTGTGGTGCTGGGTGCGGCGTATATGCTGTGGCTATACCGGCGCGTGGTGTTTGGCGAGATTGTGCATGACGAGGTGCGCACCATGCATGAAATAAGCGCGCGCGAGATGACGTTCTTTATTCCGATCATCCTGCTGGTAGTGTGGATCGGGTTGTATCCCAAGCCGTATTTCAGCGCCATGGAATCTTCCGCGACTAAGCTGATTGAGGGCATGTTACTGACGAAAGCGTATAAACCATGATGGGCGATATTACTATTGCAAGCTATCTCGCGCTCCTGCCGGAAATCTATCTGGCGCTGGTATCGATGTTTTTACTGATTTACGGCGTATGGTTCAACCCGCGCGCCAATGGCTGCCTGATCGGCATGGGGCTGCTGGCGCTGGGCATGACTGCCGCGCTGGTGGCTATCAATTATGGCGGCAGGCATGTGGTGATGAACGGCATGTTCATCCTCGATGGCTTCGCCTCCTTTGCCAAATGCCTGATCATTCTGGCCACCGCCATAGTGCTGTTGCTGTCTTCCGGCTGGCTTAGGGAAGAGGGCGGGAGGCCTTTCGAATTTGTGCTGCTGATGTTGTTTGCGGCGCTCGGCATGATGCTGATGGTGTCGGCGGGTGATTTCCTGACGCTCTATATGGCGCTGGAAATGTCGAGCCTGGCGCTGTATGTGCTGGCCTCCTTCGACCGCGATAATGCGCGCTCCAGCGAGGCAGGCCTGAAATATTTCATGCTCGGCGCGCTGGCTTCGGGGATGCTGCTGTTTGGCATCTCGCTGGTGTATGGTTTTTCCGGGACGACGGGTTTTGCGCCGCTGGCGCAACTGCTCCATCATGCACGCGGTATTACCGGCGGCGTGCCGATCTCCGGCGGGATCATCGTTGGGATGGTGCTGATTATCACCGGCCTGTGTTTCAAGCTCTCCGCCGTGCCGTTCCATATGTGGTCGCCCGATGTGTATGAGGGTGCGCCAACGCCGGTGACGACGTTTTTCGCCACTGCGCCGAAAGTGGCGGCGTTTGCCTTGTTCGCACGCGTATTGATGCAGCCGTTTGGGCATCTGGCGGATCAGTGGCAGCAGGTGATTATTTTCGTCTCCGTCGCTTCGATGATTACGGGCGCGCTGGCGGCGATCATGCAGACCAACATCAAGCGGCTGCTGGCTTACAGCTCGATCGGCCATGCGGGTTTCATGCTGATGGGCCTGGCGGCGGGCACCGAGGCGGGCGTGCAGGCCCTGCTGATTTACCTCGCGCTGTATATTTTCATGAGCGCGGGGGCGTTCGCCTGCGTGCTACTGATGAAGCGCAACGGGCAGTATGTCGAGCGCATCGAGGATCTCGCCGGGCTGGCGCAGACGCACCCAGCGCGCGCCATCGCCATGTCGCTGTTCATGTTCTCGATGGCGGGTATTCCGCCGATGGCGGGTTTCTTCGCCAAATTCTATGTGGTGCTGGCGGCGATAAATGCCCACCTGACATGGCTGGCCGTGATCGCGGTTGCCACAAGCGTCATCGGGGGCTATTACTATATCAAAGTGGTCAAGGTTATGTATTTCGACGAGCCGGTTGCGCCTTTTGATGCGGAGATTTCACTGCCGGTGCGCGCGGGCGTGATCCTGTGCGCGGCTGTGACGCTGCTGTTTTTCCTGAGTCCGTCGCCGCTGGTTATGGCGGCGTTGGCGGCCGCGGAGGCTTTGCTGCATTGATGGCCGCCAAACGCAAGCATCACCCCAGCAACCTGCTCAATGATTACCACCTGTTGTCGTTCGACTCGCTGGATTCGACCAACGAGGAAGCCAAGCGCCTCGCCAAGGGCGGCGGTTGCCATGGCGCGGTAGTGTGGGCGCGCCAGCAGACCGGCGGCAAAGGCCGTCTTGGGCGCAACTGGGTGTCCGCAGAGGGCAATTTGTTCGTTTCGATATTATTGCAGCCGGAAAAATCGCTGGCTGAATTCAGCCAGCTTTCCTTCGTAGCGGCGGTGGCGGCGATTGAGGCGGTGGAAGGCATGTTGCCGCAGGGCCTCACGCTGCAATGCAAATGGCCCAACGATATATTGCTCGATGAGCGCAAGCTCGGCGGCATCCTTCTTGAATCGTTCAAGGCCGAAGCGTCGGGCAAATCGTGGGTGGTGGTCGGGGTGGGCATCAATGTCGATAGTTTCCCGCCGCGCACGGAATTTCCCGCGACCTGCCTTAAAGAAGCTGGCGTCGAGCTGGTGTCGGCCAAGATTATCCTGTCGCGCTTCGTGCATCATTTCATCGAGCGCTACAATGAGTGGAACCTCAAAGGTTTCGCGCCTATCCGCAAGAAATGGACGCAGGTGGCGTGGGGGCTGGACAGCCGCATCTGCGCGCGCCTGCCCGAGGGCAATATCGAGGGCATCTGCCAGGGGATTGATGCGCAGGGCGGGTTGTGGCTCAGGCTCGATAACGGCAAAAAGCACCAGGTGCATGCGGCGGACGTGTTCCCGGTGGAAGCGGTGGAGGCGTGAGAAAGATGATGAGGGATGAATGGATGAGGGATGAGGAGATTTTTTCTTATTCATCACTCATCTCCTCATCTTTCATCTTAGAGGAATAAGGAAACACTATGCTCCTAGTCATCGACGCCGGTAACACCAACGTGGTCTTTGCGATTTTTAACGGCAAAAAATTGCTCGGCCAATGGCGTATTTCCACCGACGCGCGGCGTACGGCGGATGAATATGGCGTGTGGCTGACGCAGGTGCTGGAACATGCGAATATCCGCCCGCAAAAAATTACTGGCGCGGTGCTGGCGTCCGTAGTGCCACAAGCCTTGTTCGATTTGCGCCAGCTGACCAAGCGCTATTTCCATACCGAGCTGATGGTGATCGGCGATCCGCGCCTCAAGCTCAAGCTGGGCATCGGCGTGAAGATCGACAACCCAGCGGAAGTCGGGGCTGACCGGCTGGTCAATGCCTTTGCGGCCTGGAAGCGCTATAAAAAAGCGCTGATCGTGGTCGATTTCGGCACGGGCACGACGTTTGACGTAGTGAGCGCCAAGGGCGATTACATTGGCGGCGTCATCGCGCCGGGCATCAATTTATCGCTCGATGCCCTGCACAAAGCCGCGGCCAAGCTGCCTAACGTGGCCATCCAGCCTCCCGCAAAAGTCATCGGCACCAACACCATCGGGGCCATGCAATCGGGCATTTATTATGGCTATGTGGGGCTGATTGAGGGCATCTGCGCGCGCATCAAAAAGGAATATGGCGCGAAAATGACTGTAATCGCCACTGGCGGACTGGCATCGTTATATGCTAAAGCTTCCCCCGTAATCGAGCACTTGGAGCCGGATTTGACGATTCTGGGCTTAAAAGAGCTGTATGAGATGAATAGTCGGTAGCGGTTAGCGGCTGGCGACTAGTGAATAAATAATACTCTTACCAGCCGCTAGCCGCTAACCGCTAGCCGCGTTTCAAGGAAACAAATGACTTTCGACTTCTCCAAATACCGCGATCAAATGCTATTCGTACCGCTGGGCGGCTCTAACGAAATCGGCATGAACCTCAACCTGTATTCGATCGGCGGCAAATGGCTGATGGTCGATTGCGGGATCGGGTTTTCCGGCGATTCGCTGCCGGGCATCGAGGTGATCGTGCCGGATATTTCTTTCATCGCCGAGCGCAAGGCCGACCTGCTCGGGCTGGTGCTCACCCACGCGCATGAGGATCATCTTGGCGCGGTGCCCTATCTGTGGCGCGAGCTAGAATGCCCGATTTACGCGACGCCGTTTACCGGCACGTTTTTGAAACACAAGCTCTCGGAAATGGGGCCGGGCAAAAAGCCGCAGGTGAACATCGTCACGCCGGGCAGCAAAATTTCCATCGGGCCGTTTTCGCTTGAGATGATCGAGCTGACTCATTCCATCCCCGAAATGCAGGCGGTGGCGATTGCTACTTCGGCGGGCGTGGTGATGCATACGGGCGACTGGAAATTCGATTCCGCGCCGATGATCGGGCCGGTGTCGGATTATGAGCAGCTCAAGAAATACGGCAACGGCAACGTGCTCGCCATGGTGTGCGATTCGACCAACGTATTCGTCGAGGGCGAAGCGGGTTCCGAAGGCGACGTGCGCAAGCATTTGTCGGAAATGATCAGCCAGTGCAAGCAGCGCGTGGTGGTGACGACGTTTGCCTCCAACCTCGCGCGCGTGGCCACCGTCATCCAGGCGGCGAGCGATATCGGGCGCGTGGTGGCGCTTGCGGGGCGTTCGCTGCATCGCGTGGTCGAGGCGGCGCGCGAAAGCGGCTATCTCTCCGACGATGTGGAATTCGTCAGCGACCGCGAGGTGATGAACCTGCCGCGCGCTGATGCGCTGATATTATGCACCGGGTCGCAGGGCGAGCCGCGCGCGGCGCTGACGCGCATTTCGCGCGGCGATCATCCGAGCATCCGGCTGACGCCCGGCGATACGGTGATTTTCTCCTCGCGCAAGATTCCCGGCAATGAAATCAAGATCAACGGCATCCATAACCGGCTGGTGGAAAAAGGCATCGAGGTCATTACCGACAAGCACGACCGCATCCATGTTTCCGGCCACCCGGCGCGCGGGGAACTCAAGCGCATGTACGAGATGGTGAAGCCGCGCATCGCGGTGCCGACGCATGGCGAGGCGCGCCATCTGCACGAACATGCGCGGTTGGCGCGCGCTCTCGGCGTCAAGGAAACCGTGGAGGCGCATAACGGCGCGGTGGTGCTGCTGGCGCAGGGCGAAGCGGGTATTGTGGGCAAGGTACATTCGGGCTATGTCGCCATCGACGGCGCATCGCTGATTTCTACTGACGGGGATATTATCCGCATGCGGCGCAAGTTGCGCGATGACGGTGCGATTTTCATCAGCATCGTATGGGGCAAGAACGGCGAACTGATGTACCCGGTGCAGATGTCTACGCCCGGTATTTTAGATCCCAAAGACGATCAGGAATTAATCGGTGAATGTACCGCCGAAATCACCCGCATCCTGGAAGGCACCCCCGCGCGCGCCGGGGATGAGCAGATCCGGGAACAGGTGAGGTTGTGTGTGCGCAAGCTCATCAAGCGGGACCTCGATAAGAAGCCGGTCATCGAAGTACAGGTGATGCGGGTTTGACCATATGCTCCCATAGGGGGCATGATGAGGGATGAACGGATAAGAGATGAACCGATTTCTGGTTCATCGTTCATCTACTCATCTTTCATCAACCATTATCCCTATGCGATGCCGTTCTGGCCGGCGCCTTTGGCTTTAGCGGCTTCCCTGGCGGCATGTTGATCGCGCCATTTGGTGGTTTCCATCAGGTGTTCGCGTTCCTGTTCCATGCCAAGCCTGCGGCCCTGTTCCAGCGCGACCTTGACGCCCTCCACGGCTTCCTGCACCGCTATCTGAGGCTGCGACGATTCACGGCTTTTGACAACGCCGGTAGTGGTCCCGGCGAACCCGCCGACAGAACCCAGCGCAGCGCCACCGATCAATCCGCCGGTAATGGCTGCGGCGGCAATAGGACCAGCGGTGCCGACAGCCGTACTGATACTGAGCAGTTTGGCGATGCCATTGCCCAGACCGCTTGCAAATGTCGTGACGGCGCTTCCCGGCGCGAAGTATGCGACGGCCGCGGTGATAGCGGCACCGGCCAGCAGGCCTACGATTCCGCCTGCGAGTGAGCCTTTAAATAAGCCCTTGGTGCCCTCCCAGAGGGAACCGAGGAAAGAGGGGGTGTCGATTTGGTCAGCCATAAAATTCTCCTGTTGCAATAGTTTGGTTATTATACACTGGTTTGGTTATTATTATATTAACTTAATTATTAACTTAATTATTAACTTAATCCTTTCGCAGAAACGGCTCGTGGAGGCAGGCCTGTAGGCGGTAAAGCCTCCATGTCATCGCCTTTTTTGATATCGCGATGCGGCACCTGTGCCTGAGCGCGTTTAAGCTGTTCTCCCTGCGCATCGGGTGCTGTTCCCGCGCGCTCGTTGGTGGCCGCCTGAATAGCGGTATACGCGCCCACGCCGCCGGATAGGACGCTGCCCATGAGCAATATTCCCCCCAGCTTCGTGAGTAACTGGTTGTTCCCCAATGCGGTTGCAGTGCCCATAAAATCGCCTATACCGGCTATAGGATACATGCCCAGCAGGTATGATCCACCGAACGTCAGTCCGGCCATCAGCAAGCCGCGCGGCAGGTAGTCGATCGCGGCCTTGGCGAAGTTGGTGACGCCCGTTTTGACTTTTTCCCACGTGGTCAGTGGCGGGGCGGGGGGTGGGGTTTCTTCGCTCATGCGATACCTGGCGTTTGTTCGTTACGTGTTGCTGCGCGGCGGATATTTTCGTTCGCGCAGAAATTTTTTTCCGGGGCAGGTTGATTCCGTTCGGCAGGATCGAACGCCGGGGGTTCCCAGGATTTTGTTTCCTGTCGCGGACGGTCATCATAGGAACGCGGCGCTTCCGGTTGCGGGCGCTCCTGCACCGGCGCTTTTTCCTGTGCGGGCTGTTGCTGGCGGGCGGCTTCGTATTGTTTGGAACGCTGCTGCGCCTCTTCGAGGGACAGCTCCGGCGTGGGTTTGTTTTTATGGATGACGCTGGCCAGCACCACCGAGCTTCCGGCCAGGGTCAACAGGCCGGGTGCGCTTATCAGGAAATGGAATGCCGCGCTTAATCCCTCAACTACGCCGTCCTCGAAGGTCACGATATGGCGCGCTAATTCGGGTATGGGGCCGACCGATAAGGCCTCGTTGGCGCCCAGATAACCGCCGAACATGGCGATCACGGCGACGATGCCGATGCCGCTGAGAATAGCTCCAGTGCTCAGGCCGCTGGTGAGTTGCTGCGCCTTTTCCCAGAGCCAGGCGAAAGCGCCGCTGAACATGGCGTCGTATTTTTCTTTGATGATATCTCCTGGCCCGGAGAGGGGCGGGCCTACGGGGCCGGTGTTATGCGGTTTGGCATCCATGTCGGAAAGGCTGGCGCCTTCCTGCAGGCTGTCGCCCAGCCGCTGCGTGCCCCGCAAAATGCTGCTGCCAATAGTGTTCAGCGCGCTACCGGGTTTTTCCGGAACGGCTTCCATACCATCAGTATTGTCAGACGCTTTGGCCACGGGCGTACTTTCCCCAACTCTGTTCAACTTCTAGGGTAAGTGTAACAGATTACATGCACTTGTAATGTTAAGCTTTTATGACGATGCTTTAGTGGGATATGGCCTTGGTCGTATCCATGCTGAGCAAGGCCTGGCGGGCCTGGGCCAGCCCTTCCTCGCGTCCGTGCGTGTCGGAGGAGGGGTAAAAGGCATAACCGTCATATACTACGGTGGCGATGGATGATTTTATAAAATCTTCTTTTTTATCAATTACTTGTGTAGAAACGGGGGATTGAATGATAATTTTCCGGTCAGGGCCGGACATTGTGCGTCCGTGGCGGCTGTGTAGGAGGATGCCGGCGGCTGCCAGCCCCCCGGCGGTCACGGAAATGACATAATGCAGCCCCGCATCGGGGGTGATGCCCAGCGCCTGTAACAGCATATAGCTGCCCAAACCCAGCGCCGTGCCGATGCAAAGGCCGATGGCGGTAACCTTCCAGAAGGCCAGCCGCCCGGCATGAGCGGGCATACGCGCCGTGTAGCGCAGGGTAGCGTCGTCATAGGACGGCGCTTCGCCTGCCTGCGGGCAGCGATTACCGAGGGGAGAGGTGATTTCGAGAGGTGCTTTACTATCCATACTGCTGCTATCTTAGCGTATTTTTGCGCTAGGAAATATGAAATTTTTGTGACAGGTTGCATTTTATGATAGGACGCCTCAATCACGTTGCCATTGCCGTGCCGGATTTGCAGGCGGCGGTCGCCATTTACCGCGATACGCTGGGTGCACAGGTGTCCGCACCGCTGGATGTGCCCGAGCATGGCGTCACCACGGTGTTCGTCAACCTGCCCAATACCAAGATCGAACTGCTGCACCCGCTGGGCGAAAATTCCCCCATCGCGGGCTTTCTCGCCAAAAATCCTTCCGGCGGTATGCACCATTTGTGCTACGAAGTCACCGACATCAAAGCCGTGCGCGACCAGCTGGTCAAAAGCGGCGCACGCGTTTTAGGCGACGGCGAACCCAAGATCGGCGCGCACGGTAAACCGGTGCTGTTCCTCCATCCCAAGGATTTTTGCGGGACGCTGGTGGAGCTGGAGCAGGTGTAATATGATCATTGCAGGCAATAAAGATGAAAAAATAAAAAAATTCTGCAAGTTTTTATCATTAAAAAATGAAGACCAGATTTGCCCTATCGCAAGAAAGATACTCGATGAATTCGTATGTAATCCGCAAAATCTTGAAGGAATATTAGCCGCTGCCCGCCACGTGGTCACATATAGCTTCTTTCCGGAAGTCAGTAATCGCTTCCTTATTAAATCTGACATCGGGCAGTTGGAACGACTGTTTTTCTTATTCGCCGCAGGTACGCAGCTTGGCACCCAAACATCGGATAATCCTACAATTTCCGTCGATCGTATTTTTATAAATCAGCACCCCAATACACGCCATTACGTGGCTGCTTACCATCCTCCTCATCACCCGGAAGTGCCCAACTCTATCGGCATCGCAATGGGCCGTGTTATAAATTTTTGTGGTAATTCTTTTGCTGCTATCGAGCCGGGTGCATCTAAAGAATGCCGCGACGCATTGCATGCAATGGTGCGGGATACCATTAAAGCAGGTGCGGAAGAGGCGTATCATGCCTATCAGCATATGGACCCGGTAAAGCTGGCACAGCTGGAGCCCCCTTGTTGAAGCAATGCTACGGCGAAGATTGGCATTCCGGCCGTGATAGAGCGCATGCCGCAGCCTACGATTCCGGCGATCCTGCCAGAATTCGTCAATTCACCCAGCAAGACCCAATGGAAAAGGAAATCGGGGCATTGGAAAATGCTACAAAAAACCGGATTGATACACTTGTAAGAACGTTTTTTTCCTCCGCCATGCATAGATAGCTATGTCCCTCTCTATGGCCATCCTCACCTTCCTCAACGCATGGTGGATTTCGCTGTTTTTTGTTTTGCCTTTTACGCCGCGCGCCTTCAGCGAAAATGGTTCGGTCAAAATTATTCCGTGGAAAAAAATATTCATCCGCACGACGCTGTGCGCCGTTGTGGCCACCTTCGGGCTATTCCTGATGGTTATCAGCGATCTGGTTCCGGCGAGGGATGTGATCGAATAGGCTTTGCCTTGACCTTGCCCCTATTTTCCGCATAACTACCGAATTATCCTAAATTTTGCGAGTGTGTCCATGCGCCTGTCCCAGTTTTTTCTTCCCCTGATCAAAGAAAACCCCTCCGAGGCGCAGGTCGTTTCGCACCGGCTGATGCTGCGCGCGGGGATGATCAAGCAACAGGCGGCGGGGATTTATAGCTGGCTGCCGCTGGGGCTGCTTGTGCTTAAGAATATCGAGATTATCGTCCGCGAGGAGATGAATCGCGCGGGCGCCGTAGAAATCCTGATGCCGACTTTGCACCCTGCCGATTTATGGCGCGAGTCAGGCCGTTACGATGCATATGGTAAGGAAATGCTGCGCATTAAAGATCGCGCGGAACGCGATATGCTCTATGGCCCTACCGCCGAGGAAATGGTCAACGATATATTCCGCAGCTATGTACGCAGTTACAAATCATTGCCGATGACGCTGTATAACATCCAGTGGAAATTCCGCGACGAAGTGCGCCCGCGCTTCGGCGTCATGCGCGGCCGCGAATTCCTGATGAAAGACGCGTATTCATTCGATATCGACGAGGCCGCTGCCCGCCGCACTTATAATAAAATGTATGTCGCGTATCTACGCACCTTCTCGCGCATGGGATTGAAAACCATCCCGATGCGTGCGGAAACCGGGCCGATCGGGGGCGATCTGTCACATGAGTTTATCGTGCTGGCGGAAACGGGCGAGAGCGCCGTATTCTGCCATCAGGACCTGCTGGATATGCCCATTCCCGATGAGCATGTGGATTTTGAAAGCGATCTGGAACCCATCGTACAACAACGCACCAGCCTCTATGCCGCCACGGAAGATGTGCACGATGCTGTGCGTTTTGAAAAGGAAGTGCCTCTGGAAAAGCGGCTTTCTGCACGCGGTATCGAAGTGGGGCAGATTTTCTATTATGGCAAAAAATATTCCGTTCCGATGAAGGTTGCTGTCGCAGGTCCCGATGGCAATGAAGCGCTGATCGAAGGCGGCTGTTACGGCATCGGCGTGTCGCGTTTGGTCGGTGCGATCATCGAAGCGAGCCACGACGACGCAGGCATCATTTGGCCCGCATCCGTCGCGCCGTTCAAAGTCGGCCTCATCAATTTGCGCGTGGGCGATGTCAAATGCGACGGCGTCTGCCAGAATCTCTATGATACGCTTGAGGCCAAAGGCGTCAGCGTCCTCTACGACGACACCGACGAACGCGCGGGCGGCAAATTCGCCTCGATGGATTTGATCGGGTTGCCATGGCAGGTCGTGGTTGGGCCCAAGGGCGCGGAGAAGGGCGTGGTAGAGTTGAAGAACAGGAAGACGGGTGAGAAACAGGAAGTGCGTGTGGATGCGGTATTGGAACATTTATGCCGCCAGTAAATCTTTCTATAGAAAATGCTAAATTACAAATAGAGCATAGTATTAAATATTATGTGACTTTCCATGATTATTACAAATCCTACAAAGAAGGTGAACATTCAAAAATATCGACCTTTATGTATGGATTGGTTGCTGTTGCTATATTCGCCTTATTGACGGGGAATGGGGGAGGATTAGTGCATAAATTTTGGTTGTCCTATTCAATTATTTTTACGTTGGTAGGGTATTATTTTTGGTATTTAACCGATGCACTCATTCTGAATTTAATCCTTCTTTGTAATTCAGCTATTGAATACAATAAAAAGATACTCGCTGAGCTTTCAAAGGGATCATTTTTAGATCCAGAAAGTTTCTTGGTTAAAAAGACTTTGGAGGTAGAAGCCGCAATAAAATGCTATTACAAATTTAGCAAATTTATTTCATGGTCTTGTTTGGGCGCGCTTATTGTAGCTGCAGTAATGGTTCTTCTCGGTGTTTTTTGGATCAATTTTAAACCGCCAATTTTTTTAGAAAATACTGCAGATACATCTTATCATTCGGCATTTTATTGGACGTTACTTTGGATTGCTCTGATTATCATTTTCTTTCAGGCATTATATTATAAGATAGCAAATGATTATATCATAAAAGATGCTTTAAAATAATATGCTCTCCCCCTTTGAACGCATGGTCGCCATCCGATACCTCCGCGCGCGGCGCGAGGAGGGGTTGATTTCGGTCATTGCGCTGTTTTCGCTGATCGGGATTGCACTCGGCGTGGCGACGCTGATCGTGGTGCTGGCGGTGATGAACGGCGTGCGCGGCGAGCTGATTAAAAGCATCATCGGGCTGGAGGGGCATGTCAGCGTTTATCATAACGGGCAGGGCATCGGCGGCTATGATGACCTGAGCAAAAGTCTCGCGCAGCTTCCCGGCGTCAAAAGCGTTATGCCCAAGGTCGAGGGGCAGATCATGGCGAGCTACAAAGGACAGGCGACGGGTGCGATGGTGGCGGGGTATCGCTATGATGATCTCAAGCAGAAAAACCTGCTGGTGAAGAAAATCATTGCGGGCGGCATTACGGGGCAGGGCGTCGTCATCGGCAGCCGCATGGCGGAAAAAATGGGCCTGCAGATCGGCGATGAGCTGACGCTGATTTCACCCGAGGGGAGGGCGACGGTGGCGGGGCTGGTGCCGCGCGTGAAGGCGTATCCAGTGACGGGAATTTTTTCCATCGGCATGTTCGCATATGATAACGGGCTGATCCTTATGCCGTTTGAGGAAGCCCAGGTGTATTTTAAATTAAAGGATAACGGCGCGGACGGGGCAAGTATGCTCGAAGTGATGGGCGACGATCCCGACAACGCACAGCAGATTGCGCAGCAAGTGGGCCGCGTATTGGGAGCGGGCTGGCGCGTGTATGATTGGAAATCCTCCAATAACGGCATCTTCCAGGCGGTCATCGTGCAGCGCAACGTCATGTTTTTAATATTGATGCTGATCATTCTCGTCGCCTCGTTCAACATCGTCTCCAGCCTCATCATGCTGGTGCGCGAAAAGGGCAGGGACGTGGCCATATTGCGCACCATGGGGGCGTCGCGCGGCTCGGTCATGCGCATCTTTTTCGCGTGCGGGGCGAGCGTCGGCGTGATCGGTACCGTCGTGGGCGTGGCGCTCGGGCTGCTCATCGCCTTTAACACCGAGAATATCCAGCTCTGGCTCGAATCCATGATGGGCCACAAGCTGTTTGCCGATGAGCTGTATTTCCTGTCGCACCTGCCGTCGCGCGTTGAATTCTCCGAGGTGTTGACGGTGGTGGCCATGGCGCTTGGCCTGTCCTTCCTCGCCACCATCTACCCCGCGCGCCGCGCCGCCAGCCTTGATCCGGCAGAGGGGTTGCGTTATGAGTAAAAATATCGCGTGGTGTATTTTAATTGCCCTGTGGGTTGGTTCTTGTGCGGTATTGCAGGAAGCCGCTTTCTTACCAATAATCATGGTTATATTATTGCTAATACTCTACCGCATCTATCGCGAGGCTAATCCAAAACTGGCAAACATATTGATCAAAGCAGTGATCGCAGTCGCTTTATTGCCAGTGATTATATTGATTCAGGTAGGGTTGAAACAAGTATGACAAATACTTCCATCCTCGATCTAAAAAATATCACCCGCATCTACCAACAGGGCGATCGTTCGCTGACCGTACTCAACCAGCTTAATCTTAAGGTGGGGCAGGGCGAAATCGTGGCTCTCGTCGGGCAGAGCGGCTCGGGCAAATCGACGCTGTTGCAGATCGCGGGGTTGCTTGATACGCCGACATCGGGCGAGGTATGGATCGGCGGCGAAAATGTCATCAATGCTTCGGATAGCGTACGTACAAACATACGCCGCCGGTCTATCGGTTTTGTCTATCAGTTCCATCACCTGCTCGCGGAATTTTCGGCGCTGGAGAATGTCATGCTGCCGCAGATGATGGCGGGCGTTGCCAAAGACAAAGCAGCGGAAAAAGCCACCGCGCTTTTGGATTCCTTAGGCCTTGCCGAACGCCGCAACCACCGTCCCGCCAAGCTTTCCGGCGGCGAACAACAGCGCGTGGCGATTGCGCGTGCGCTGGCCAATGACCCCGTGCTGCTGCTGGCCGACGAACCGACGGGGAATCTCGACCCGCAATCGGCGGAAATGGTTTTCACCATGCTGATGCGTTTATGCCGCGATAAAAAACTGGCGCTGCTGGTGGCCACCCACAATCTCGAACTCAGTAAGCGTATGGACCGCACCGTTCACCTTGATGGCGGCGTGCTGCAGTAGAGAGATTTCAATCGTTGATTCCTCTGGTCGGCGGGTCTAGTATCACCGGGCAGGCATTTTTACATTTTTTACGGCTCGGTGGATTTTCTCATGGCCTCACCTTCTTTTATCCATCTGCGCGTGCACAGCGCCTATTCACTGCTTGAAGGAGCGATTCCTGTCAAGGAGCTGGTGAAATGGTGCAAAACGCAGTCCATGCCCGCCGTGGCGCTGACTGATAACGGTAATTTATTCGGCTCGCTGGAATTTTCGATGACGTCAATGGAGGCGGGTATCCAGCCGATCATGGGTTGCAGCCTGTCGATCAAAGCCGAGTATGCTGGCGATGCCCGCCATGCCGGGCAGCCCAAGCCCGACCAGCTGCTGGTCTATGCGCAAAACGAGACGGGCTGGCGCAATTTGCTGACGTTGGTGAGTAAATCCTTCCTTACCCCTTGCGGAGGGCACGCGCCGCTGCTGTCACCGCAGGATCTGGCGGCGCATAGTGAGGGGCTGATTATACTCACGGGGGGTATCTACGGCGCGATCGGCAAAGCCTTGCTGACAGGGCGCGACGCAGCGGCGGAGGAGTATCTCCTCAAGTTACAGTCATGGTTTCCCGGGCGGGTGTATATGGAAATCTCGCGCCATGGGCTGGCGGATGAACGCGCTATTGAGCCGCGGCTGGTGGCATTGGCCTATAAGCACAACATTCCGCTGGTGGCCACCAACGATGCGTATTTCACCAAGGCGGACATGTACGAGGCGCACGATGCCTTTTTATGTATTGCCGACGGCACCTATGTTAACGACGACAACCGCCGCAGGCTGACCCCCGAACACCGGCTGAAAACCGCGCAGGAGATGGCGTTGCTGTTCGCTGAC
>Ga0207120_1124_pt1 | contig 15271 bp, 14 predicted proteins | sample Alteio_BWMinHeat_40_FD_153509 | JGI IMG/M metagenome (GOLD analysis project Ga0207120, IMG submission 153509) | Enriched cells from forest soil in Barre Woods Harvard Forest LTER site, Petersham, Massachusetts, United States -... | ecosystem: Environmental > Terrestrial > Soil > Temperate forest >...
CGTGCCCTGACAAGGGAAATGGTATTGAAGGGTTTTGATGAAGGATTTATCGCTCTTCTGGCAAAAACATGCAAAATATCCGCTGAGGTCCCATTTTTTCTGCCTAGTAAGGGCAAGCTTACCAATCAAGATATTAAAAGTGGTAATTGGATAACGGAAGGGTGTCAGGCATCAGCCGACGTGCCATTTTTTGTGCCAAGTAACGGCATACTTACCAAGCTGGACATACGCAACGGCACATATGTCAAAGCCAATGATCCCATAGCAACCATTCAGGATTTATCCAGCGTATGGGTGGAAGCGGCCATCCCTGAAAAAGACGCTCCGAGCATCAAAATAGGTACTAAGGCTACCATTACTGTCAGCGGTATGGCAACGCCCTATCATACCCGCGTCGATTATATATATCCGGAGATTGAGCCGCAAAGCCGGACGGTTAAAGTACGTCTGGTCGTAGATAATGAGAATGGGTTGCTCAAGCTGAATGCTTATACCGATGTGCAACTCGATGTTGCGACAGCTTCCAATAAATTGACGGCGCCCAGCGAAGCCATATTACACACCGCTGATGGCGATCATGTCATTGTGGCGCTGGGCGATGGGAAATTCCAATCGCGCGATGTCAGAACAGGCGTGGTTAGCGGCGATAAAACAGAGATTCTTTCCGGGCTGAAAGCAGGTGAGGAGATCGTCACCAGCAGCCAGTTCATGATTGATTCGGAATCCAATTTACGCGCATCACTGAACAAACTGGCGGGAGGCAAATAATGAGCAATCTCTCGCACGATCCGACACAAACATTTATTGCCCGCGTCATCGAATGGTCGGTCAGGAATCCGCTGCTGATTTCTATACTGGCGCTAGTGATTTTCGTGGGCGGCGTTTTTGCTGTGCAGCGTACACCACTCGATGCCATTCCCGATTTATCGGACACCCAGGTGATTGTTCGCACCGATTTTGAGGGCCAAGCACCGCAGATAGTGGAAAACCTTATCACCTATCCGCTTTCCACCGCCATGCTGGGCTTGCCAAAAACCAGAATAGTACGTGGCTTTTCGATGTTCGGCGCATCGTTTGTTTATGTGATTTTCAAGGATGGCACCGACCAGTATTGGGCGCGTTCGCGCGTGCTGGAAGCATTGTCGAAAATTCAATCCACACTTCCGCCTGCGGCTAAAACGCAGATCGGCCCCGATGCTACGGGCGTCGGTTGGGTGTATCAATATGCGCTGGTGGATAAAAGCGGCAAACATGACCTAGCGCAGCTGCGTAGCTTGCAGGATTGGTTCTTGAAATTTGAGCTGGCAACCGTGTCGGGCGTATCGGAAGTCGCCAGCGTTGGGGGGTTCGTGAAAGAATACCAAGTGTTGGTAGACCCGGTAAAGCTGCGCGCCTATGACATTCCACTTTCGCGCGTCGAAGAAGCGATTAAATCTTCCAGTCAGGAAACGGGCGGGCGGGTGATCGAGCAGGCGGAAACCGAATTTGTCGTGCGCTCGAAAGGGTATGTCACCGGCGTGGCTGATCTGGAAAAGCTGGTGCTAAAAGCCAAGGGTGGGAATCCGGTAAAACTGATCGATGTCGCCCGTATCATCGAAGGGCCGGAGCTGCGGCGCGGCGTGACCGAACTTAATGGAGAAGGCGAAGTGGTATCGGGCATTATCGTTATGCGTCCGGGTGGTAATGCGCTCGATGTCATCACTGCCATCAAAGCCAAAATCGAAACCCTCAAACCCGGCCTGCCGGAAGGCGTAGAGATTGTGCCTGTCTATGACCGCGCGCCGTTGATCGAAGGCTCAGTGGATTATTTGACTCACAAGCTGATCGAGGAAGCGATTGTGGTATCGCTGGTCTGCCTCATCTTCCTGCTGCATGTGCGCTCGTCCTTCGTAGCGATTGTTACCCTGCCGCTGGGGGTACTGGCGGCATTTATCATTATGTCGGCACAAGGCATCACGGCTAATATTATGTCGCTGGGTGGCATCGCCATTGCCATCGGCGCAATGGTGGATGCCAGTATCGTCATGGTAGAAAATGCCCATCGTAAATTATCAGAACTACGACAAGGAGCAACCAACCAGGAAAAGCGTGATGCGCTATTATTGGCCGCTAAAGAAGTCGGCCCCGGCTTGTTCTTCTCCCTGCTGATTATCACCGTATCGTTTTTGCCGGTATTCGCGCTTACCGGCCAATCGGAAAGGCTATTTACCCCATTAGCGTTTACCAAAACCTATTCGATGGCGGCGGCATCGCTACTATCGGTAACGGTCGTACCGCTGCTGATGTTGTGGCTGATACGGGGCAAAATACTTCCCGAAGACAGAAATCCTCTCAACCGCTTCTTCATCGCCATCTATAAGCCCATTCTCATGCTGGCGCTGCGCTGCAAATATCTAACGGTTATGGTCGCTCTGTTGCTGCTGGTGAGCATGGCATGGCCGATTACGCATACCGGCTCGGAATTTATGCCTGCGCTCTATGAAGGCGATCTGCTTTATATGCCGATCACTCTACCAGGCATATCCATCACCAAATCTAAGGAGCTGGTCGCTACCACCAACCGGCTGATCAAAACCGTGCCGGAGGTGGAAAGCGTTTTTGGCAAAGCTGGACAGGCCGAAACCGCCACTGACCCTGCACCGATTTCCATGATTGAAACATGGGTGCATCTCAAACCTAAAAACCAATGGCGTGCGGGCGTAACGACCGAGATGCTGATCAAGGAACTCGACCGACTCACCAAGATGCCTGGGCTGGTCAATAGCTGGGGCTATCCCATCAAAACCCGCATTGACATGGTGACAACCGGCATCCGCACGCCGGTGGGCATCAAAATATCCGGTGCTGATCTTGCCACTATTGGCGAAGTTGCCAAACAGGTCGAACAGGCGGTGAAGGACGTTCCCGGCACACGTTCGGCTTTTGCTGATCGCGTGGTGGGCGCAAAATATCTCGAAATTGAACCGAACCGCTTTGAGCTGGCGCGCCGCAATATCGACATGGGTACGGTGCAGGAAGTGATTGCTACCGCGTTGGGCGGCATGCGCCTGGCCGAATCGGTACAAGGGCGTGAGCGTTATGGTATCATGCTGCGCTATGATCGCCCTTACCGTGAATCCATCGATGACGTGAAGGACATTCTGGTGGCAACACCTGATGGTGCACAAATCCCACTAGCCGAAATCGCCAGCATCAAAATCGTTCCCGGCCCGCAGATGATCGTCTCGGAAAATGCACGGCTTAACGGCTGGGTGTTTGTCGATATCATCGGGCGCGACATCGGCGGCTATGTGCAGGAAGCACAGAAAGTTGTGGCGGAGAAAGTGAAATTGCCGCCCGGCTATTCCATCGGCTGGTCAGGTCAGTTTGAGCAGATGCTGGAAGCGCGCGCACGACTCAACATCGCTATTCCCGCCACCATCGCCATTATCTTCCTGCTGTTGGTGATACATTTCGGCAGACTCGACCGCACATTGATGGTGATGCTGTCGCTGCCTTTCGGCTTGATTGGTGGCGTATGGACGCTGTATCTGGCCGGGTATAACTTTTCAGTAGCGGTGGCAGTCGGTTTCATTGCGCTGGCTGGCATCGCCGTGGAAACGGCGGTGGTAATGCTGATCTATCTCGATCAGCGCGTGCGCCAGCATCCACCGCAAAATCGCCATGAGCTTCTTAATGCCGTGATGCACGGCGCGGCCCTGCGTGTGCGCCCCAAGCTGATGACGGTATCAGTGATTATCGCCGGTCTGCTGCCGATCTTCTTCACCGATGGCTTTGGCTCCGATGTCATGCGCCGCATCGCCCTACCGATGGTTGGCGGGATGGTAACGACCACGCTGCTGACGCTGATCGTCATCCCGGTGGTGTATTATTTGTATGAGGGACGTCATTTAACGAGAATGCGATAGTTATACTTACCTGTAAGCTTTCAGAGGCGCATATAAACCATTCGTATATGTTCACTTATAGGTAATTCCATGTCTCCTCAGCTTGATATCGATGAAATTGGCGAAGAAGATCGGCAGCAGATAATGCGGTTGGGGCTTTCGGATGAGCAAGGCAAGGAGCTGATAAGGTAGACACCAGCAGAGACGGTGCCATTGGAACCGTTTTTGACTTTATCAAAGACCTGCGGTTAACAGCGATTTAGAGGACAAACGGCTGGTGCTTAAACTGGCATTTGCCAAGCAACTGCCATTCAGCAAGGAAAGCGGATTTGGAACCGCCGCTTACTCGCTGCCATTCTTGGTTCTGCGGGATATCCACAGCCAAGAATCTAAGGTGGTGGAGGAGGATGGATTTGAACCATCGAACGCTTGCGCGGGCAGATTTACAGTCAAGTTATTGATTATAAATCATAATCAACCGCCACCAATTACAATAATCAAGTCAATGTCTTATTGCTTACCGCGTTGTTGTCAATGATAACGTATTATTCCCGTTTATAACGGCTCAGTGTCCCGCCAGTGTCCCACGGATCGAATCGCCTTGTTACCCCCAATAATTCCTTATATCTGATATATGGGGATGTTGTGGTATCCCTGATTTATTATCAGTACCCATATTATGAATATTTCAGATCGTCTAAACAATCTAGCTACATTCTATCACCGCGAAGCGGGCAAATGTGTGCGCGGGAAGGCCTATCTTGCCGCGGTTGTTATGCAAATGGCGGCATTGGAGGCGGCATTACAGGCAATGTGTTTTTTATACCCGGGGGAGATAAAGAAAACAGACGTGTACCGGAAAAAGAAGTTCCGCAGCAAGAGAAATAAGGCGTTAGATTTCTCGCTAAATCAGCTTATCAATATAGCGGACGAATTATCATGGTTTCCAAAAAAGCGCATTACATGGGCAGGGAAACGGACAAGCCTTGCAGGGTTCGCTCATGAAATTCGAGAAATCAGAAATCTCGTGCACCCCGGTAAGTATGCGCTTCGTAAGTGGTATGATATGAAATTTAACAAAGGTACTTATGAGGTGACTTGCGAAATATTTGATGTCGCGACTTCATGGTTGCTGCATCGCGTAGAACAAAGTTTGCTAAAACGTGTGGGGCGTGAAGGCCGAATTTAGGTATTTTTATCATATATAAATCATGTTTTGACGGCCTTCGAAAATGAATAAATTTGAATATAGATTTGCTGTTGGTACTCCTGACCTCAGGTCTAGCTCCTACACTATTTTTACAAATCCTAATAAAAGCGACATATACGTTGGGCATCGGGGAATTGTGCAAGATATGAAGGTAAGCCTTCATGAGTCTGGAAAAAACTATCTTGGTTATACCTCCAATACCAAACACCCTATTGCTATCCAAAAAACTGCTGAAGAAGGGCGGCATATACATAAATGGCAGGGGTTCCCAATACATCCTGCGAATTATCATTGTCATTTTAGAATTGTTTTCCCCACACGAGAATTACGAAAATTACCAAGAGATGTGAATAACAAAATTATCAATTGGATTGAACCAGCACCGAAGAATCATCAGCTGGAGATTGTTATTGTTACGGGGCCACCCGGAAATGTAAAAGGGTTCTATAACGCGCCGAGTAAATTTTTAGCAGAGTTTAAACTTCCCAATGGCAGCATACTATGGGTAATGGCCGTAACGCAGCCTTGTAAACCTGAGGCATTTCAGAAAACAAAAGCAAGCAACCCGCCAAATCCTGATGAACGAATTATCGGGATGCTAACAAGCGATCAGGTTCCAGCTTTTGTAGATTTGGCGGGAGATTGACTAACAGGTCTAATTTCATCTGTGAGTTCCCCTGGAGCGGGCATCATACCTGTCGCCGCGCCTGATAATGGTATGTACCCACATTTGATAGTATAAAAATATGTGTCAAGCACAATATGTGGTTGTCATTACAGATACAGGGTGTAAAAAAGACAAACGCCCCCTCCCGTGAGGGAGAAGGGCGTTTCATGGTGGGGGCGGCTTGACGCGGTGCTCGGCTTTCCATCCAAAGTGCCATGGGTTTGATTCCCATCGCCTCCACCTGAATCTTTAATTTTACACCTCTGAGGCTGGTTTTCCAGCCTCTTTTTTTGTGTCTATATTTTGTATATCTTGGAGAGGATAAGACCATATATTGATTCTTGCGTCAAGACCTAATTAGTAGCTGATTAGGTCGTCAATGGTTGCTATCATTGTCCTCATGGCACACGGGAAAAATCATAATGAAACTGGGAAGGTTCATCCTACTATTTCAGTGCAGACGGCTGAATATCTTAAACAGCTTGTTGACATTGGAGTGTATGGAAACAATCCGACAGCCGTTGCCGCCTATTTAATACAACGTGGTATTGATGATTTAATTCGCACTCAAGTCCTGACAAAACTAAATCCGAAGAAATAATCTTCCGCGTGGTAGTCCTTTGATTTCAGCGGCCATGATCCGGGCGATCATGCCCATAATGACCCTTGCCGCATTCCTGCACCTCTCTTACCGTCTCCGGTGAAGGCAGTATAAAGCTGCCTTCCGGGTTGTAGTGACCCGTCTAAGAACGTTTTTTGCGTCACGTCACGACGCTGCTTTCCGTCCCTTTTGGGCCGGGAGGCGGCGGCGAGGTTTTGCGTAAGCAATGCCTTGGATGTCCAAGCTCCGGCTAAAGGCCGTCGCAATCGTTTCTTAGCGATTCACTAACTCCCGCGCCACCAGAGGGTAATTCCCTTCTGGCTGGCTTTTTTGCGATTGCATAGGGAGGATACCATGAAATTTTATCACATTATTATAGTGGGAATTGTCGCCGCCACGCTGACTGCCTGTGTTCAAAATCATAATCTCTATCTTGTTGGGCGCGGTACGGGGGCAACCGCCAAAACCACTATCACCACTGCGGGAAATCAGGGCGGCGATGTTTCGATTGAGTTGAAAGGCCAAACCTATACGGGACATTGGGTGTATATGGCTAATGGCGGTATGGTTGGGGTAGGAACTGCGGCAGCATTTTCTGGCGTTCACAGCGCCTATGGAACAAACACTATGGTCGCCTCTAGCACTATGGGCGGGGGGACGCTTTTAGCTTCTGCCCCGGATGGTTCTCAACTTCGCTGCACCTACAGTTACAATTCATTGGGTAAAAGCGGGATAGGTGAATGTCAGGACAGTAGCGGGGAAACCTATGATTTGCAGATCAACTAAGTGCGCCTTGAAACTATGGCGAAAAAAATCGGCGCACCAAATCAACCATCAAAATTTAGGGATATTATTATGAAAAAATTTCTTCTCTCAGAGCTTGCCGACCTTCTCATAAGTGGAAGAATATTATGAATAATACAGATTCAGGCCTTGTATCTTCTTTATTCATTTTGGCATTATTAGCCGGTTATTGCTATTTTCGCTATGAATATGTCTGTCATGAGGTGTTAAACTGCTTGTTTGCAGATAAAGTCGTTTATGTTCAACCACGTTGAGATTAAAGCCAAGGCAACTAAAGGCAGCGTTTATGGAGAGAATTATATGAAGAATATCTCCTTTACACTGGTGATTTTTGCTATGCTGTTGGCATATCCTGTACTGGCGGCTGATAATGACAACGTCCATAAAGAAGCTGTGTTCGGATGCCAGAATGCCGCGGGTTTAGGCATTGCTTTCGAGGCAACGCTGTCTGACGTCAGAAAAAATGCAGAACAGGGTAATGCGGCGGCGGAGTCTTGCCTAGGCTGGATATATTATTACGGCGCACCTAACAATTTACCAAAAAAAGATACTACCGAAGCGGTGAAATGGTATCGCAAGGCTGCGGAACAAGGATTCGCCGAGGCTCAAGAATCACTTGGCGTAGCTTATTACGCTGGAGAAGGTGGGCTACCAAAAGATTCCGTACAGGCTTTAAAGTGGGTTCGTAAAGCTGCGGAACAAGGAAATCCGATGGCAGAGGCAGAATTGGCTAGTTTTTATCACGATGGTGAAGGCGTACCTAAAGACGATGTTGAGGCCATAAAGTGGTTTCGCAAAGCTGCTGAACAAGGCAATCCTATGGCTCAGGTATTTCTTGGGATAGCATATCATAATGGCGATGGTGGTGTGCACCAAGATTATGCTGAAGCCCTAAAATGGTATCGTAAGGCTGCGGAACAGGGCTATGCTATGGGAGAATTTAGAGTAGGTATTGAGTATGGCTTAGGTGAAGGCGTACCGAGGGATTATGTTGAGGAGGCAAAGTGGATGGCCAAAGCAGCAGAACAGGGTTTTGCTATGGCGCAATTTGGTTTGGGCGCGCTATATGAGAATGGTGAAGGTGTGCCAAAAGATAATGTGCTGGCTTATATGTGGCTGAATCTAGCATCTGCACAAGGATATAAACCAGACGATCAGTCTGCAAGCTATTACAGGGATTCGTTTGCAGCAAAGCAAATGACACCTGAGCAAATCGCCGAAGCGCAACGCCTATCCCGCGAGTGGAAGCCGCAACATTCAAGTTCAAATTAATTTCTTTTTTAGAAATGCTCAATTACCAACGTTTCCGCATCGCCCGCCTTGGTTTGCCCTCCGTGCGGTCGCTGTATATCTTCATAGCTCTCAGCGCGTGTCTAAAATTCTTACTGGTAAATGCAATGATTCGCAATTTGTCCATTAATGCTTGGTATATTACATCGTCCGTTTTCAGGAATAATCCCCAATTCGCCGCCGATGCGCGTTTTATAAGGGCTATGAGGGCTGGTTTATCCATATCCTCTATCGTTTCCAGATCGGCGGCGGTAAGAGGAAGGATAGCTAATGTTTTTTTATTCAGGCTACCGCGTGGGCGGCCTTTGGGGTTGCCGGATTTTCCGGGCTTGAATTGCCAAGGTTTTTGCGTTGACTGTATTTTGTCTGTTTTTGCGTTCAAAATTGGCATCGTTTCCCCTCCAAGCGCCTATTTATGCGCCTGCGTCATTATAGCATTTTGCCGCCACTACGTCATTCACAAGGTATGGCAATCACCATAAAAATAGCAGCCGCGAAGCTATCCTGATTTTTTGGAATGCTCGCAGTCATGGCACTGCTAAAACTGACACAACGGGGGTTATGACAGTTTCAGCAGTGAGTGATATGGGCGCGTGGTGAAATTCACAGCGCAGCTACATCAAGCCATGTCGTCGGCATGTTCGGCCTCATTGCGCGGGATTTTTGGATTGATTGAATAGGCTTGCGTTGGCCGCCCGCCCTGTGCGCCTGCTTTGACATCATAGGAACGCACCCAATATTCATACTCAAGCCACAGCAGGGCGTCCTGCACGGCCTCGCCGGTGGTGAGGCGGCTCCACCCATGCCGCTGCACATCATGCGCGGTAAAACCGTCCTTCAGCTTACCCTGCCGGATTTTATCGGCCAGATTTTGGGCGGCGGAGAATCCGCCATCAGCCAGCAGGCCATAACAGCGGCGGGCGTGGGATTCCAAATATTCGCACCATGCCACCGCCCTGATTGCCGCCTGTCTGGTAACAGCGCCATAGTCCCCTGTGACGGCGCAATCCACTAGATGCAGAATCAGCGCCAGCGCGGGAAACAGTTTATCGTATTTTGTGAGGTGCTGCGCGATCAATGGATTTTCCTCTGCCGGGATTTTCTGCGTATGCAGTTCCGTTGCCCATGTTATGAATATGTCCTGCGCCTCTGGCGAAAAGTTATAATAGGGAAATTTGTTAAATTCGTCCGCCGGGGCAGCGCCCCATGCCACCGGGTCGAAGTCCGCCAGCTTGTCAAAAATATCGAATACCTTGTCTCTGGCATCCTTATCCGGGCTACGGTCGCGCCATTCCCATGTGTGATAGTCAGGATATACCAGAAGCTGAAAACGCTGCAACGTACCATCATTGGCAAGCGCATCCGCTATCAATTCGAGCAGGGCGCGTAGTTTATCGGGCTGAATCCCCCCGAATATGGAGACGCACAAATTAGGAATAAAAATTGAACCACGCAGAATCCTGTCGGTGTCAAAACTGCTATTACCGTTCCATGCCTCAAGGTAAAATGTGCGGTCGCCTTCATGTCCTGATTTTTCCCATGCCGCCAGCAACCCCACCAGTTCGTCACGCAGAATCATCAGCCCATTAGGATTGCTTTGCAATATTTCCCCAAGTTTTTCAACCGTGGTATCATTGCTTTTATATCGCCGCAGAATCGGCGCATCCGGCGCGTCTTTTTGCAATGCCTCAATCTTTTTGGCTACGTCCTCAAGATTAGGAATTTTGGGTTTTTCCACCTTCGGCGCATTTTTGACGGCTGTTTTTTTGGCTTTCGCCTTTTTGTTATTTTCCTTGGTCATAAGAATCCTCATTTTGTTGTTTTGCTTCGTATTTTGCCGCATCATTAAGCTGTTTTTCCAGCGCCGATTCGCGTGCTTCATACACAAGCTTTCCTGTCTCGAAGGTATCCTTGCTCGTCTCATAATCTTCCATCGCCTTTGCTATCAGGCGATCCATAGGCTTAAAGGCAGCGTTTATTGCCGGTGATTTCTTGGCGGAGGGCAGGCCAACGATGCCGCCCCAGAGATTGGGTACAACCACCCAGTCATCGAAACGCTTTGGCTTTATGACGCATCGCGCCCCGATAACGGAACCAAGCGCCGCCATCACCGCCGCCGCAATGAAATCAGGTGGACATGGCATACGCTCGGCTGAATCCATTATCCATGCCTTGAGCGCATCCGGCAGGAGCGCGGCGGCGTCAAACGGTTCCACCGGCAATAACTCTGAATCTATCGGTTTAGGGTCAGGCCATGACGGTGGTACGGCTTGAATGGTTTGCAGCGCCAGCAGGTCATCTATAGTGGCCTGGGGGTGCGCTTCTAGCCAATTCACGCAATCGCCTTTCTCTGGCAGTTCCAGCGCGGCGGCGTCTATGATTTCGGCCACCGTATCAGCATACTCTTTGAGAATACCGGCGACGATATTGCCGTAGCGGATGCCGCCATCATCCATATCCGGCCATATCCGGCACTCCCGTCCGCGTAATGGTATCCAGTTCGCCGATTCCGCCGACGTATCGCTGCCGGAGGTAATGGCGATATGCTGGCCGGTTATACCCTGCACCTCAAAAAACAGGTTCAATGCGTCGGCGCATTTCTCACCCTCCACTATCCATACCATCGCTTGCGGATATTGTGCTAACAGGTGAAGGCCGTAGAGCGGTTTAGGCTTGTCCTTGAACTCCGGCGGTTCACTCAGGTAATATTTTCCATCCGCGCCGAGGTGCATAGGGCGTATCCATTTGCGCCCGTCGGGGTGCTTGCACCGGATACGCCAGTATATAGGCTGGCTGTGCGCGTCAAGATAAGCGTACAACGCTTGGAAATCATACCCCTGTTGCCGTATGCCTTTGGCATAGTACATGGCGGCGGTTTCGGGTGAACCGGCTATGATGCCCTCACTCATATGCCGCCCCCTAATACTCTCTGAACCCATTGCGCGGCGGCACGTTGCCTCACATTCAGCAAATAGGCGCATAGACTCACAGCGTCACCACCATGCACATCATGCAGGGCAAAATCAGCCCAGCGGCCAGTTTTACCACTAATGCGGAAACTCCCATAATGGGTATCGGCACGGCGCGGATTGAGCATAACGACTTCGTGATGTTCCTCCCGGAACGCCACGCCGAGCGCCGCCAGCAATCGCGGCAAATGATTGAGCGCCGCCTGATTCAGTCGGGCAAAATCCTTCCTAATAACCTTGAAATTTCCTTGCTTATAGCGGGGTTTTTGGTAGAATTTGTGGTGCAAGTATTTGTTAGCCCGGTTCGCAGCCGGGCTTTCATTTTTAAGCATGGCAACCCCCGACTTTTTGGTTGTCTAACCATACAAAAAATTCGGATTCCAAGATTAGAATCTTCCGACCAGCGCGTCGCAAGCATTTATCAAAGCCATTACTTCGGGCATAAAAAATAAGGTGCCTCAGTGATGCTTCCGAAAACGCGGGATGTTTTTGGGAAAATAATTTTACCGTCAAAATCTCATACGGCTGTGTTTCGCTATCAGTCATGTTAAATCCTCCAAAACAGTTGCTATAGGCCAGCGGTTGCTGACTGTTTTGGTTTAACATGGTGATTTCACGGCTAACGTCACATCGTGAAGGAGTGTGATTAGCCGTGAAATTATTTGCGGAATCTACCCATTACATTATCGAATGTCGCACGGGACATTATCCTTTCCTTGCCGCGTTCTTGCCAAAGTATTTTGCATTCATCGCGGTTTAAATTATGTACCACCTCCTGTATTACCGTATTGTCACGGCCATCAAAATCTACTTTTCTGAGATTGTCCCATCAGCAAGCTGTTTTTCCCGGCGGGCCATGAGGGGGCGCATCTGCTCGCGACGCTGGGGATTTTCGCGGTGGGGTTTGTGGCGCGGCCGTTCGGGGCGGTGCTGTTTGGCTATCTGGGCGACAAGTTTGGGCGGCGTGCGGCGCTGGTGACCTCCATTTTTATGATGGCGATCCCCACCGGTTGTATCGGATTGCTGCCCACCTATACGCAGATCGGCATCGCCGCGCCGATCCTGCTGACGCTGATCCGCGTGCTGCAGGGGCTGTCGCTGGGCGGTGCGTTTTCCGGCTGCATCACCTTCCTCGTTGAACATGCGCCGATGAAACGACGCGGGCTGATCGGCAGCGCCAGCCTGGCCAGCCTCGTCATCGGCTTTCTGCTTGGCTCGGTGATTTTCGGGATTGTCAAAGCGCCGCTGACCGACGCGCAATATGAAAGCTGGGGCTGGCGCATTCCATTTTTGCTGGGCATTATCATCGGCTTTATCGGTTTTTATATCCGTCATCACTGCGACGAGAGCCCCGCCTACGCGACCGCCAAACGCGAAGGGACGCTGTCGAAAACCCCCGTGCGCGACGCGCTGACGCATGAACTCAAGCATATGGCGCAGGCTATCGGCATTTACCTCACCGTGACCATGCCGTTTTACCTGCTGTCGGCCTATTTCATTACCTTCACCGAGCGCACGCTGGGCCGCAGCAAGGAAGAAGCGCTGATGCTTAATAGCATCAACATGCTGATATTATTTGTTGTTTGCCCGCTTTCCGGCTGGCTGTCCGACAAGGTGGGACGCAAGAAAATCATCACCATCGGCGCACTGGCCTTTTTATTCGCCAGCTACCCGCTGTTTATGCTGTTGATGCAGCCCGATTTCACCTCGATCCTGCTGGCGCAGGCCCTGTTCGCCGTCATCGTCGGGTTTTATACCGGCCCGGTGCCGACCCTGCTGGTGGAGATTTTCCCCACCCGCCTGCGCTATACCGGCATGGCCCTGTCCTATAACATCAGCGCCGCCCTGTTCGGCGGCACCACGCCCATGGTCTGCCAGTGGCTGCTCGATAAAACCGGTACGCCCTATGCCATCGCCTGGTATGTCATCCTGTGCTCGGTGATTTCGCTGATTACCATTTACTTCTACCGCGACCGCCATCTGGAAGAGCTGGCTTGACTTTAGCGTGCCCGTCCTTTACCTCAGGTTTCCCAATTGACGGTCCGTCTGCGCTCCAAGAAAGGAGCTACGCCGGACATAAGATTTTCTAAGCCTCGCAAAGCGAGGCAAGAAAATCTAATGGAGGAGTGGCCGAGTGGTCAATGGCAGCAGACTGTAAATCTGCCCGCGTAAGCGTTCGCTGGTTCAAATCCAGCCTCCTCCACCACCTTACTTAAAGCCAGTTTCAAAGGATTTAGGTTTTCCGAGTCCATAGACAAAAATAAGCCTATGGGACACTGGCGGGACAGTAAATAGCAATAAAGTGCGAAAACACCCAAATAGGAATTTGAGCAAAACTCAGCTTTTTGGCCGTTTAGTGTCCCTATAGTGTCCCATTTTTTGATGCTATCATTAAATCATATTGTATTTATTGATTAATATATAAAACGCTGGATGATTACATATCTTCTATTGCCATTTGTGCGGATTTATTGTAGCGTGTGTTCCATTATTTCAGGGAGCGCAGTACATGGCCGTTATCGAAAAACGTATCATTGGAGAGAATAAAACAAGCTACCGCGTAAAAGTACGCTTGAAGGGCTACCCGCCCCAAACTGCTACATTTGATCGCATTACGGATGCAAAGAAATGGGCGCAGGATACTGAATCAGCTATCCGCGAGGGTAGGCACTTCAAAACCAGTCAAGCCAAGCGCCATACGCTAGGACAGCTTATAGATCGCTATATTAGCGATGTGCTGCCAAAAAAGACAAAAAACAAGCGAACGCAGAGTATTCAAAAGCAACAGTTGGAATGGTGGAAAGATAAAATCGGTAACTACCTGCTTTCGGATATTACCCCTGCGCTCATTGCAGAATATAGGGACAAGCTGGGAAAAGAGGAAATACGCGAAGATGTGGAGCGTTCACCGTCAACCGTAGTGCGCTACATGGCGGCATTGTCCCACGCCTTCACCATTGCCATGCGCGAGTGGATGTGGGTGGAAGATTCTCCCATGCGGAAAGTCTCTAAGCCAAAGGAACCACGCGGCAGGGTGCGTTATTTAAGCGACGATGAACGCAAACGCCTGCTGAATGCTTGTAAGGAATCCACCCATCCCTACCTATACACTACCGTTGTGCTGGCACTGGCGACAGGGATGCGGCATGGCGAAATTATGGCAATACGCTGGGATGATGTAAATTTCAAAGAAGGCTACATTATCCTGCATGAAACAAAAAACGGTGAACGCCGCCGCGTGCCCCTTGCCGGACATGCCAAAGAGGTATTGAAGGCGTTGCATGACAAACGCGAGGTAGCCAGCCCCCTTGTGTTTGCAGATTTCAAAAAGCGGATCAAGGGCAAAGCCGCGCACATGGATAATGCATGGAAGGGCATATTAGCAAAAGCTGAAATTGAGAACTTCCGGTTCCATGACCTGCGACATAGCGCTGCGTCATACCTTGCCATGAACGGCGCAAGCCTTGCCGAAATTGCCGAAGTGCTAGGTCACAAAACTTTGCAGATGGTAAAAAGATACGCGCATTTATCGGAAGCGCATACCAGCGCGGTAGTTGCATCTATGAATGAAAAGATATTCAAATGATAAACACAACAAAACCTGATTATAAGCAATGGGGAAGGCAGCGAGCTTTTTGGACAACAGAACAAGTCGCTTATTTATTTTTAGATAGGGAACCCGATACCGGCCCCTTTGACCATGACCTTAAAAATATGCTTGAAACTATACGGGGATGGTTAGTTGCAAAATTAGGTTATGCTCTTAACAATCGACACAATGAAGATACACCACAAGAGTATATTGAACTGGCGGATTGCTACGATTTTGCAGTTCCCAATCAA
>Ga0207120_1125_pt1 | contig 15176 bp, 11 predicted proteins | sample Alteio_BWMinHeat_40_FD_153509 | JGI IMG/M metagenome (GOLD analysis project Ga0207120, IMG submission 153509) | Enriched cells from forest soil in Barre Woods Harvard Forest LTER site, Petersham, Massachusetts, United States -... | ecosystem: Environmental > Terrestrial > Soil > Temperate forest >...
CTCCTCTCCGGCGAACATCGGATCACCGTATGTGCCGCTGGACAGCTGGATCTATCCGGCGTTTGACCGACTCATAGCACTGGGTGAAGTGCAGTCCGGAATAGTCGGCATGCGCCCGTGGACGCGCTTGGAGTGTGCGCGGCTTCTGAGTGAGGCGCAGGACCTGGTAGCGGCGAATGGCACTGAGCCGCAGGGAGCGCAACAACTTCTCGGCACACTGGAGCGGGAATTCACGCCGGAGCTGGAGTCGCTTGGAACAGGGACGAACCGCCAGTTGCGTGCCGAATCCATGTACACAAGATTTGCAGGAACCTCGGGCCAGCCTCTGAACGACGGCTTCCATTTTGGTCAGACGATCGCCAATGATTTTGGACGGCCGTTGGCAGAGGGGTTCAACAATATTGCGGGCTTCTCCGCATGGGCAGCCGATGGACGCATGGTTGTTTATGTTCGGGGTGAATATCAGTACGCCCCTTCCAGTCCGGCTCTACCCCTTGCTGCGCGGCAACTGATCGGCTCCGCGGCGGATTCGAATACGGCGGTGATCCTGCCACTACCGCCTGACACCCCGATCGCCGCCGTGAATCACTTTCAATTACTCGATACCTACGTCGCCATGAATTTCGAGAACTGGCAGCTCTCGTTTGGCAAACAGAGTTTGCGGTGGGGCTCGAATGAAAGTGGTCCCATGATGTTCAGCGACAACGCCGTGCCGGTAACGATGTTCCGGATCGACCGCGTTTCGCCATTTAAGCTTCCGTGGATTCTCGGTCTTATGGGGCCCATGCGATGGGGGTTCATCCTTGGGCGGCTTTCTGGTCACGACTTTGTTTTTGGATTTTCTACCGGATTAATAGGCCAGTGGGGCCATGCTTTGAATGATCAGCCGTTCATCGTCGGACAAAAACTCAATTTCAAGCTGACACGGAATTTCGAATTCGGTGTTGACTACACAAGGGTTACGGGCGGAACCGGCCGACCCTTCACTACTCATCAGTTTCTCCAGAGCATGTTCAGTCTTGGCAATGGAGCCGCGGGCAGTGGCTCCGATCCTGGTGACATACGGTCAGGTGTCGACTTCCAGTACAAAATTCCGGGGTTGCGAAACTGGCTGACCTTCTATGGTGACGCGTTCACCGAAGATGAGTTCTCTCCTTTGGGTTACCCGCGGAAGGCTGCATTTGAGGGCGGGCTCTATCTGCCGAGGATTCCGGGTATAGCAAAGCTGGACTTACGTGTTGAGGGAGGTTCTACATCCCCCGTGGATTTCACTGGCTGCGTGGCTTGCTTTTACGACAATGGCCGCTTCATCAACTCGTATACGAACCAGGGCAACCTCATGGGAGGTTGGATAGGACGAGCTGCGCAAGGCGAGCAAGCTTTGAGCACCTACTGGATCACCAGCCGCGACAAGATCCAGGTCAATTATCGGCATCGGAAGATCGATGGCCTGTACGCCCCAGGGGGTGGCAGCGTAAACGACGGGAAGGTGAGTGCGGATATTTGGTTGAACCAGACCATCGAATTGTCGGGTTTCGTGCAGTACGAAAAGTGGAATATCCCAGTTCTCGCCGCCGCACCTCAGTCGAACGTGACAACTTCAGTCCAGTTCACATTCTGGCCTCACGCATGGAAATGAACGGGTGCGAAATCGGAGTCGAACGAATGCGTGGAGAAAAGGAGAGGCGTGACGCAGACAGCCACTAAACCGCAACCTCAGGCCGCGCTACAGCCGGTCCCTGGCGAGCTCTTGGTACCGGAAGTTCCGCTCGAGGATTCGCGCGAGCGCCAGGCGGAACGGCTGCGTTTGGTTTGGGACTGTCGGCGGTCATTTTTTCGAGCCGCTGCGGTGGGCCTGTTTTTATCGTCCCTCGTCGCATTCTTGATTCCCAAGCAGTATACGTCTACTACCCAGTTGATGCCGCCGGATACGCAGTCGACATCGGGCATGGCAATGATGGCCGCGATGGCGGCAAAGGCCGGAGGCGGCCTGGGGTCCGTGGCGGGCGATTTGCTCGGCATGAAGAGTTCAGGGGCGCTTTTTATCGGCGTCTTAAGAAGCCAGACGTCGCAGGATCGCCTCATCCAGCAATTTGATTTGAGAAAAGTTTATGGCAAACGCCTAGTTACGGACGCGCGGACGAAACTCGATGAGAACACATCGATTTCCGAGGACAGGAAGAGTGGCATCATCACCATCAGCGTGACTGATCACAGCCCGGAACGAGCCGCTGCCCTTGCCGGTGCGTACGTAAACCAATTGAACTCTCTGGTGGCAGAGTTGAATACTTCCTCTGCCCATCGGGAAAGAGTGTTTCTCGAGGAACGCCTCAAGGTCGCCAAGTTGGATTTGGATAATGCTTCCAGCCAGTTCGCGAAGTTCTCCAGCGAAAACAACACGCTGGACATCCAGACCGAAGGTAAAGCCATGCTCGACACGGCGGGAACGCTCGCGGGGCAAATGATCGCCGCGCAATCGGAGCTTGAGGGTCTCAGACAGATATACACCGATAACAACCCGCGAGTTCGCGCTTTAAATGCGCGCGTCCTTGAACTTCGCAAACAGCTCGACAAGCTCGGCGGAACAGCCGGGGGTGCCGCGAAAGCCGCCAACTCGTCGCCCGAAGCTTCAAACGGCATGCCTTACCCCACGATTCGCAGTCTGCCGTTTCTCGGGGCGAAATACGGGGAGTATTACCGTCGCGCGAAAATCCAGGAAACGGTCTACGAGCTGTTGACCGAACAATACGAACTGGCGAAAGTTCAAGAAGCGAAAGAGACGCCTAGCATCCGGGTGCTCGATGACGCGCGCGTACCGGAGAAGAAGTCCTTTCCTCCTCGGCTAATGATCATGTTTGTGGGCACACTATTCGCCGTTTCCGTGTCTGTGGTTTGGGCGCTGGGATCGCATCACTGGCAGGAGACCGATCCACAGGATCCGCGCAAGATTTTGGCACAGGAAGTGGTCGACACGCTGAATGCGCGCATGCCGTGGGCGTCTCCGAACGGGTCGCGTTTCCAGGCGATGACGAATCGGGTTTGGATGAAGTTAGCGCGTCGCAGCGAGTCTGCGGACGAGAGGAAATAACCGTCGATTTGGCTGTAACGTGCTGCAAGGAAAGAGTTTAGGCTAGAATTGGCCCTGTGGCTGACGGGGCGAAGCTGTATCCGAGGAGATATCGAGGAGATGGGCGCAATGGCGACACTCGTCGAGGAAAATGCCGGGCAGCCTGGTTTGCCCGACGCACTCACACGGCCATGTTGGTATGCGGCGTACACTTCCGCTCAGCATGAGAAGAAAGTCACCGCGGAGCTTGGCCGGCGAAGCGTAGAGAGTTTTTTGCCGCTCTATAGCTCGGTGCGGCGCTGGAAGGACCGCCGCATTCAGCTCAATCTGCCACTCTTTCCGGGATACGTGTTCGTTCACTTGGCGCTCCGTGATCGGGTTCGCGTGCTCCAGGTACCAGGAGTAGCTAAGCTGGTGGGGTTTGGCGGACTGCCGGTAGCGCTCCCCGACGAACAGATAGAAACATTGCGTGCCGGGTTGAACGGGCAGTTGTGCGCCGAGCCGCATCCGTTCTTGACAGTCGGCAGGCGTGTACGAATGGTGCGAGGACCGTTCCAGGGCGCAGAGGGCATCCTGGTACGCAAGAAAGGCGGTATTCGTGTGGTCCTTTCGCTCGAACTCATTATGCGTTCGATTGCCGTCGAGGTGGACGTCTCGGAAGTAGAGCCGGTTTTGCAGCCGGGCCGGTGTGGGGAGAAAAGTGGAATTGGGGGATGAGGGTACCCCCACACCCCCTGTTTTTTGGCAAAGAGTGCGGAAAAGATTGAAAACAAAAGGGTTGGTTTTTGCGCGAGTGCAAAAAAGTGCAAAAGAGTGCGCAAGAGTATGAAAACAAGATACTTGACTGGAGAGAGCAGGACTGGTTTCAGAATGAACCTGGCTGGAGGGACGCATACCACCCCTCCCCCCACCCCCATGATTTTTGTAAAAGTTTGATTCGATGGGAGTTAGGGAGTGGGGGTCGGCAAAAGGTCTGATTCCATGAGACTTAGCGGGACGATGGAACACAGGAGCACGGGCTGGAAGGGGATAGCGGGTTCGGCGAGGTATTTTCCGAAAGCTCACAACTCATGATAACACAGAAGTTACTGACTGTCAAGAACAACTTGCGGAGCAGGAACCGTACTAGAACCAAATGATGAGAGAGACCGAGGGAAACATAGCCGTGCTCGCTGAGGAGCAACCGACAGTCAGGCCGGCGGCTGGGTGCGAATTTCCAACCGGTGCGATGAGGCAAGAGGCGGGATAGGGCACATGGGATTCTTTGATTGGAATAAGCGCATAGCTCAAAGAATTGAAGGTTGGTATCTACAGGGTCTCAACATGGAATCTGCTTACAAACAGGTAATCCAAGACCACACAAAGGCCGATTCCCTAATACTTGATGCGGGGGCCGGCAAGCGTTGTATCTATGCACGAGAAGGGATGCACATCGTGGGCGCGGATGTCCTTAGCAGCGACCTAGCCCAGAATCACGATATTGAATATGCGGTAGCCACAGATCTATCTTCAGGCTTTCCGTTCCGTTCTGAATCATTCGATGCCATAACAGCCTGCTACTTCATGGAACACATACCAGACACTGACAAATTTATCCGGAATGCTACGACCGTGCTGAAGCCAAACGGCAGAATATTCTTGCTCTTCCCCTGCCGTTACGCCCCGTTTGCCATAGTTAACCGGATCCTTCCCAATCGGTGGACAGTTGGACTCCTCCGCGGTTTTCTTAAGGACTCGAAAGGAGGGTTCCCTGCCACATACACAAAATGCTGGCCAAGCGGAATGCGGAAAGTCCTTGAACGAAGTGGCTTCCGAATCATTTATCAGAAGGTGTGTCACTATCAGGCATTTTATTGCGCAGCTTTTCTTCCGCTGTATTTGTTGTGCCTCGCTTATGACGCTGCGACCAGAGCCGCAGGAATTGAAACATTGGCAAGCTCGGTCGTAATGGTGGCCCAAAAGATCGACCACTGTTCCGCCAGGACAGAACAGCGGCAACCACTCAATAGTTAAGGAATGCAGGCACTCTGAGTCTGAGAACCGATGGCGACGAAGATGGCCACGCCCGACAACACCACCCTACTTGCGCCAGAGCAGCCGGTAATTGCGGAGGCGGCTCCGAAACGATTTTCCAACCGGCGGGCGTATGCGCAAACGTTCGCGGCAACGGCGGCGATCCGTTGCATGGGCGTGGTTTCCGGCATCCTGGCGGCGCGGTTGCTGGGCCCGGCGGGGCGCGGGGAACTGGCGGTCATTATTTTCCTGCCACTGCTGCTTGTGCCTATCGGGGAACTGGAGCTTCCCCGGAGTGTCGCTTACGAGGCGAGCCAGCCAGGGGAACTTCCCCGCAAGCTCATCGCCACCAGCTTTTGGCTGGCGGTACTGCTCGGATCGATCCAGGCGCTTGTTCTCGCGGCGGTCCTTCCGTTGTATCTGCCGCCGGACAAGCTGCATCTGCTCCAGGCTTCCCGATGGTTCATGCTGTATTTGCCCGCGGCATACGTCACGGCCACGCTGATGGGCAGCGACCAGGGACGAGGCCGGTTCGGGCGGTTCAGTTTTCTCATGGCGCTGCCGGGAGCTCTTTACACCGTGGCGATCGTGGCGGTGTGGGGCACGGGCAGGAGTTCGCCTTCTCTTTTTGCTTTGGGTTTATTGATCAGCGTACTTCTCACGGCGGCGGTGAGGGTCGGCATGGACGGCCAGGCCAATCCCTTCGGGCGGCCGGATAGGGAGCTTGCGCGAAGACTGCTGGCCCGCGGAGTCAGCTTTTATCTTCCGGCGATCGCGGGCTTTGTGTTGTCCCGGGCGGACATGTTTATCCTGGTGCGGCTCGCTCCCACCGACGCCGTCGGGTTTTACGCTGTGGCTCAAGCCATCGCGCTCGGGCAGATTGGGGCAGTACTCCCGTTCGTCCATGTTGGCTTTGCAGCCGTGGCGCGTGAAGAAGAGAGGGAAGGCGCGCTTGCGGCTCTGGCCCACCATTTCCGGCTGGCGCAGCTTGCCGCCGTTGGCATGGGGCTACTCGCCGCCACGCTTACGCCCTGGGCGATTCGTGTGCTCTTCGGCACCGGCTTCTCGGCGGCGGTGGGAGCGACCTACTTCCTGATCGGCGCCACGTCTTTCTGGGGGATGGGCCAGGTTTTGGAACAGGGGTTGCGCGCCGCCGGCCATCCCCGGGTAGGAATTGTTTCCAACCTGGCCGGGCTGGTTGTACTCGTTGCTCTTGGAATTCCGGGCTGCCTGCGTTTCGAGATAAATGGCCTGGCCGCGGCGTCACTCGCCGCTCAATTTGTAAACCTTTCGATTCTCGTTGGATTTTGCGTTGCGAGGTTGAAAATGTCAGCGAAAAGCCTGTGGGCGTTTGATGCAACCGCATTCAAGGAAATCAGCGCAGTCGCGATGTCCTTTATCAAGCGGATGTTTGCAAACTCTGACGGAGCAGCCTAAGAAAAGATAATCACCTCAGGCGATTATGAGTTCATTGACTGCCAGTTTGGTCCAAAGCCAGCCGAAGAGTTTGAGCACTCGAACGTGGGTACGCCTGTTTCCGATTCTCTTCTTTTTTTGCTACTTAAACTCCACAGTGCTTCTCTTTGCGATTGGTCCCTGGGAATTTCCAGTTGAAAGTGCATTCAGGCTGTATCTGTTCTTGGCTCTGGCTCACCTTGCACTTCTCTTAGGTTATTTGAGCGCAGCATTCCGCAATCCGGCAGAGTATTCCGGCAAGTGGACGCTTTCGAAGCTGATGAAGATTTGCGTGGTGGGGAATCTGTTGTTACTCCTTCCGACGAGCCATTTTCGCACGGGCAGATTCATTCCCGATGTTATCGGTGGAATTACAGATCCAGGGGGAGCCTACGCCCAATCATTCGTGTTGCGTGAGGGCGGAGGCGGCGGCGAGCCGCTTATTGAATATGTAAGAATTTTACTTGGGCCGCTGCTCTATATGGCACTGCCGCTCACGGTTTTTTACTGGAATGAGCTTTCACGCAGGATGCGAATTGCGGGGGTTGTTAGCATTTTAGGGACGGTCGCGCTCTTCATTGCGATGGGCACGAACAAGGCGATTGTGGATACTGTTCTCTTGGTGCCTTGTTTGGTGTTCGCGGCGAACTGCGCGGGCAAGATGAAATTGAGTCGTACGAAGATGCGCAGGATAGTCGTAGCCAGTCTTCTAGCCTTGTTACTGTCTCTGGCATATTTCGGTTTTGCCGTTTCTTCGAGAGAAGGTTCGATGGTTGGCGCAGGATACTTTGTCGCCACGCATACCCACGCTGACGAAGACAATTTCCTGGTCCGTCACCTTCCACCTGATGCAGCAACCGTACTCATTGGATTGGATCTTTACCTCACTAGCGGCTACTACGCACTGAGTCTCTCGTTGCAGGAGCCTTTCGTTCCCATGTACGGAGTTGGAAACTCCATGTTCCTGTACCGGCAGGCCGCCCGAATCACCGGGAATGCAGGAATAGCTGAATTGCCATACCCCGTCAGAATCGAAAAGTACGGATGGAACTCGGAGGGATTATGGTCCTCCATCTATCCGTGGATCGCCTCCGACGTTTCCTTCCCTGGAACCATCGTTGTTGTTTTTCTGATAGGGCGATTATTCGCACTGTCCTGGTTGGACACTCTGCGCGGCGACAATCCACTGGCGGTCGTGATGTTCTCGATGTTCGTCATCATGTTGTTCTACTTTCCGGCGAACAACCAAATGCTGCAAGCAGGAGAGGCGCTTACGGCTTTTTGGGGAACATTGATTCTTTGGCGGCGGAGCCGCCGTCGCGTTTTAACGGCGCGCACGTACGCTCGTCCAGCTCCCCTTCCGGCATAGCCCCGTGATTTCGTCAATGATGGAACGCGAACATTCGACAGCTTCGGGCGTCGCGGGGGCTAGTTCCTGCCGCACGGATGTAGCGCTCGTTTTCGTGGGCGCCATTGTTCCGGAGAAGCCTGCTTTCCAGACCACAGCATTCTCCAGATCGGGCCAGATCTATCAGCGGGAAATGCTGGAAGGTCTTAAGCGTGCAGGACTTCCCGCATCTGAAATCGTTTCGATTGTCCCGATCCCGGCATACCCGGCGTCGGATCGTCTGTGGATTGGCGCGTGCCGAGAAGAGATTATCGAAGGCGCTGAGGTGAGGTTGCTCCCTTTCTTGAACGTTTCCCCCGTGAAGCAGATTATGATCGGTTTCTTCACGATCATCGAGCTAGTACGGTGGGGTTGGCGTAACAGACGGGTGCCGAACCGTGTCGTCTTCACGTATAACCTGACAGTGCCACCCGGGTTGTTCACTCTCATAGGCGCAAAACTGATTGGCGCGAAGTCGGTTGCAGCGCTCTGTGATATCGACGTGCCCGGGCAGACAGTGCCCTCCAGTTTCCTTTGGCGCCTGAACTACTGGATGCAGAAACAACTTATCCCCTTGTTTAAAGGGCATATCGTGGCCGCGGATGCCATCGCACGGGATTTTCTCGCGAATCGTCCATACGTTCGCGTGGAAGGTGGCATCCCCGAAAAATCTGTTTCGTTTACAAGCGATGTCATCGATCCGGGCATAATTTTAGACCGTCCATTTCGCATCGGCTTCGCAGGACGTGTCGATGAAACGAATGGAATTCCTTCGCTACTCGAAGCATTTTCGCTACTGGAAGGTGGCCAGTACCGCCTACGAATTGCCGGAGGGGGACCCCTTGAACAACAGGTCCGCGAGGCTGCGGCAACTGACTCCCGAATTGAGTACCTGGGATTTATCTCTTTCTCAGAGGTGCTTCAGCTCTACAAGAATTCTGACGTCCTGGTCAATCTGAGGATAACCGAGGGTCTGGATACAAGGTACTTCTTTCCCGGCAAGATGATGGAATACCTTGCTTCCGGGACACCAGTGATCACCACATGCACCGGCCACACTGAGGAGGAATTTGGGGACTTCGTCTATCTTCTGAGAGATGAAACTGCGCATAGTTTGGCAGAGATTATTCGGCAGATCGCTATCCTGGACCCGGACGTAAGAGTCAAATTGGGCCAAAAGGCTAAAGAATACATGGCCCTTCATAAAACTTGGGACGCTCAAGCTAAGAAAGTGGCGCAATTCATCCGTGAAAGCGTACTAGGGATCAATGCCAAGCCGTCGACCTATCAGGGCGGCCGTCAGGCCCTTGAGGCGGAGCCGCAACCATCATCAACTGCTATGAGTAGCCAGACGGTCATAAACGGACGGGATAGCCTGACGAAATGAATTTTAGACGATTCGTTGTGGTTTTACCGTTGGGTTTCCTCTTGTTCGCCATTTGTTTTGGCCTTGGGTATCCGACTCTAAATCGCTACAATCCACCGTCCATTCGCGGAATGGCTGACGCAGTGCAATATTACAGTCTGGTAGAAAAGGGACCCGAGGCTGCCGTTGGACATTGGAAGTACAGGGTCCTCGTTCCGTTTCTGGCAAAACCCATCTATTGGGTTGCTCGCGGACGACTCGGTACGTGGAATTCAATTTCCTTTGCGCTTCTCGTGGTGAATTCCGCATTCAGTGCTGCGGCCGCTCTCATCGTTATCATCTTAGCGAAGATGCTGTCTGCAAACTTTGCGGCTGCTATCCTCGCCGGGTTTGGCTATCTGCTGAATTTTACGGTCGCCAATTATCATTTGAGTGGTCTCGTTGACTCTGGGGAAGCATTCTGTGTTGTGCTGCTCATATGGGCGATGGTGACTCATACATGGACATTATTGCCGCTAATCGGACTGCTTGCCGGGCTAACCAAGGAAACCTTCATACCTATTGCCTTTGTTTTCGCTGCGATTTGGATATTCATGGAATCCAAGGTGGAGCGAGCGAAGCCGGTTCTCTTTGTTGCCGCAATGAGTGTTGTGGGCGTGATTACCGCCATGGTTGTTCGATCCACGATTGATCGGCATCTTGTGACACCTTGGCACATGGTCGCGCAAGAGGACCTCACTTCACACGGTGTGGTTCATAATCTGGTTCATGTTTTTGGCAGTTGGAATCTGTGGCTAACGATCGTCTGGTTCCCTTTTGTGTTTCTTGCCAAGAGGCGTATCCCGCGAGGCTGGCGCTTCGGCGCGTTTGGCGCCGCGGGGATGATTTTTGCACTGTCAGTATGGAATGACGCTGGGAGTAATACTGCTCGTCCTGTTTTCGATTTTCTCGGTTCCCTTCTCGCAATCTCGTTTGCATTAGCTGTCGAGGTTTTAGAGAAGTTCGTAGAGTTTCGTTCCTGTAACTCCATAGACCCAGCAGTCGAATTAGGGCCCCATCGCACACAGCCTTTGACTTTCTGATGCCGGACACAATGTCTAGAATCCTAGTTTTCGCTGACTGGTATTTGCCCGGCTGCAAGGGAGGCGGGTCAGTATCCGCTATTTCCAATCTGATCGAGTTGCTGGGAGACGAGTTTCATTTTTATGTGTTCACCCGGAACCGCGACAACACGGAGGATCAGCCATACGCCGACGTTGGGTTCGATCAGTGGGTGACAGTTGGAAAGGCGAAGATTTTTTATGCGTCGGAACTTTCCATTCGGACCATCCGCCAGCGCATCCGCGAGGTCGAGCCGCACATTATTTATTTGAATAGTTTTTTTTCCCGGTTGACGATGAAAACATTGCTCCTTCGCAAGTGCGGCCTGCTTCCGAGTTCGGCTGTCGTGCTGGCACCGCGGGGCGAACTGTCACCGGGCGCCCTGGAACTTAAGTCTTTTCGGAAGTGGCTGTATCGGAAGCTGGCGTTTCCTTTGGGTTTGTACCGGAATCTGGTGTGGCAGGCATCGTCGGCACATGAAAGAGAAACTATTCAGTCGTCGTCTATTCCTGGAAGCAGCGGCGGGCAGGACACTATCCTAATCGCTCCGGACGTTCCGAATTCGGATGTGCTATCGCGTGCGTACTCTCCGCAAAGGCCCAAAAAGGAGTCTGGCTCCGCCCGGTTTGTTTTTTTGTCCAGGATCTCGCGGATAAAAAACCTGGAGTTCGCTCTAGAGCTGCTGGGTTCTGCCCAGGGCGACATTGAACTCGATATCTACGGACCGATCGGCGACCCCGCCTACTGGGAGCAATGCCAGGAAAGAATTCGCAGGTTGCCCGATGGCGTTCGAGTTCATTACAAGGGAGCGGTTTCACCGGACCAAGTAATACAAATTTTTTCGAAATACCACTTTCAGATTTTGCCTACGCTTGGGGAGAATTTCGGGTACGTCATCCTTGAAGCCTTTGCGGGCGGCTGCCCCGTATTGATCAGCGATCAGACTCCGTGGCGGGATTTGTCGAAAGTGGGGGCCGGATGGGATCTCGCCTTGAATGATCGCGAGCGATGGCTGGAGGCCATTCAGAGCTGCGTCGAGATGGATCAGGCGAGATACGAATTGTTTTCCCAGCGGGCGCGAAGCTATTTCGAGGAGTGGATGTCCGCGACTCCTTATCGGCTGCGTGCCGTGGAACTGTTCCAGAAGGCATTGGAAGGGCTCTCAAGTCCAAGAGTACCGCCTGCACTGGAGAGGTCTATCGGGGCGGGGCAGTGACAGTAGGCTAGGACGGATTCGGCAGCTGCATTTGAGTGTCCGCAACTCTGTAAACACCTTTCGTAGAGTCTGCAAAGAAACGGCAGAGGTAAAAGGGTTCCCTTCGGGGAATATCCGAGGCTGGGTGCTGTTTCAATGCTTGCCGTTTGAAGTAACACGTTTTCCGGAGGAACACCGTGGCGAAAGTACTGGTAGTTGGCGGGGCGGGTTATATCGGCGGAGCAGTTACAGAGTTGCTGATCGCAGAGAAGATTCCTTTTTCTGTGTACGACAGCCTGGTGTACGAGCCGCATTACCTGAAGAAAGTGGATTTCGTAAGCGGGGACGTGCGAGATACGGCGAAGCTCAAGGCGCTGATTGCCAACTACACGCATGTGATCTGGCTGGCGGCGATCGTGGGCGATGGGGCGTGTGACGTGAATCCGGGGCTGACGGGGGAAGTGAATCAAAATGCCGTGAAATGGCTGGCGGAGAACTATCACGGAAGAATCGTTTTTACTTCAACGTGCTCGGTCTACGGGCAATACGACGCGGAAGTGGAAGAGGAGTCTGCCGTGGGGCCGTTGTCGTTGTATGCCAAAACAAAGCTGGCCGCGGAAGGCTTTTTGCAGGCCGAAAACAGCCTGATCTTCCGGCTGGGAACGGCGTTTGGAGTGTCGGACACCTATTCGCGGCCGCGGATGGACTTGGTGGTGAATTACATGACCACGAATGCGCTGACGAAGGGAGAACTCTCGGTGTTCGGCGGGACGCAATGGAGGCCGCTGGTCCATGTGAAGGACATCGCCGAGGCGATCGTGCACAACCTGGAGCGGCCGGTGCGTGGGGTTTATAACCTGGCAGCGCAAAACCTGCAGATCAAGGAGCTTGCGGGCATCGTCAGCAAGATGACCGGCTGCAGGGTGAAATACACGGAGCAGAAGTTTCAGGACCAGCGCAACTACCACGTGAGCACCAAGAAAGCGCTACGCGACGAAATTTTTAATCCGAATACGATGCGCACCGTGCAGGACGGGGTGCGGGAGATTGCGGAACTGGTCGGACTCGGGCGAATTAAGCAGACCGAGAATGATGTCTACTTCAACGTGCGGCACGCGGAGAGGCTGAAAGCCTATGGGCAATTCGCCTAAAGAACCCACGCTCATCGCCGGTGGATTGGCGGTGGACGACCGGGGCCAAGTCTCATTTGTGAATGGCTTTGCGTTCGAGCCGATCCGGCGATTCTACACAGTGGAGAACTTTTCAACGCAAGTTGTGCGTGCATTTCATGGGCACATAAACGAGGAGAAATTCGTGTTTGTTGTGAGTGGAGCCGCGATCGTTGCAGCCGTTCGGTTCGAAGATCCTCTCAATCCGAATCGAGATGCCAAGCCACACCGGTTTGTGCTGTCGGACCGCAAGCCTCAAGTTCTTCATGTGCCGGCCGGATATGCCAACGGGTTCCGTCCGCTCGAGCCTGGGACGAGGATCATGTTTTTCTCAACAGCTACCTTGGAAGAATCTGTCAAAGATGATTACCGCTTCCCCCATGACCACTGGGGAAAAGACGTGTGGCAAGTGGACTTTCGGTGAGCGGAGTCTCGAAAAAGCCTTTCTTTTCTGTCTGCCCGGTTGCGCAATTGATCGTTCTGTTGTATCCGCAGCGTATTTGTTGATTGCCTCGAAATCTTAAATGCGCCTACTAATGAAACTAAAAAGGATGGATAAGCCTAAATGAAGAGGGTGTTGCTACTCGGTGCCACCGGCATGCTGGGGAGTGCAGTTTATGGCGTTCTCAATAAAAAGTACGATCTCATTCTCGGCGTTAGAAACCTCGACAGGGTCGCTGTGCTCGAAAAAGCATACGGGGACACTGGCAGGCACACGGTTCTCCCGTTCGACGCGGCCTCAATCTATCAGGATCATGTCGCCAAAAAGGGGTTCCCTGGCGACTACATGACAGAGTTTCTTCGCCGGGCGGGCAAGGCAGACCATGTTATTAATGCGGTCGGCGTGACTATCCCTTTTTCACTTCGAGATCCGGCCTTAACTTTCTTTATCAACGGGGCACTCCCTCACATCCTGGCTAAAGCGTTTGGAGAAAAACTCATCCATATCACGACGGACTGTGTTTACAACGGGAAGGAAGGTTTCCCCTATGACGAGAATTCTTCGAGATCTCCTGTTGATATCTACGGACTTTCGAAAAGTCTTGGCGAACCCACGGACTGTCTGACCATTCGCACGTCGATCATCGGTCGAGAGCTCGATGGTTTGACCGGGCTGCTGGAATGGTTCTTGCAACAAAGTGGCAAGACGATTACCGGCTTTGCGGAGCATTACTGGAACGGCATCACAACGAAACAGTTTGGAAAACTGTGCGACCAGATCATGCAATCTCCCGATGCATTTCCCCGGCGTGGTGTTTATCACGTCTTCTCTACGGCTATTTCCAAGTACGAGATGCTCCTAGCTTTTCAACGCAAGTACGGTATCCAGTGCACAATCAAGGCAGACAAAGAAAACAAGCTCAACCGTACGATTACGTCGGTAAAGGAATTAAACGGAATGTTGAAAGTTCCCTCTTTTGTCGAAATGCTGGACGCACTCGAAAACTGAAGCGCGATGAAGAAAACCTTCAGGCTGGTAACATTCCTGGGTATCCGGCCCGACATTATCCGGATGCACAGGCTTTTGGCCCTTCTCGACCGCGGTCAGGCAAAACACAACTACCGGCACACTTACGTGCACTCTGGTCAACACTTCGACTATCAACTGGATGGTGTCTTTCATCGGCAACTAAAGGTTAGGCTTCCGAAATTGAATCTTAGAACCGGACGGACTCTCAAGAGATCAGGCAAGACGGGTCATGTACACCAGTCAGCTTTGCTTTTTCAAAAAACCGCTCAAATGCTCGAGCGGCTCCGTCCTGATGCCGTTCTGTACTTGGGCGATACAAACACAGTTCTCTCGGCGATCATCGTCGCCAAATACAACATCCCTGTGATTCACATCGAAGGCGGAGGCCGGAGCTTCGACTGGCGGATGCCCGAGGAGAAAAACAGGATCATCGTTGACCACATGTCGGATCTAATCTACTGCTACTTGGACCGATACAAGCAGCTTCTAGTAAGCGAAGGTATTCCAGAGTTTCGCGTCGTCACGGTGGGAAATATTATCGTGGATGCGCTTTCAAGCTTTCTTCCCACAGCAGACAAGAGCCCAGTGCTGGATCGCTTGGGCCTGAAAGAGAAGGAATACGCTCTTTGCACGCTGCATCGGGAAGAGAATATCGATAATCGCGACGTCCTCATCGCTAAGTTGAAAGGACTTCGGCAACTATCGCACAACCTCCCCGTTGTTCTTCCGTTGATGCCGCGGCTGAAGGCGCGCATTCGAAACTATGGGTTTGGACGGATCTTGAAGGATTCGAAAATTAAAACGACTGAACCACTTGGATTTATCGAATTCCTGAAGCTTGAAAAAGGGGCGCGCGTGATTGTCACCGACAGCGGTACGGTGCAAGAGGAGGCATTGATTCTTGGTGTGCCTTGTCTCGTCACTCGGCGCTCAACCGAACGGCCCGAAACAA
>Ga0207120_1126_pt1 | contig 15151 bp, 9 predicted proteins | sample Alteio_BWMinHeat_40_FD_153509 | JGI IMG/M metagenome (GOLD analysis project Ga0207120, IMG submission 153509) | Enriched cells from forest soil in Barre Woods Harvard Forest LTER site, Petersham, Massachusetts, United States -... | ecosystem: Environmental > Terrestrial > Soil > Temperate forest >...
GGCATCAAGTCTACTCCTTTTTCCGAAATGAATATTTCAGGTAATCTTTTAACGCTGTGGCAACAATTGATCGCGATAGGAAACGATCCTTATCCTTATTCCGCCCTACGTACTCCCACACTCGTATTTGAGAATGTTCAATTTGCTGGTACTTAAATTGATGAAGCGAGCCAGTTTTTAGCTTTAAGGAAATGTTCTTGCAGCCGCGCTTCAGGAGATCCTGGAGACGGTACGTAATTATAGCGCCAGCTGACAAGTGGTGGCAGAGACATCAAGATCGATTCAATGCGCCCTTTAGTCTGTAGGCCAAAAAGCGTTCCTCGATCATAGACCAAATTGAATTCTACATAACGACCACGACGCCATAATTGAAATTCGCGCTCCTGTTGGGTGAATGCTGAATTTTTACGCCTTTGTACAATCGGCAAATACGCTTTCAAATAATGATCGCCGACTGAACGCATGATGGCAAAACAACGTTCAAAATCGCCGCCAAGCGAGTGTTCAGGACCCAGGTGATCGAAAAAAATTCCACCGACACCACGGGCTTCATTACGATGTGGCAGAAAAAAATAATCGTCACAATTTTTCTTAAACTCTGAATAAACATTTGCCCCAAATGGATCGCAGGCCGCTTTAGCGGTTTGGTGCCAAAAGACCACGTCTTCATCGATCCCATAATAAGGAGTGAGATCAAAACCGCCGCCAAACCACCATTGCTGCGAAGTCCCCTCAAGAATTTCAATCAATCTGACATTCATATGCGAAGTGGGAACGTGCGGATTATGTGGATGGATTACGAGCGATACGCCCATGGCGCGAAATTTGGTTTGCGCATTAGATTTTATGAGCTGAGGAAAATTTTTAAGCGTACTCGTTGGAAGATTTTGACCTAGAACTTCAGAAAAATTAACGCCGGCTCGTTCGAAAACTTCTCCGCCACTTAAAACTCTGCTTCGACCGCCACCGCCGCTTTCGTGTTGCCAGATGTCTTCGAGAAAATTTTCTCCGTTTTCTTCGGCGGCCAGGGTGATGGTGATTTGATCTTGAAGCTGCTGCAAGTAATGGCGAACGCGCTCAATATCAACCGACATGGGAGATGCAAATGACATCTCACGAACCTTGTCAATCGAATTGACGAGCTGCAATTTTTGTCGCGACAAAAAAAGTGATGATAAAAATCAACAATCCGACAATAATTTCGAATAATGTTTGTAAACCGGCGGTGAGACAACCCAATGCCACTAACACAGCCCAGATTGCCGCTGGGACACGAATGGTATTTCTACTTTTCAGTAAGGCCATGGCGGCAGAAAAAGCCCAAACAACATGAAAGGAAGAAGTGCCGGTCAGGGGAAGCTGAAAGGGTGGTGGCAGGTGCAAGCGTCGCACGATAAAAGCACTGCCGATCAGCAAGGGCAAAGCGAGGATATTTTGCCTGATAAATAATCGCCCGCTCTCAATGGTGGGCACAAAAAATGGTGTAATGACAAATAAACCATAATGGGTCACGAGAAAAAACAAAGCAAATCCATCCAATGGAACAAATTCAAAAAAATTTGCGTTTGAAGATGGCAGCCAAACCAATAAGCGGTAAATAAATAAATTGGGAATAATGGCAAATACGAACATTTTGACAATGTCTTTAGGTGAGGTGGCGGTCATTTCGCTCATGTAGAATTCATGACATCGACGCTAGCTCAGTGCAAGAAATGTAAATAGGCGATAAGGATGCTAAAACGATGAGTCATTATCGATTGTCGCGTCACGTTTTGCCGCAACACTATGAAATCATGTTGTCTGCATCACCGAAGCGAAAATTTTTTTCGGGAACTACAATTTTGAATGGGCAAGTTGTCTCGCCTACCCAGCGTATAGAACTTCATGCTCGCAACTTGAAATTTCAGGCGATCACGGTTTGTCAGCGAAACAAAAAATATACTGTAAAAACACTTATTCATCCCGAAAATGAAACAGTGGAATTGGTGTTGAGTCGTGCCCTAGAACTCGGGCCTGTGACTCTATCCATTCAAATGACGGGGCGCTTGGATGTTGGCATGCACGGACTTTATTTTGCAAAAGATGGCCGAGACATCGCTTTAGTTTCTCAGTGTGAAGCGACCGACGCAAGAGCCATTTTCCCCTGTCTTGATGAACCCGATCTCAAAGCGACATTTCGCTGGATTGTACGTACCGATCCTGGATTGACTGTGGTGACGAACGGAATTGCGGAAAAAACCATACGCACCCCAAAATATGTTGAACATCGCTTCAAAAAAACTCCGGTGATTTCGACTTATTTGGCAGCAGTGACCATTGGAAATTATCACTCATCACCCCGACAGCGTATCTCAGGTATTTCTTGTCGCTTTTTTGCAGGTCCTCATAAATTAGCGCAAGCTCGTTTCGCCGCAGAAGTGACCGCTCAAGTTCTACCCTGGTACGAAAAATATTTTGGTCTGAAATACCATTATAAAAAATTAGATCAGGTTGCAGTTCCTGGATTTGATGCTGGCGCGATGGAAAATGTAGGCGCTATTTTTTATCGTGCCAGTTTACTGTTGATGCAGCCGAAAAGCGTCTCTTGGGTGGCGCAAAAAGCCATTGCCGAGACCATCGCCCATGAAATTGCACATCAATGGTTTGGCAATCGCGTCACCATGAAATGGTGGGATGACCTGTGGCTTAACGAAGCATTTGCCACATGGATTGCCCTTAAAGTGATCGATGAATGGCGACCACAGTGGAGATTGTGGGACGATTATCAAGAAGAAAAAGAACAAGCACTTTTTGCGGATGCCTTGATGCACACGCATCCGATTTACACCTCAATCAAAACGCCCGCTGAGGCTACCGAATTGTTTGATATCATTACCTACAGTAAGGGTGGCGCTGTTTTACGAATGACGGAAAATTTTTTAGGTGAAGGCCGCTTCCGAAGCGGTATCCAACGCTACATGCGACGCCATAAAGACAGCAATGCGACTGGTGATGACTTGTGGCGTGCACTTGGATTCTCTGCACGCAGCTCGCTGGTCCCCATGGTAAAAAACTGGATCATGCAACCGGGTTTTCCGTTGGTAACTGTGGAAGTGGTGACGCAAAAAAATAAAACAAAACTACGTGTTAGCCAAGAGCGCTTTTCGGTGACCGGCAAGCGCCATCCTCGTCACCAAACTTGGCATGTGCCCATGGTGATGAGGTATGGTGATGATGGCGGCACAAAAACTTTTAAAACATTGATTTCACAAACCACTCAAACCGTGATGTTGCCAGTGCGTGGTGTTTTACATTGGCTGCAGCCCAACGCAGACGCCATTGGATTTTACCGTGTTCACCTCAAACAAAATTTACTTCATCAATTGTTACCTGTTGCGACGCAGCAACTCGTGCCCGCAGAGCGGTTGAGTTTGCTCGAAGATCAATGGGCGCTCGTACAAACAGGGCGCAGTGATATTGAGCAATGGATGAGGGTGATGATCGCTTTGAGCGATGATAGGGATTATTTAGTTTTGCGCGCGCTTGCTTCTCGACTTTCATCGCTTGATCAGTACGTGGTTTCTGAACCAGATCGTCCTCTGTTCGCAGCATTTGTGCGGCGCACCTTCCAATCTAGAATAGAAGAAATCAATTTTGCACTTTCACCATCATCAGAATCAAACGCGGTATCTGCGGCAACTTTGTTTGAACTGCTTGCCGATACTGCTCAACATCAAGGTTTGCGCAGACAAGCCACTGAGTTGGCTGACCATGAAGCGTCATCACCGGCTGGGATTGAGCCTAATCTCGCCCACGTAGTGTTGCGCATTGCGGCGCTCGCAGGTGATCAAAAACGTCTTGAACATACCGTTCGCACTTTTTTGAAGCGCAAGCAGCGCGGTGATGCGCCTGATTTGCAACAACGTTACTTGCACGCTTTGCCTTCATTTATTTCTGGAAAATTGCCAGAGACCGTGTTGGCTCTTTGTCTCGATGGTACCATTCCGCAGGATCAACTACGTCTGATCCTTGCGCCGTTATTGCGACGTCGAGAAACTCAACAACGTACTTATCAATTTTTAAAAAAACATTGGTCCACCATCGTACCACGCGTGGGAGCCATGGGAATTTCGCGCTTGGTTGAAACCTTGGGTGCTTTGCCTTTTTCAATGCGAAATGACGTTGAAAAATTTTTAACGACACATCCCGTTGCTGAAGCTTCGCGTGCCTTAAAAAAAGCGCTTGAAATGATGAAACTGCGCGAAAAGATTCGGGCACGTGAGGGGAAACGTCTCGGGCTTTGGTTGCGTGAGAGACTTTGATTCGTGATGCATAAGAAATTCATCATACGTTTGATTTGCTTAGTTGCTGGGCTGCTGTTGCTCACGCTCGCGGTGTTGCGCTGGTGGTCGTATATGCACAATTTGCGAACGGTGAGGCGCATGGTTTCAAATCCGCCAACTATGATTTCAATCATCACTCGTGAACGTGCTCATGCGCTGGGATTAACCACCCTCAAGGTGCGAATGTTACCACTACCGCACTTCACGCAAGTCATTGGGGATGTGGTTGCTGACGAGAGCCGCACCACGCACTTGAGTTTGCGTTTTACCGGCACGATTGTGGAAATGCGATCCGATTCAAACGCAAAAGAAGTTCATCAAGGCGAGATCCTTTTTGTCGTGCGTAGCAATGAACTGAATGCGATTGAACAAGAATATTTGTTGGCATTACGAAGCACGGTAAGCAACGAAGGGAATGTGCGACGTCATATTGATGGTTTGAAACATCGTCTCGAACGGTTAGGGCTTACTCAGACGGATCTTGCTGCAATGGAACGCAAGGGTGAGCCTTTGCGTGATTTATCTATTCGATCTCCTGTGAGCGGATATATTTTATCGCAAACAACAACGTCAGGAATGAATGTTGTTCCAGGCTACGAACTGGTGAGCATTACCGATTTAGCTCATGTCATCGTGGTAACACATCTTGATTCCCAAGAGGGTTCATTGCTTCGCGTGGGCCAAAAAGCAGAGTTCCATGCGCTGGCTTTGGGACGTGACTATTTAGAAGGCCGTCTGAAAATGATCTCACCGGCAACGGATCGTCTTGAGCATCCGCTGCTGGCGCGGTTTGAATTTTTGAATCCTGAAAAACGATTATTACCAGGCATGTTCGGCGAAGTGTTGATCATTCATGACGTTTCACCGGCCCTGGTGGTGGCGCGAGAAGCGGTCGTATTTCGGCGAGATGTTGCGTATGTTTACGTGGCACGCGGTGATGGCGCCTTCGAACCACGCGTGGTGACACTAGGACGCTCAACCCCCTCCGAGATCGAAGTGAAAGCGGGACTCAACGAAGGTGAGGTGGTGATTCGAAATGCTGCGCAACTTGATCAACATTCTTAGTTTGGGCGCTATCGTTTGTGCATGCGTGGGTGTGCTTTGTGTTTCGGCATGGGAAGGCATTGACCCACCCACACAACCGATGCTGTCTCTCTCGATTGCTTGTCCAAAACTACATTCTCCTTTGCGCATCGAACGTGAACTCATTCAGCCGTTGATGCAAGCACTTCATCGCCTTGCAGAAATACGCACGGCTCGCGCGCAATCTTGGCTGGGTCATGCCGTGATTGATGTGTGGCTCTACGACGGAGTTTCAATCTCGTACGCACGCAATCAATTGTTTCAAATTTTCGAGCAGCACCGTTTGGACAGCGAGTGTATCGGTGAGATTGACGAAATGGTTTCAAAAATACCAGTTGTTCGCTATGCTCTCACAAGCAAGTCATTCGGGACCACCCCTGATTTGCTTGCCGTGCAGAATCAATTGCTGACCCCCGCTCTTTTGGCAATTCCGAGTGTTGCCAGCATTCATTTTGATGGCGAAAACAAAAATCAAGTTCATGTGGTGCTTGACTCGCAACGTTTGCGCACAAAAGGGGTCCGCCATGCGGATGTGTTGGCGGCATTAAAGGAAACGGTTGCGGCGCGCAATTCGGATGGTGAATCGATACTCTCAGAAGAAACCACAGATCCAGCACCTGATGTTGCGAAAATTCTTGGGCAACAACGATTGCGTAGCGTTTCAGCAGGAATTGTGACGTTGGCGGATGTGGCCAAGGTGATTCCACAAACCGAAAGACGTGTGGCGACAAATGACGGTTCGATTTCTCGTGCTTTGCTGGTAACGGTTTACAAGCATCATGATCGTTCAACGCTTGCAACGGCACTCAGCGTCAAGGCAGCCATCGATCGATTGATGCCATTATTGCCGCCACAAGTGACAGTTTCACTCTTGGACGAGCCGCAGAGAATTGCGAAATCTGAGCTTGTATATTTTTTTGTAGCCTCGCTGGGGTGCGTTTTCCTAATCGCCGCGATCGCGAGCCGCTCATCCGCGCGACATTTTTTATATCGTTGCTGTTTCATCTGGTTGTCAGCCGCGGTCATTGCTTTGGCGTGGTTATCTTTTGTTGGCCGCTCTTTAAGCTGCTTGTCTTTATTGGGGAGCTCAGCAGTTTTCAATTTAGGAATGGCTTTTGAATTCGCGTTTTTTCATTTTGGCTATGAAAATTTTAAAAAAATCAACATTCGAAAAGGCATGATTTTATTTTGTAGTCTGGGTGGTTTGGTTTTTTTAATATTCATTTTAGGCAATGTGGCCGCGCGAACGATATGGCAATCTCTTGTTGAATCGATGATGGCCACGGTCATTTTGGCTGTTTTGTTCCGTTATATTTATCGTGATTTTGTGACACCCATTTCTCCTGTTAGTGACTGCGCTCCTTCGGTGGCAGCGCGCGTTTTTATCTTAGGAAAAAAATGGAGTTTGTGGTGCATCATCTTGATTATTATTTCGACGATGATCGCAGCGTTTACGCTTCCACGGCGTCCCTATTTTGATGTTCAGGATGATCATTTTGTCATCTCGCAAATGGTCACTAAAGGAATGAATGTTCCGCTGGTGCTGGCACAAACGACGCGTGTCATCGCGGAAAATGAAGGTGTTAAAGAAGCGTTTACTTATGTGGCGCAAAAAAATAATTCGTGGGCTTTTTTGGATCAAGCACCCAGTGAGATTCAAAGCTGGATTCACTTAAATCCTTCACCGCTACTTACGATTTTTTCTTTGCGTGCGATGCGAAATTATCTTTCGCATTTTTCATGTGAATTTGCCGACGACGTCCGCGAACATTTCGTACGATCAGGTATAAAAGGTGTCTGGCGATCCGTATTTGTGCACACGGCGAGTTTCAGTTCTGAGCAGCCTTATGCGGAACTTGGCCTCGATATGCTTGGCGATAATTTAATGCTATTAACGGCAACCGCTTTTCATTTGAAGGAAAGCATTCGTGCGATTGAAGGCGTGCGAGAAGTAGAGATCTTACCTTCGACCGAGGGTGCGCAAACTCAGATTCGTATTAAGCCAGAAGTCGCGACGCATGTCGGTGTTTCGCTCAGTGATGTGCAATTGGTTTCATCGCTGGCTTTAAATGATATGGAGCCTTTGATCATCCATCAAAAAAATCGCGATATTGGTTTGCATCTCAGTCTTGATAGCATTGATTCTTTACCGCCAGAAAAAGCTATTCGGACTGCTTTGTCAGTTTCACGCGTGGGTGCGTCAGGGAGCGCGTTAGAATTGGGAGATGTGGCAAGTGTAGATTCTCTAGGCCCACCTTTACGCATTCAAGACGTAGATGGGCACTTTGCTGTTTCTTTGGCCATCGATTGTGATCCCAATCGAAACGACTGCGACTTGATTGCACGGCGTGTGGAAGAAGTGGTTTTTTTTGAGCGCGTCAATGGAGTGCTAAAAACATTACCCCAACTCAATATACATTGGCATCGCCCTCAGCCATGGATGTCATTGCCGATATCGGGGTGGCGCCGGCAAGTATGCGAACTTGCACTTGCGGGGTTGGTACTTCTGTTTTTTATTCTGTTGCATCAGGTCGGATTTTTGGGCGCGTTGGGAATGTTATTGGGTGCCTCATCTTCAATATGGTGGGCGATTTGGCTCAACGTGGGGAGCAACGCTGCGTCGTGTTTGGCGATCACATTTGCGATGGTTGCTGTGGTCTCGGTTTTTTATTTTTGTAAAAATAGCTCGACAACCACCGCTGAAGAATGGAAGAGAATTGACCGTGGGCTGCGTTCGTTAAGTTCTACACTTGTTGTGACGTTGGTGCCATGGCTCTTATTATCGGGTTTTTATCGCAGCTATGTGATCGCCTTTTACGTGGTGCTTGTTTGCGGCATCGTGTGCGGCGTGTGGCTTACACGTTTTTTAACCCTCTCATTTCATATTTCTACGCCAAAAAATTAGTAGCGTTCATTTCAAATAAACGCTTCAGATCGAGTGCCTTTTGTTATCAGTTGACCTGTTTTGTTTGTGCATTGCTGGTAGGATGCGGGAGCTCAAGCGAATTACGCGTTGCGATTCCAAGTGAAGCGGTTGCGGATGGGCTGACCGCTGTCAATATCACTGCACAAGCAAAATTTCGCGGCTCACCCATCACCGATGGAACGCAGGTTTATTTTCAAACCGATCAGGGTTCTTTCGGAAATCCTCAGAGTACGCAGGCGCAAACAGAGATTGCGGTGAATTCGCAAGGGGGTACCGCGCAGGCAACACTCTATCCACCGCAAAAACCTGGTGAAGGTAATATCACAGTCAGTTTTACCAACGTGAATAATGAGAGCATCATCAAGACCGAAAAAATTAAATTTGTAGTGGCACCGCCGGCCTACGCAAAAAGTGTGAATTTTAGCTGCGCGACACAAAATATCGGAGCTTTGTTGCCTGATGCTCCCGCCATCACTGTTAATTGTGCACTGGTGCTGCAGGATCAACATGGCAACCCTTTACCCGCAGGTGTTGCGAGTTTTTATCAAGAAGCGGGACAGCTATTTGATGACGGCCCAGCAAGCGATGGCACACGCCATGTCCACTATACGGTTGTACCGAACAGTCCACCTCCGGTAGATGTTGATCCTTTGCCGATGGAATTAAGTCCTTCAACGTTAAGTGCGATTTCTTTGGTCACGACTGATGCGGCAGGCACGCATAATCCACGTGATGGAGTGGCAACGTTACTGGCCGTAGTGAATGCGAGCGAGGAGTTTACGGATTTGAACGGCAACGGGGTGTATGATCCTGGAGAACCGTTTGTGGATGAAGCAGAACCTTGTTTGGATGTTGATGACGATGGAACATGTGATTCCACAGAATTTTTTATTGATGTCAATCATGATGGCAAATGGGAAAATGGCAACGGTCAATACGATAGCAATATTCCTATTGGCCGTTTAACTCATGTTTTGTGGAGTGGCACCCCTCAGTTTTCCAGTGATAGTTCTGCCATCACCATCCCAGCTGGCGGAAGCAGTAATTTTAATGCTTTTTTAAAAGATCTTAATGGCAATCCACCCGCGACTTTCAGTAATAGTGATGCAGTGGTTTTTCAGTTCGATAGTTCGCCTTCTGGTTTATTGATCAATGGAGCACAATCGATCCCACTTTCTGCTTCGGTACTTATGAGTTTTAGCAAAAGCGGCAAGTTTCTAGATTTTTCACGCGATATCAATAGTGCCTTATCATTACGAGAGTTTGTTTTTAATTTTCGCGATGTCCGCGTAGACACCTCATCGCAAGAAATGGCGCAATTTATGGGTAGTGTGAGTTATACACCAGCGCGAGATGTTGATGCCCATACAGTGTACCTCAATAACATACCTGTGACGGTTCTGGCTCACTAAACAGCAAAGTTAATGTCCATTTCGGGGATGGTTGAAATCCCTCGCCTTCAGACGAAGAGAAGGGTAAACATGGCGCGTGCGTAAGTACCGATTAGGAGTGCACACGAAATTCGATATCAAGGCACATATCATCTGGATTCCGAAGTAGCGGAAGAAGTATTGACGGGTCCGGTAGCGATTCGTGTGCGCGATTTGATAAGACAAATAGCCATGGAACACGAGATACAGATTGAATGAGGGAAAGTCGCACGCGATGACGAAAGTCGATTTCTAATCGACGAACAATTGAACCTACCGCCTTAGAGGCGGTAGGGAGTTTAGTGCAGTTGCCGATAATGCACCGAAAGGCGGGAATTTAGGCGGACGTTTGGCCGTTAAGAAGCGCGGCCACCACCGCCTGAGATCCAAGGACAAGCACACCCATGATTTGTCGTCTCTTTCTCTTATCGTTGATTCTCGTGGCATGCGGCGCCCAAAAAAGCGCGACGGTGAGCGCGTCCGCAACTGCCCCGGAAATTCCGGTTTGCGCCGTGCCCTGCGCCGAAGGTAACGTGTGTATGAATACATTTACCGCCGATGGAGGAAAGTGCACGCCGGTTCCCTGAGTGCGCCATTGCCACCACTCCGGTTTCCTTTTGATGCCACCACTGTTGCGGTGTGCACCCATTCCTCCGGCTCTGGAAGTCACTCGGGGTCGAACGCCTTTTACGCACTCGACCTTCGAACGTCTACGATCAACCAGCATCCACAATATATGCATCTGCCGATGGAACGGCGTTCGTGTTTCTTGGTGACGACGGAAATTTGTGTCCCGAACCAGCGGGCACGGCCGCGCACGCAGGAATATCGAAGTGCGGTGATTCTTGGGGAAATCGCGTGAAGATCTTGCACCCCGGTGGATACTATTCCTTTTACGTTCACCTCGATCATCCGCTCGTACAGACCGGCGATGTCGTTCATGCCGGCGATCCGATTGGTGTCGAAGGTTGAACAGGCGAGGCAGGCACTAGGCAACTACATTGGAGCGTGCAGCAGCTCGAGAGGACGAGCGACACCGATTGGCTGCAGAACATCATGACCGACACTGGTATCAGCGTGCCTTTCTCTTTTGAGGCGATGCAAAACGGCACGACGCAAACTTTTGTTGTCACCGACGTCAAATGCGCTCACGCCAGCATCGGGAATGCACCCACCGACGAACAACCGAGCTTTTCTGGCGTTCCCTAAACCCGAAAGCTACGCTGAAAACCACGCAAGTAACGACCGCGCGGGTCGCCGCCGACCTTGGAACCTGAGAGGCAGGGCAGTTCATGGTTTTTTTCGACTGCTGTTGATGCGCTGTTCGGCGACGCGCTTTCGGTAGCTATCGCCGCGAATGGCGATGATGCTCGAGTCCTCGATGAGGCGGTCGATCATAGCGACGGTGAATGAGGCGTTGGGAAAGACGGTTGGCGAGTCGGAATTAAGACATCTTCCTGTCTTCTCGTCTTCCTGTGTGTATTCTTTCTTCGCATAAGCGATGGGCATTTTTCAATTTAGGGTCTGCTACTAACGACATTGCCGTAAACGTTCAACAAATCCGGTGAGCGTGAATCCCAAATTATCAAGAAAACGACGGTGAGTTTGAATTGCTTCTTTAGTCACAAGCGACGACAAATCAGAATCAAGATGAAGCAACTGATCAATGGTCGCGTGAAGATAGTGAGTTTTCAACCTTGTCAAACGTTGTTTTAATTTGAAGAGTTGGGTTTCTAATTCTTGCCGTTCTTGTTCATACTGTTGCTCCGCAAGTTCAAATAAATGATCAGCATCTTGCGTAGACGAAAGTTCGTTTTTGCGATCCCTTTCGATTTTTTGCGAAGATTTCTGCACGGATGTTGTTGTAGGTTGTACCCGCCCTGCCTGATTGACGATAAAATCAGTATCGATACCCTTTTCGCGCATGGCAGGGTTGGTTTGTAAAAGCTTGCGCGCGAGATCGACCGACAGTGTATGCGATACAATCACACTATCGGAAAGAATATCGTCTTCCCAATTGATCGCTTTTTTTTCACCAGGAGCTTCTGAACAGCGGTAAGCCAGGTCATTAGGTAAAAGTGATTTCATGATTTTGCCATTTGTGTAAGAAGTTTTTCGCCTTTTTTCACAAGAACACGTGCACGCCTGCCTGAAGGATGTTGATTGTGTGGATCTAAAGCTAGACACTGTTTTAACGCGATTAAAGATTTTTCGAATTTTCCTAACCTGAGAAATATCTCTGCGGTGATGCAGAGGATCTCAATATGATTAGGCACCATCTCGAGATAACGTTCAAACCATCGCAGGCTGCCTAGCCAGTCATTGGTGTGCGCCAGCGCTATGGCTAACGCAGCTGTATAGGGTGGATAATCTGGAGTGGTGGTGACTGCTTCTAGAAGTGCAGCAATCGCCACAGGAGAGGCGTTTTGGGGTAATGAACGCCATGCGAAGCACGCGAGTTGTTTGATGGTTGAATCAGTGAAAACTAAATCATCCAAATTTGTTTTTGTGTTTTCAATTTGCATTATTTTTACAGGTTTTGTGATGTTGATTTTTAAATAAAATGACGAAGCAACTCTGCCCGACATTGCCTCACTTCATGTTGGTAATAATGGCGTTTTGGGTATCAGAGGATTTTTTCATGATATCTGACAGTGCCTGAAAGAATTTGGAATATCGGTCTTGATATAGTTGCAAACGCAACTGTTGTTCTTGTGTTAAATCAGCAAGTGAATCCTTCTTGCTTTGCCATGCGTCAATCTGCGCCTCAAATTGGGTAAGCGTGATTTGTCCTTGTTGAGTTGGATCGGGTGGCGAAGATGTGATGCTCGATGTCGGCGAGGTGACGGTTGACGTTGGTGAATCTGTGGTTAGAGCTGATTTCCCCTCGATGGGTGCCTCGGTAATTACGGTTTGAGTATTTGAATATTTTCCGTGATTGGGTTGATTGTATTCTTTAGCGATGTTGATCAACGCTTGCTGATCTGGACTCACGGGTAAGTAGCGTTTGCTCGGATCGGGCGATTGGGTTTCGTCAATAGGATTTGGCACTGGAAGATTTTTAAATGGGAATTGATTAAGCCGATCGCCAATATATTCGGATAAAATCTTGTGCACATTCACGTCATCGTTAGAAATGTTGTTTTGGTCATAATTGCTAACGTCAAATGTTTCGAGATGTTTTTTTCCAGCGGGCGGTCGCACAATGCCAGCAAAGAAATTAGTAAAGCCAGCATCGGCGTATTTAGGTTTTTTGTTTGCCACCATTTGTTTTTCGTCCGCCGCACCGAGTTGCAACCGTAGCTTGGCGTAATCGTTTGCTGCTTCGGGGTGAGCGCTTGATTTTATTTTTTCTTTCAAATTTTGGAGCGCTGCTTCAAATGCGTCCACCACCTGAGCTGCTTTGCCGTTGTGATTTTTCTCCGCATCGTTAAGCTCAGGCCGATGCTTTACTTTTATCCAAGAGCGAGCAAGCGCAGCGGCGTAGTAGGTTTTGAGAGCTGCATTAATTGCAGCCAGATCGCTTCCTAAATAAGTACTACCAAACGCTTGTAGCTGTTGTTCAATTTGGTTGTGATTTGTGCGGTAGTCACCGTCGTATTTTCCTCCGGCTCCATTATAATCGTGATTGTTGTCAATGTTTTTACCCAAGGTGTCATATGTGTTCTGAAGAGTGTCGGCGGCGTCTTTCGCATTTTTATATTTTTGATAATCCGCTGCTTGGTTTGATTGTTTTGTCCAATTCGGGTCTTCTATCTTTGCAGGATCAGCGGCGTTGTTTTGGAAAAATTTTTCAACCGCATCGTTATTATTTTGTCCGAAATTAAGACCAGGTCCCAAGGGTGAAGGTGTTTTTAAAAATTCTAGAAATGATGATGGTTTATCTTTTGTAAGCGCTCCGTAGTAATCTTGGAGTGCCAAACAATCAGAGGATGTGAGATCAAAAGTTGTTACTGAATTATTCGAGTTGAGGTTTTGCGGTGACGAGGAACTCGCAGGATCGTCTGAGTTCTGTAGCGGTGAGGTAGGGACGGACACATCTGTTGAGATTGAAGGGGTAGCGCTAGACGAAGGTACATCGGTTAGATCGGGATCGCATTCATTGGGAACGTTTATTTTTTGCGTGTTTTGAAACGCAGTGAAATCAGTCACTTTAGGATCGATGTACGAGGGATCGGTCGCAGGCAAACTACAACGGCGATTGTATTCAACCTGCAGTTGTGACTTGAGAGCAGCGTCATTTTGTTTGAGTGATGTGATATAGTCTCGCAACTTTTTCTGCTGATCAGTATTTGCTTGCATGTCATCAATTAACGCTTGCAGATCTTGCTCACTGCCGCGCCCAGCTTCAAACATGACAAGTTCTATTAAACTATCGATGTCGATCATGTTTGGCGCCGCTTGTTGACTGAAATTTTTCAAGGTTTCCAAATGAACTACTTGTGGTGAGGGGATTTCGATATCTGAAGATGCTAAATTCTCACTCGCACTTTTTCTTTCAGTTAATGCACCGGCCACGTATTTTTTATAATGGCGAGACAATTCGCCGGAGACTCGCTTCAACCATTCTTTCTGCGTGACCGAGGCTTGCGCGGTGAACTGTTGCGAAATCGCTTCGACTCCGCTGTTTTGTAATGCGCCTAAAGCCAGCTGAAATTTGTTTTGTAGAGCCATTTTCTTTGTATCTGACAAATCTTCTAAATCACCAGCCCTCAGTTGGTGATGTGCTTGAATGATTTTACGAGTCATTTCTGCCGGTAGGATTTTGGTGAGAGAAGTAGGGGTGCCATCAAATTCAGGAAGATTTGCCTGAAGGAATGTACTGATTTCACCAATCGGGTGTTCATCACCAATCTCGGTGCTCAGTTGTGAAAAACCAGTCGCAAGTTCGGCCAAAGATGTTTTGTTGTAAGTTTGATCATTGACTGACTGTGGAAGAATCGCTGGGGCTGCTTGTTCACAAAATGTTGCCGCTGTTCCCTCATGTTTTTTTGCAAGCAGCATCGATTCTGATGAACGGCCAATTGATTTTGGATTAACTTGCAACGGGGTTGCCAACGGATTCATCACGCTGGTGTCCGAAGAAGAGATTTCCACAGAAGAAAAAGAATTATTTATTGTTTGTATCATGCCAAAGTTTTACACTTTGGTTTATAAGCAGGTTATTTCTTGGCTGTCCTATTTTAGGACATTTGAGATTGCAGATTTATTTAGGCGCAACACCACGCATAAACTGTTTCAGCCAAGCTCGTTCATCCTCATTTAGAAGTTTGCGATCGATAAGACGCGAGTCAAGCGGTGAAAAAGTAAGCGGGCGCACTTGTAAGAAATTGTTTTTCCCTTTGACGCGTTCAAGTGTGCACAAATTTTCTATTCGAATGCCGCCAAAA
>Ga0207120_1128_pt1 | contig 15110 bp, 12 predicted proteins | sample Alteio_BWMinHeat_40_FD_153509 | JGI IMG/M metagenome (GOLD analysis project Ga0207120, IMG submission 153509) | Enriched cells from forest soil in Barre Woods Harvard Forest LTER site, Petersham, Massachusetts, United States -... | ecosystem: Environmental > Terrestrial > Soil > Temperate forest >...
ACCCAGGAAAGCACCAAGAGCTCCACCTGCAAATAGACCACTCAGGGCGCCTATGATGATGCCTTTTGTTCTGTATTCCCATGTGTTTGTTTCAGTGTGTTCTCGTTTCTTGTTTTCTGCATATGCAGAGCCGACACATCCACCAATTACACCACCAAATATACCACCAAAACTGGAGCCAACACACATTCCTACAAAACTTGCAAGACCATCAAACATTCCAGGACCCATCGCATGGGTTGAAACTGGGGTAACCAACGACGTACCAGCCATAAGGGCAGCAAGTACTAGGGAGCTTTTTTTGAACGTGAACATAGAATATAACCTTCATTTAAAGTATACATGAGACCAACTATTGATCCCTTACAACATTTCAATATGAAAAATTTACCATACATGCATGCTATCGTCAAAAGGTATAACCCCTTTTTACTGTATTCAAACCTTGTCTAGAGGGCCAGCCCAACCTGGTACCAATCGAAATGTCCCCGGTTTAAAGACCAGGTAAGAGCCGGCAGGCTCGTCAGATCAGCCCCTTTCCAGGCATTGATGCAAGCTTTTTTATGGTGAAGCACGGCATCGCAGCCATAAGGGACGCGCCACGCATAGGCAGCATCCTCAAATTGCCATGCCCAGACATCGGCATCGAGTTGAGTGCATGGCGGTGGTTCATGCAAACATGTACGTCCGAGTCCAAAATACACACCATGTGCACCTGTTTGCTCAAGAAGTACAGCGCCACGAATTACGTCACACGGTGCTGTGAATGTATATGCATCATGTACACAAAAAACATATGGACTATTTTGGTCGTGCATGACACGCATAATGTTTTTTTTAGCACGCTCTTCATCACGTGCATCGACAATAGTGATGGTGCGCATGCCAACAACGTGCGCTGTGAGACGTTCAAGAAATTGTGCTTGGTGTAGTGCATCGCCATAGGCAATAACGAGCACATCGGCACCAAACCCATGAATAGTGCGCTGTGGTTTTCTTTGCAACCGATCGTAGTGCGTACCAGCACGAATCATGTTGCACGAACGCAACTGCTGCACAAGTCGTGTGGCATAAATAGTATTTCCTGCAGTATTGTAGATGTACAAAACTTCAGGAATAAACTGCACATGCTTGCCTGCCATTTCAAGCATAGGAAACATAAAAGCCATGTCACATGCTTGCTGAAAAAATCGTCCGTGGCATAACAAATCTTGTAAACGAATGCGTTTGAAAAGCCACGCATAAAACGTTCGCAGATGCGATGTTATCCAATCATGTTCACGGTATGCATTGTGCCACACCACACCGCGGGGCAGTTCTTCGCATATACCGCATTTGCCTGATGGATATTCTTCATATTGGCCATAGGTAAGCCACACATCAGGATCAGTATAGACGTCATTGATACGTGCAAGCACATCAGCATGTGCAAACCAATCATCACCATCAAGATTAATAATAATGTCATCATCATCGCATTGATGCACCGCTCGATAATGATTAGCAAGCGCATAGGTGCGCTGTGTATTGGTAATGATCGTCACCCGTGCTGTTTGAGCACATGTAGCTACATAGCTACGTACTACATCTCCCGTACCATCTGATGAGCAATCATCGATATAAATAACGCGATAGTTTGAATATGTTTGTGCAAACACTGAGTCAAGATTTTTTTTATACCAAGCAACATTATTATAGGAAGGAATAACGACAACCAGCGGTTTTTCTTGCGCATAGAGCCCAACTACACTAAAAATAAACATAACTATCAAAAGCATCACGGTATTTCTCCACAAAAATCAAAAACTCATTGCTTTTTTTATAGCTTATTATAGAACTGCCTACGAGTAGTACATCACCCTTACACCATCGTTCGCGGAGGCTGTGTATGGTACGCCGCGCTTTATATATCCCCAGCATACTTATTGTATTTGCCTTACCATTAGAAGTTTATGGCACTCATGAACATCACAATAGTAATGAAACTACTATGCCAAACAGCACACCACGTAGTGCAGTTCCAGATAGTGCCGCACAACTTGCCGCTATAAAAATTATACTTGATACGTTGATGAATCATCCAAATTCTATTCCCCATGCCTTGTACGATAAGCTTATTGCATTAACATCATTGCAACCCACCACGGATCTTCTCCCTGACCAGGAGCGTGCACAATGGCTTGATTATCTCAATCGCATACACACAGCACTAGAACGCATGCGTTCAGTTATATGTACCTACGAACAACAACGTGAAACACGTATCAAACAACTCTACCATGACACCATTGCAGTATATGCATGCGCACATGAAGAAACATGCCAATGGGAAGAACTTGCTACGCTTTCACGTAATGATCTTATGCAGCATATTATGCATTGCCAGGAATAAAAAAAGGAGTTTTCGTGACATCCAAAATTACGCTAGCCGCCGGATTATTACTCATGTCTGGTAACATGGTTGCCGAAAAATCACCGTGCTGCCACCCATTACCAAGCTGTATTGATATTCCTGATCATTGCCACAAACCAAGTTGTATCGATGTTCCTGAGTGGATTTGCGCTGCTGACACTATTTTAAATGCTATTGATTGTTTTGCTGATACGTTAGTAGATGATAGTAAGATATATGATGCTTGGAATACAACACTCCAAGATCTCTATCAAGAATTTGATAAACGCGATAACTTACGACGCCAAGTATTTACCTGCATTCGTGCGCTTGTCTCTGATCTACAACTTGCGCTCGAAACCTGCCAACATGATGCTCAAGCCGCTGCAAGCGCTGCTCAACTACGCGAACAAAATCTTATCAATCAACTATCAGCATTACGCCTTGAAACCACTGCTGAAATCGCATATCTCAACAAAATTCTTGCTGAAATTAGTAATGAATTAGCTTCAACACGTGAATCATATTGCGCTTTTGTTGCATTTAATGAAAAAAGAGCACATGAACTTATAGAAAATCTCATCGAAGTCCGCGATAACTATGAACTGATGGTTACTAAACGAACTGCATTCCTCGATGTTCTTGCCACATTCATTGAACGTGTACGCGCATTCTTATATACATCCCAAGTTGAAACAGAAGATCTTGGTCAAGAGTTATGTTCAGCGTCTACACCAAGCCCATGCACAGGAAACAAATAATAGTGCATATGCACTACACTAAAAAGGGCAGCCTTGCATTAACTATAGGCTATGGTATGTATCACTGACATTAGATAATCTTTCTTCCCATCACCCAAAAGGAGACGTATCAATGAAGCAACTTATTATGGAAGCCGTAGGCACCTTTTTTTTGGCTAGTACGGTTTTACTTCTAAGTGGTAATCCTCTTGCTATCGGTCTTATGTTTATGGCTATGATCTACATTGGTGGCCATATTTCTGGTGGTTATTATAACCCAGCACTTTCATTTGCAGCATTTATGACTGGTACTCTTGATGTGATGAAATGGGTCAGGTACATGATTGCGCAACTTGTCGGCGCTGTTGCTGCCGCAGGTCTTTTTTATTTCTTCTCAGGAACAGCATTTGGTGCACAGAATGATGGATTTAATGTTCTTGAGGCGATGGTGCCAGAAGTGCTTCTTGCTCTGGTACTGTGCTTAGTGGTCCTCAGCACGCTACTAGTACCTCGATACAAAGATAGTCACATTGTGGGACTTGTAAACGGTTTTACACTATCAGGTATTGCATCATTTGGTGGCCTTGCAGCTAACCCAGCCATTGCATTAAGCGGTGTGCTCGTGTCTCTTGTTGTAGGCGCTGAGACGAATCTTATGGGTAGTGTTGTTGTTCAAATTGTTGGCCCATTTGTAGGTGCTGCGCTTGCAGCAGTGTTATTCCAATATTTGAACAACCGCGATTAAATTTGCACGAGTTATATAAAGCAAACTTGGCTTGTCATCTTCGTTTTTTACGGGGATCCAGGCCAAGTTTTTTTTACATCGTTGTCATCTGGGTGCATGCAGCATCAAGATCAGTTTGCGTAATGGCAGTCCGGTTGGCACGGGCAGCATTGACTGCCGCGCGATTGATTAAGTTCTCAAGAAATGCGCCACTCAAGCCATCAGTTTTGTGTGCAATGACATCAAGAGAAATGGGACCACTCGTAGAGCGGTTAAATTTAGGGTCAAGCAAATAGTACGAGAGAATATCAAGACGCGTTGCTTTGTCTGGCAGCGGGATGTGAATAACATAATCAAATCTGCCTGGTCGCAAAAGAGCTGAATCAACCAGTTCGCAGCGGTTGGTTGCGGCCATGATAATGATACGCGGGTCATTTTTGAATCCATCCATTTGCACGAGTAGTTCGTTAATAGTGCGGTGAGATTCGGTACTGTCAAATTGGTTGTCACGCGTGCCAATAGCATCAATTTCATCGATAAAGATGATGACATGTTGCGCATGTTTTTTGTCAGCTGTTGTGCGAGCTTGCTCAAAAAGCTTACGAACACGTTGTGGCCCAACACCAACATACATTTCAACAAAATCAGTACCCGATGCGCTTATAAAAGGAATATTAAGCTCATTGGCTAACGCGCGGGCAATGGAGGTTTTGCCGGTACCAGGAGGCCCAACCAATAAAATGCCGCGAGGGGCTTGTGCGCCAGCGGCGGCGAATTTGGTAGCGCCGCTTAAAAAACCACGCAGGTCATAAATTTCTTGAGGGATTGTGCCACGAATATCAGCAAGTAGCATCGTTGTTTGTGGCTCGCAAGCGTGGTTCTCGTCTTTTGGCTGTTGCGCATTGATCGCATCGCGGACTTCATTGCGCATATGTCTATTAAAATCACTCCACTCGCGAAGGTTATCCCAAATAGAGCTATGGATAGGGAATACTGACAGACATGCTATACTGGCATACACAAGTGCGGCATAACGCATACATGACTCCAACATTGATCGTAATGAGGCTGTGACACAGCATTTCAGTTTGACACCTTTATAAGAGTTTACTAGCATAAAATAAAAATGAAAAATTTGTACAACTGCCATCAAAGGGTTAGGGGCATCTATGTTGGGCACGTCTAAAACATTCATTGCAAGCTTGTGTTGTGGTGTGCTCATGCTGCTCAGTGGGTGCGTACATCGTGTTGTGAGCACGGCTACCCACGCAGGGCACTACAACGAAACGCGTGAAGATGTTGTGGTGCGCGTACGCAAATTAGATAGTTCAGAATCGCGTGCTCAATTTGGTTCCAATCTCATTCGTCATGGCTATCAGCCACTCCTTCTTTCTATCTACAATAAATCTGAAGATGATATTGTATTGTTGCGTGCATCATCATTAGATATTCCTCTTGCTCGAGCTCGTGATGTAGCGCTTGCCTCGGAAGTTCCTATTATTCCTGTCATTGCTGCTCCTGCCTATCTATCGGCTATTTTCTTGTGGCAAGCATTGTTGCCAATCGCCGGTCTTGGTATATGGCTTGGTGTTCACAATCACGGCGTTAAATCAAGAATCTACGAACGTGTGCTTGATGGCGATAAGGGCATAGAAATCTTGCCATGTGAGCGTATCACCCGCACTATCTTTGTGCCAGTTGACTGTGATGCGACGCACTTTAGCTTGCATTTATTTAAGGTTCACGAAAAATCCTTTGTACCATTTACGGTACAGCTCTCGTAAATTCATAAATTTTGAGTACACTTTCGCGCGTAAGTAATGTCGATGGTTCTCAAATTACGGGAGATGTTTGTATGACCAGCAAAAAAACATGTGTACTACTCGTGCTTGCCTGCAGTGTATATCTCAAAGCATCTGATAATACTGATCCTAAGCTGGTGTTAGAGTTTGAACAGGGTAAAGCAACACAACTGATGTATAACAGCTCAAAGATAACACTTGAGCCGGGTAGTACTATCGAGTTGACATATCCAAAGCAGCGCGATGTTGTTGCTACACTGAAGTTAGCTCAAACGTTAGAAAACCTAACCAAAATTATCAAACCTACTCAATCAGTACCATTTCTTAAGGGCAAGAGGTCATTGGGCCATCTTACATGTAATTGTGCATGTAAAGTGTCAAACATTGATATAGTTGATATAAATACGTCTGTAGTCAAATTTTCCGACAACGCTACCCTTGAAATTCATGATGACGCATTAAAAACGATGGCATATTCAGGACAGAGATGGATGTCTGGCAGAGCGCTCCTAGCTTTGGCTGAAAATCCTAAATAAAAGTACGTAGGTACTTGTTTTTTATAATCGACTTGAATACAAGGGTGATGCTTTGACATCACCCTTTTTTCATGGTTGTGTACATGAGCTTGTCATGAATTCAAAAAAAGGAGAAATCATGAAACTCATCACATCTTTTTTGTGTACCGTAGCGTGCGTCATGCCGATGCAGGCAATGGTCCTTAATCTCAATAATGATGATCTTGAAAATGTTATTAAAACAGTTTGGAATGTCTATACTTCTTCACTAGCGAAAAATCTTGATGAAAGAATCAAAGGCAAGGATTCTTTAGAATTCACTGCTGAGCAACTAAAAAATTATGATGCGGCTGTTGTAGCAACACGACAAAACATTGTTGATGCAGTCATGAAAGATGTTTTTGCCAAAATGCAGTCTACTGCTTTTAAACCTGCACTTAAAGACAATGCGGCAGCACAAGAACCTTTCCTACGCGCCATGTTACAACGAGTATTAGGAACAGCTGCATGCGAATTGTTGTATAAACGTTCTGAAAATTATTCCATTGCGTGTGTTATATTGCCATATACCTTAAGCTTTGAAGCAATGGATGCTTTGACTAAAGCTAGTGACAATAAAGATACTTTTTTATCACAACTTCAGGGTATTATTGACAGCCTTGAAACACTCATACAAGAAATACCAAAAAGACTAAAGCAAAACCAAAAAGCTGAACAAGCGTGGTCAGGTGCAAACGTAACATTTAAGCAACTCGTCGATAAGACTCGTGCTGATACAGCTCTCGTGCCAAGTCTCACGCCATTGGTACAACAAATCCAAGGTTATATGGTACGTGCATATGAGGTTCCCGGATCTCTGCAGCTCTTGAAAACAATTAAAGAATACCTTTCATACGTTATTAAAGCTCACCAAAAAAATGCAGAAGCTAACCGAATTTTATCTCGCGTTGCTACGCTCTATCGCACCGTATTAGTACGACCACCCGAATTAGGATGGTGCACCTGTCCTGCTGCACCTTTTGAAAAAAGAATTGCTTTGATTGTACGCTTGGTAAACGATGTACGTCGTACCTACACACCAGGCCAACCATTAGTCTATGCGGCACTTGCGGCAGGAATGCTCCTGCAAGATTACCTCATTGTGCAAGAACTCAAAGCGAATGGGTATTCCAATTTCGATATCAATCTTATTGAACTTGAACTTGGAACTCGTGACGAAATTGAACAAGCGACAGAAGCGGTTGAGAAGGCAAAAGAATCTGTTGACTCGTTGCCTAAAAATCCTGATTTAAATAATCAGCAGATGACAGCTTTTGTAGTAGGTGAGATGACCAAGTTGCAACATGCAGAATCTACATTGGATAGCTTACTCAATCATGGTACAGCGCAGGCAGCATTTGTACGCAAAATTGGTGCAGTTACCCTATCACTTATTCATAAAACACAAATCTTTGCAGGCATTCAAGTAACGACATGGAACAATGCAGCTGCCTATGTGCAATTTGCAGAACGAGATCCTCAATTTAAAGCAAACATTATTACCCTCGTTGATCCGGGCGTTACCGGAGCATTTCCTGTGTCCTCTCAGCAGGAAGCCAATAGCTTTATGGTAACGATATCAGGTAAAAGTATGGTGTATGGAACGCAGTTTTATAAAGGGGGCTTTGAGTTGTACACCACCACGCCTAAAGACTATGATCTTGCATGTTTCGAACAAGCACGCACATTTGATGAAATTCTCAAATGCGGTCATGCTAAAATGCAATGGTTGGCTGATAGTTATGTAAGTCTCAAAGATATTGTACGTAAAGCTACAACACCTCAAGCAATCATCGGAATACTCGACTTTAAGCAAGCCAAAGAACTAACCGGCACCTTGCAATTTTTTACTCCCGCAACATACGCAACACTACCAGCACTATCCCCTATTCAATACAATAAGCTTAAAAGTATGAACTTTAGGTATGTCCCTCGCGCTCTAACACAGAGCGAGGAGAAAGAACGCAAGGGAGGCGCAGTTGGGGTGCCTTTAGCACAATAAAGTTTTCATGAATTCAAAAAAGGAGGAATCATGAGATTCTGTAATCTTTTGTTTATAAGTGCATTGTGCGTTATGCCGATGCAGGCAATGGTCCTTAATCTCAATAATGATGGTCTTGAAAAGGTTGTTGAACGCGCCTGGGATGACTATACGCAGTGCTTGTCAAACTATTTTGATGCAAAAATCAAAGGTAAAGAGCCTTTAGGATTCAAACCTGAAGAATTAAAAAAATTAGGCCGTGATGCGGCAGTTTTAGCTGAAAGAAAACGCATTGTTGATCAGTGTATGGGGCAAGTTTTTGCGAAATTAAATCTTGCTCCTGCTTTGTCCGGACAGGCTGCGCAGACACCAACCTTGCGCGCCATGCTTATGCGTTTATTGAGCACAATAGCATTCGAATTTTTTATTTATAGTTCGAGTGAAATTGCAGAAGTATTGGAACCATTTAATTTGGGACGTGTTGCAGATGATGTTCTGGATAGTGGGCATTATACCTCAGAACAAAAGAAAACAACTATTGCTAATCTTGAGCGCGTCATTGCTGAACTTAACAAATTACAAAAAGGTGAATTGAACGAAAAAACCTGTAAGGCCGCGGATGAAACTTTGAAAGCCATGACAACGGAAGATCCAAGTTGGCCTAAAGCTTACGAGGGAGATGCTATATCGTTTATAGCTAATGGTATTTTCTCATATTTGGCTGTACCCGAGATCTGTGAAGTTACTTGGGCACGTGAGTTACTTGCACGTGATCAAGAGTACTTACGATATGCCATCGATAAGTATAACGGTTCCAAAGAGGCGGCGCGCATCCTTAAACGTACAGTGGATGTGCGCAATATGTTGTTAACCAGACCAGAGGAATTAAGTTGGTGTGGTTGTCAGTCAGCGCCTCTTGCAAAGCGTGTGGTGTTAATTATAAATCTGGTTAATGATGTTCGACGCACCTATAAACCAGGCCAACCAGTAGTCTATGTATCACTTGCAGCAGGAATGTTATTACAAGATTATCTCACCGTGGAAGAACTCAAACGTGCTGGCTATATCAACCTTGATATTAATCTTGTAGAAGGTGACTTCAGAACCCATGCTCAACTTAAACGAGACATTAAAGCTGCTGCGCAAGAGGATAAATATCATGAGCAAAATAGCCTCAACAACCTTCTTAATCAGGCAGCAACACGAGCAGCATTTATTCGTAAAATTGGAGCAACTGTCGTACTAATTCCCAATAAAGCAGGAGCTGCTGTACATGGTATTCATGTAACGACATGGAGCAATGCTGATCACTATGTTGAATTTGCAGAACGTTATCCTCAGTTTAAAGCTAATATCGTTGTATTAACTGATCCAGGTGGTGGAACGTTGTATCTAGATCAAGATCAACGCATTAATGCTAATAGCTTTATCGTTTATGATGCACAAGGTGCAAAGTGGTCACCAGAACAAGGTTATATCACTATTATGAAAAATCCTGGTGTCTATGGCATATATTTTCCTCGCGGTGGTTTTGAATTGTATACCAATAGACCTGCAAGTTATGATCTTTCATGGGCTTTGGGGCCGACGCGTACGTTTGAAGATGTTCTTGCACGGCAAGATGCTGGTGAAACAGTGCAATGGATAGCCGATATCTACGTCAGCTTAAAAAATATTGTGCTTTCTGCCACAACGCCTAATGCACTTATTTATATGCTTGATGATCCAGCGGGTAAAATAGAGGGAGAACGTGAGGATGAAGATTCAGAAGGTATATTACAAGTGTTTACCGTTGATCAATATAAAAAGCTTCCAGCAATTGCAGGGGATACTTATGACGAGCTTCAAGAACATGGATTTCATTATGTTCCACGAGTCATGACACAAGCTGAAGAAAAAGAGCGCAAAGGCAAAGGTGAAGCGGTTGGTGGAATGCCTCCAACAAGGCCATTCATAGGCCCAAAACCAAGACCCACTATGCCGCAAAAACCTGTACAAACACCACAGCCAACAGTTGGTCCAAAACCACCTGCCGGTGCTGTAGCACTTCCAGGAATGGTTAAACCAAGGCCTACACCTGCACCAGCGCAAAAGCCAGTTTCTCAACCGATTGGAATGACAACAAAAATAGAAGCGGAAACAATTGCAGCATTACTTGTCAATGAATATAAAGACACATTACCATCACTTTCCATAATGAAACGAGTACAACTTAAAGATGCAATGAATGTATGGGCAGATGCTCTTGAAGCAAATAATGTTCAAGGATTAGCTTCAGCAACAACAATGATAAGCAAACTCAGTAGCAAACTCAGTGCACTAGTAGTACAACAACTTACACCAGTAAGGGCCCTCACTGATGCGAAAATACGTGGTGCTGAGCAGTTACGCATAGCACGGCGTGTACGTGAAGGAATACAGAGATTGTAAGGGGTAACTCATCTGAGTTTGAAACAAAATCATCAAGGGTTGGTACGAATGCCAACCCTTGAATGTTTAATACTTTATTGCTGCATGGCCCTCGTTGCGTGATGAACTGATTTATCGTACCATTGAACTATCGTTGATTCTCATCAGTTTTTACCGCTACCAAGGTGCCGATTATCATGAAGCTTTCTCTTGCCTGGCTCTTTGACCACATTGATGCTGATTACAAAACTATAGCTATCACTGACCTTGTGAATCGCTTTAATACAACCACCGCTGAAATTGAGCACGTTACGCACGTTGAGCTCAATCTTAATCCCTATAGTTTAGTGACCGTTACTGGCATGAATGCGGACATCACGGTCAAAAGTGATGAATGGCAACGCGAATTTGCCTTGCCACTTCGCCCTGATGCAAAGATTGGTACATGCTACTTGGTCAAACGTACCGTCACCGATGAAGGTCAGAATTATTCTTGGGCAAAGGTGCAAGAATGGCACAGTAGCAAAGAAGGTTTAATGCCGGCATTTTTATGCGCTGAAAATATACGCGCTGGCGCATGGAAACGTACATTTGAAGTTGATGATTACATTTTAGAACTTGATAATAAATCAATCACCCACCGTCCCGATTTGTGGGGACACCGTGGCGTAGCGCGTGAAATTGCCGCATTGTTTGATTTCAAACTCAAACCAGAAGCCGGTTTCGTGGCGCCACTTGAAGTGCGATTGTATGATTCAGCAGTGTCAGCAACGCCCGCAAGCCCCATCAGCATCACCGTATCAGATACCACCATCTGCAAGCGTTTTTCTGGTCTTTATATTGATGCAGTTGTGCCGCAAGCATCATCATTGTGGATGGCATATCGTCTAGCACGAGTAGATAATCGCCCGATTAATGCACTTGTTGATGCGACGAACTATGTGATGCTTGATATTGGTCAACCAATGCACGCTTATGACGCTGATTCAATGAGCACCAAACATGTTGCACCGCGGTATGCGCGCACAGGACAAACACTTGCTCTTCTAGACGGTCAGACGATCAAACTTACCAATGACGATGTAGTCGTTACTGACGGCAACAACCCAATCTGTCTTGCGGGCATTATGGGTGGTTTTTCAACCGCGCTGAGTGACAAAACAACGCGCATGTTTGTGGAAGCTGCCTGTTGGAATGCAGGAACAATTCGCCGCACAGCAATGCATCACAAGTTGCGCACAGAAGCATCCGCTCGTGTTGAAAAGAGTCTCGATCCGGAGCAAACCATAGTTGCACTCAAGCGTTTTGTTCGTGTTTTGCAGGACATGCAGATACCAATGAACGTGGCACCAACGATTGCATCAGTGGGTATACAGCCATCAACAATCGTCATTACGGTTATGCACAACGCCATCGAACAGAGTCTTGGTACACAGGTGACCCCGGAACGTGTTGTCATGATTCTTGAAAAACTTGATTTTGGTGTGCAGCGCGTTGATGGTGGGTATGCAGTTACCGTACCGTCATTTCGTGCATCAAAAGATGTAAGCATCAAGCAGGACATTATTGAAGAAATTGGTCGTTATGTTGGCTACGCAAGTATTGAACCAGTATTACCAGACAAAAAAACAACACCGTTTGATATGCATGGTGTTCAGCAAATACGTGCATTGCGTGCTCATGCTGCGTATGCACTGGCAATGCGTGAGTTATATAATTATTCCTTGTACGATGAACAATTTTTGCGTGAACTAAACTGGGAGCCGACCAAAGCGGTTGACGTTAAAAATCCAGTGTCTGAACACTGGCGACGTTTAGTGACATCACTCATTCCCCACCTGATTCGTGCGATAGCACACAACAGTGCCGATAACGACCAGCTGCGGTTTATCGAATGGGGACGCACCTGGACACAGAATAACGAAATTATTGAGCACAAAGTGTTCGCGGGTATTGTATTTGATAAAAAAAATACCGTTGATTTTTATAGCGCCAAAGAAAATGTACAGTCATTATGCACAATTGCAGGCATGACACATGTACTCTGGCGCCGTGTCGACACTCCTGAACAACCATGGTTTTTACCACATCAAACAGCGGATATTATCCACAATGGCACGGTCATTGGTAGAACTGGTAAAATTAATCCGCTTTTTTTACACACCGTTACTGAAGGTGATGCGTTTATATTCGAATGTGATGCCACCTATTTCCGTGATTATCAAGCTCCTGTACATCATTACATTCCTGCAAGTAAATATCCTGATGTTGTGCGTGATATCAGTATGCTGATGCCTCGTGCACGTACTGCTGATGAAGTAGCAGCGGCGATTGCCGCGGCGCACCCTACTATTGTTGATGTTACGTTAGTCGATTTCTTTCATAAATCTGAGTGGGGCGACCGCACATCATTAACATTCCGTTTCGTGCTCCGTGATACAGAAAAAACGCTTACAAAACCTGAAGTTGATGCCGTTGTGCACTATGTTACGCAGGCACTTGAGGAATTAGGAGCGGAAATTAGATGACACAGCTTCGCCCGGCACTTTGGCACTATGCTGCATTTGCGAGTGTGGCAATTATTATTGATCGCCTTACTAAATCATACGCGCTTGCGCATTGGCACGAGCGGTACGAAGTCAATTCGTTGCTATCATTCGAACTTATTATGAATCGAGGCATTTCATGGAGCATGTTAAGTTCTCATGATGCCACCTTTTTTACTGTTGTTAGTTGTATCGTTGCTGCTATTACTATTGCACTTGCTTGGTATGCATGGCAGCGTTACGAGCATGGATACACAGTTGTTGGTGAAGTGCTCGTGCTCGCTGGCGCTATTTCAAATCTGCTTGATCGGTACGTATATGGCGGCGTGATCGATTTTATTGTGCTCTCGTATCACACGTGGACATGGCCAGTATTTAATGTCGCAGACATGTGCATTGTCGGTGGCGTTGGTATTATGCTGCTCATGAGTTTGTGTGAGAAGTAAAGTTACGTTTATTTTCTATGATTATTGCTTGCTCTGTATGTCATTCCCGCGGAGGCGGGAACCCAGGCAACAAAAAGTTACAAGGTATAAACAATATTGAATTTGTTTTTTATCACGCGACTCATGTTCTGAGTATGGCATTTGTAAAAATAAAATTACTTTGGCCTGGGTTCCCGCCTCCGCGGGAATGACAAAAATGGTGTTATTTTTTTACATTATTTGATTTTCTGCATTGCTTTTGATTGAAACTATGAACTCACTGCGCTCATTACTTACATCCTTGCATACCATTATTATCGACCTTTTGGCACCACCGCGATGTGCAGCATGTGCCGTGCTTTTAAAAGAGCGAGCAATTCTGTGCATCGAATGCAAAGATCGTATCACGCCCGTGATATCAACAACGCTCATGCTGACCGCAACAAAAAGCATGAAAGCATATGCAGCAGGTGCATATCAAGAGCCGCTTAAAACTTTGATTCTTGCAAAACATCGTGGAGATCAGACTGCGGGCATTTTTCTTGGTGAATTGATGTGGCATCTGACACCGATTAACACTATTGCTTTTGATTATATCGTGCCGATACCACTGCATTGGACGCGCTATGCGCATCGTGGTTTTAATCAGGCTGAAGAAATGGCCTCAGTTATTGCACGTATGAGTGGTAAACCAGTGCTGCATTTGCTCAAACGAGGAAAACGTACGCAGTATCAATCGACACTGTCAGCACATGATCGTACTAGCAATATGTCAGATGCGTTTATTCTCACCACACATGATGTTGCACAGTATCAAGGAAAAACATTATTGTTAGTCGATGATTTAATGACAACGGGCGCAACGCTGCAGGTTGCAGGCCGCGCCTTATTACAACTTAAGCCAGCATCACTCATCGTCGCGCTCGGAGCCAGAGCCATCTAATGAATCGTGCCGAGATTTGTGTGCCGATGGATGGCGTGGTGTTCTTTTTTTAGATGCGGACGATTTGCTGTGTCCGCGACCGTCATCATCGCTTTCCTGGGCATTACCATCGACTTCATTAGTATCATCGCTAAACGTAAGAGGTTCTGCGCTTTGGCTAAGGTCAAAGAGCTGCTGAGCTTGGATTTTCTTATTTTTTGCAGAAAGAGAAAGATTGAGAAAACGCTCAAATCTCGTTATTAAAGCTGAATGACGTTTTACACGTTGTTTAAGTTTTTTTTGTATATCTTGTGATATTTCTATGTCATGTAGTGCAGCAAACGCTGTGACAAATGCTGCTCGTACGATAAGAGCATCAAGAGAACGTTGTCCATCTTCATCGACAATTTCAATGAGTGTTCGTGATACGCGTAAACCACGATCAAACGCGTTTGTTGCTTTAGAGTTAAATGTTCCATCGCGAATATCGTGAACAGTACGCGTGCGTTCTTCCTGTACCCAGCTTTTTCCTGCGTCTACAAAACGTTGAAAAAAACTTTGAGCGACGTTAGGAACAAGATCTTTGCTAGGCGGTGTTGATTCTTGTTTTTTTGA
>Ga0207120_1110_pt1 | contig 15087 bp, 13 predicted proteins | sample Alteio_BWMinHeat_40_FD_153509 | JGI IMG/M metagenome (GOLD analysis project Ga0207120, IMG submission 153509) | Enriched cells from forest soil in Barre Woods Harvard Forest LTER site, Petersham, Massachusetts, United States -... | ecosystem: Environmental > Terrestrial > Soil > Temperate forest >...
AAACTTTGAGCGGCGTTGTTGATGTGTTGTTTTTCAGCCAACTCGCAAAACATGGCGAGCGGTCCTTGCGCTTCACTCATGCCGTGTTCCTCGAGCAAAAACGCTGAGATTTCAGCCAAAGAACTGATGGCAACGGAATTTCCTGAATCTTCGTTTAATACTTGCTCATACAATTTCTTCGCGTGCCGTAGAGCCAGCAAATCGTTCTTATGTTTTTCGCTACGCGCCTCGTTTAAATTTGCATGCAAGCGCCGCAGTGTGCGCTCATGCCGTGCGTAAATAAAAACAATCACGATCAATGCAAGAGCGGTGATCCCTATCTGTAGTAGAAACTTTTTTAGTAAACGCTTATTTTGACTGGCCACGAATGAAGCGTAGCGCGCTGCTATTGCAAAAGGAAGCCACAAGTTGACTTTGCTTTCACACGCGACTACCCGATTGCGCATGCTTTTTACGACAATTTTTACACCCATGTTGATAGCGGCGACGGCGCTCAAAGTGATTGTTGCCATGCCTGGTGGCCCAGGTGATACGGTTTCAGCTGAAAAACCACTGATGCATTTATTTGCACTATGGGAAAATAATGCGGGATTGCCAGCCCACACACTCGCTGGGACTTATTATCCGCAGCACCAAGCTGCTGAAGAAGCGTTGGCTGCCGAAACACCGCAAATTCTGGCGCTCACTCCGGCTGCTTTTTTTGCGCGTGAGAAATCATTGAAACTCACGCCGATTGCCCAAATCGCGGTGAATCATTCACCCAGCGAGACGGGCTACATTGTCGTCAGAAAAGAAACTCCCGATGATGTGCAAGCATTAAAAGGGAAAATCGTTCTCACCACGCTGCTCTCCGATCCGAGTTCAAAATCTTTATTTACACTTGCCGACGGCACGCCACTCGCCACTTTCGTGAAGCTTGAGTATGAACGTTCGCCGCTTTCATCGCTAAAAAAATTACGTGCTCAAGAAGTCTTTGCCGTGCTATTGGATGAATCACAATGGAATGGACTTGAGCAATTACCCTTTGCAGCAGAAATGAAACAGCTCACGAAAACACAACCGTTTCCGCGACCGATCATCGCTGTCACTCCGCAAGTAGACAAAGGCGTCGTGGCTCAATTGCAAAAAGGGTTGCTCGCCCTGAACCGCGACGCAAGCGCAAAAGATCTACTTTCGCAGTTTAGCGTGGACAGTTTTGTTCTTCCTGACGAGGCCCTTCTGCAAAAGGCGCGAAAGCGATTTCATTCCAAGTGAAACGCTTCATTCTCGCCGCCGTTTGCCTCACTGCGAGTGGCTGTACTTTACTGACAAACGAACCGACTCCGACTGAACTTTCTCGCCACGAGACCAAGCCAACGATCACCAATAACCCCGAAAAAGATTGGGCGGCAGCACTGGCAAAATTTGATTTTTATGCGGCGATGAAGGCAGGGCAACGTTGGTCGCAACAAGATCCACACTCTGCCGCCGCCAAGCTAGCGCTTGTGCAAGCCTCTAATGGGGTGGCCGATCTCAACAACAATGATGATGAAGCGCTCGAGCAACTTGAAACAAACATCAAAACACTTGAGCAGCTCGAAAAGCAGACGCAAAATCAAACGCCCCTCCAAATGAATCAAGCGATGCTTCATTATTTATGGGCAGAAGCCATCGGATTGAGGGTAAGACTTCAAGGCGCAACGGGCGCCATTCATTTACATGACCTCGCTGCACACGCAGAACATGCCTACCATTTTAATCGCGACTATGATGAGGGAGCACCACAACGTCTTTTAGGACTGGTGTTGGTGAAAGCGCCCGGATGGCCCAATGGTCCTGGAGACTCTGATCGCGGCCTCGAGCTTCTCAAAGATGTGGTGGCGCGCTTTCCAACACGTGCCGAAAATCATCTTTATCTGGCCGATGCTTTACTAGATTTTAGTCGCATTCAAGATGCACAAACCGCATACGCCCGAGGACGTGTGCTAAACAGTAACAATCCACGCGTTAAAAAATTGGTTCTGGCTTTAGAACATCGGTTGCATTTGAATCGGAGCGTTAAACGTTATTAACGAGCCTATATCTGATACTCACAAGTACGCTTAAAAAGCTTTCTTAGGAATCCAGGAACCCAAGAAAAAAATTTTAAATCAACTTTGCTAAACCAATTATTAAAATCAAACTGGTCAGTTGTTTGACCCCCAAAAAAATTCCTGGGTTCTTGGGTTCATGAGAAAATTTTACTGCGAATTTAGAAACAAATCCTAATTCTAAATGTCATCGTCCGAAAAAACTTCCGCAGTAAAACAACGCAACTCAACATCTTCTCGTTGCCACGCATCGGGAGCAAGACCTGCCTTCTGACAAACTGCAGCGAGAAATTGTTTGCGATCCATGTTCCATTCCGTGGCGACTTGCGGCAACAACACACCACGACTAAAACCTTTTTTGATCATCATTCCATGCTGACCCACTATGATATCTTCGGGGTGGCAAGGGAGAGACTCGCTTAAGACAGAGATTTCAAATTTCAGATTTTCCATCTCGCCCGGTGTCACTTTAGGGAATCTCGGATCGTGCAAACCCGCAGCCACCGCCATCCGCGCCACCGTTTCAAACAATGAATCATGAGTTTCAAATGTGCCAATACAACCCCGCAATTCATGATGTTGATTGTGCAAAGTCACAAACGCTCCGCGTTTGAGTTGAAGTGTTGCTGAAAAATTAGTGGAATTAAGAAGTGGTGCCTGGGCACCCGGTGTAAGCGCAGCCGTCAACGCTTGTCTCGCACCACGCAACAATTCATTTTTTTCGCTTGCTGTCAGCACGCAATGACTATGCCGCACGTTGCGATTTTGCGCAAAAATCGTTTTTGTGGAGAAAATCTATCACTCTACGTTAGAGGTACTTGCAAAATTAGCTGTAAAGGTAGGGTAAGAAGATAAAAAATTTATTAGGAACCCAGGGACCCAGGAAGGTTTGACCAATCAATCGATCGGTATGTTTGATTTCAATAATAAATTTCCAAAATTCCTGGGTTCTTGGGTTCATGCGAAAAGTATTTTTTCGTCCACGACGACGACTCACGTTTACGACTACGAATTTTGCAAGATGCTCGTTATGATTGCCTTACCCCCATAACCTCGGCATAACCAGCACGTGGAAAATCAACACTCAACAACTCCTCATCAATTGCGAGTATTTGTACCGCGCAGTGCATTTAACAAACGAGAAATTGTGCGCGCGGCTGATGTGTGGCGTATTTGTCAAGATGTTGCGGTAGACTCATCTAGTCTCTCCGGTTGGCCTCCGCAGCGTTATGCGCAAGAAGGCAATGCCTTTGTGATGCGTTCCATGAAACTCATTCATCAACGCGAAATCAGTACACAACAAGCTCTTGCAGCACAAACTTGGATCTCAGAATTCAGGCGTGGAATCGTCTCAGTACGTGAAATTCGTATTTTAAACGATCTGGAGAAACAAACCGTTCCCGTTGTTAGTGCCACTCAAGAGTGGGTTCACATCGGCCGCGATTATCGCATTCGCCCAGCACCCCCGTCACTCGTGGCTGCACTGAACATATTCGCCACTGAAGCAAAAATCGTGCTACCGCAGTATCATCCAATCACCAATGCAGCAGAATATCATTTTAATTTTCACGTCTGGCATACTTGGATGGACGCATTGGGGCACGTCAATCACCCGACTTACGTCGATTGGCTAGACGAAGCTTTCAGTCGCGTCTTGGCTCAACATCAAATTGATCCTGTTGAAGTGGTTGCGGTTGCCGAAGAACTCCATTACCGAGCCAGTGCGGTAGCAAATGACCAAGTTCAAGTCACGTTGCAACTCATCGGCGCCACTGAGTTGGGTGAGCTGGTGATACGACATCGCATCGTCAATACTGACACGCAAAAACTTTTTGTTGATGGCATCATCATTCGACGCCTGACAACCCAAGAAGCGACCGTACGGTTCTCCTCTTTGTGGAACGAAAAATAGAGTTGTCAGCGTTGTCCATTCGTGGAAAAATTCAGTCCCATGTTTATCGGCGAAGCAAAAATCAAAGGTGCCATCATTTTCATTCTTAATCATCTCCGAATAGGCATGAGTATTTGGGCACTTGTACTTTCTTCACATTCAGAGGCTGCCCATCCGCGTCAGGAGGATCCCAATATGACTGAGTTTACTTTGCGTTCTAAAAGTTTTGAAAACGAAGGCGAAATTCCGATGATTCATACTTGCCAGGGGCAAGATCAATCACCCCATCTTAGCTGGTCACACGCACCGCAAACGGTGAAAAGTTTTGTTCTTATCATGGAGGATCCTGATGCGCCGGATCCGAAAGCGCCCTTAAGAACTTGGGTTCACTGGCTGCTTTATAATATTCCAGCTTCTACCCAAGAACTTCCAGCGGGTATGGTTAATTTACCCACTGGAACGGGGAGCGGCATGAACGATTTCAACCGTACTCGCTACGGTGGGCCATGTCCGCCCATTGGCCGACATCGATATTATTTTAAACTTTTTGGGCTCGACACCTTGCTACCCGATCTTGGCAATCCTCGTAAAGAAACACTTGAAGCTAAAATGGCGGGTCATATTGTCGTGAAAGCACAACTCATGGGAACTTATCAGAAACACTAAAAACTGATGGGCGGAGATTTTACAGTCAATTTTAGCCAGTACTTCGTGGTAGAAGCGCCAATAGAACCAATCATCGTAGCAATGGCAACACCCATCACATGTGAATGCCAGGCATGTGCGTGCATTAAACTTAATGGGCATGTCACATGCAAACCCGCTTGCCCAACAACAGCGCCAAGGGTTGCTGCCGCAATAAAAGAAGATTGCGGCAAGTTTTGATGACGTCGAACCACAAAGCCAATCATCACGACCATTGGAAAAACTGCGGCCAAGAGCTCAGTCATCATGCAAGAAAAAGCATGATTGACGCTGGGCCCTGCAGGATGCGCCGTCATCGCGACAAACACCATCGACAATGCAAGGTTTGAAATTCCCACCCATTGCAAATGATTTTTAGCAAAAGCAAACAGCATCATGGCCGCAAAAAACAAACCCAGCCCCTGTAACCACAGTTGGGGATCTCTGAGCACATGCCGCGCGGTGAACAAAATTAAAGAAAAAACCACTACGCCACAAACTAAACTTAAGTTTGCAACTGAAGTCGCTTCTTTCGCCACTCGCGCCAGCACCGCTTTTTTTGCTTGCTCTAATGCCAAGACACTCAATAGCGGTATATCAACACGATCCAGTAATGCATGAAGTTCTTCGGCTTCTCGCAGCTGAACCCTGCACGGTTCGCAGTTTGTAGCGTGCTCATACGCGGCAATGCGTTCAGGATCAGTTCTCGAAAGTCGAACAATATCCCAAATCGCATCATCAAGATGCTGCGATGGTCCATTCATGATGTTGACCCAAGCATAGGACGAAGCCGCTTTCGCAGCTCGGCATAAGCACGAAATGCTCGCAATTTTGCTGCACCTTCACTGGCACCCAAAATACGACCAATTTCAGCAAAAGTAAGACCCTCAAAATGATGAAGATGCACCGCAATCCTCTGGCTCTCGGGTAAGGTGTCTAGCGCACGCTGAATCTGATCAGCGTGGTGATTACGGATCATTTGCTCATCCGCACTAACCACATCGGCAGTCAGCTGCTCATAGCGATCGACGTCATCATCACCCACATGTGCCGGCAAACGATAACGTTTGCGAAGTTCATCAATGCGAACACGTGCAGCAATGGTAAAAATCCACGGCTTAAAAGGAAGGTTCTTTTGATACGCGGCTCTTCCTTGATGCACTTTCATAAAGGTAACCTGCAACAAATCGTTGGCAACTTCTTGTTGGCGAAAAGAGCGCAGAAAAAATCCGTAGATACGCTGTCCCCATCGATCAAAAATGATGGTAAATGCTTTGCTGTCGCCTTCTTGGTAGCGAGCCATAAGCGTTTCATCGCTTGGTTCTTCATCTAAGGTCATTACGTGTTTATTTCCAAAAGGTTACAGAAACGGGCCAAGTAACCAATGACGCAACAGATGGCAATGGAAATAAGCGAATCTGGGCGGATATGGCTTTTCGCTTATAAACTCCAATAAACAAATAATTTTTATTAAGAAGAGGTACTTGCAAAATTAGCTGTAGATATAGGGTAAGAAGATAAAAATTTATTAGGAACCCAGGGACCCAGGAAGGTTTTGACCGATCAATCGATCGGTATGTTTGATTTCGATAATAAATTTCCAAAATTCCTGGGTTCTTGGGTTCCTGAGAAAAGTATTTTTTCGTCCACGACGACGACTCACATCTACGACTACGAATTTTGCAAGAGGCTTAGTATTTACTTCATTAAAAACGGCTTAAGCGGCACCGCTAATGTCATTTGGTTTCGTTCCAGCACCTCTATAAATTGCAGTAAAAGTTTTTCGCGCACAATCCGGAATTGATCGAAGTTACCAGTTCGTACATAGGCCGTGACCTCAATATCCAATGCCGACATGGTAAAATTCTGAAGACTCAGCACGACGCTTGCTTTATCCACATTCTCTTGCACCAACATCACTTGTTTAAGTTCGGCAAGTACGCGGGCAACATTTTCGCTGGAACTACCGTACTGTAAACTGAGTGGGACAACGAATCTAAATTTATCTCGCACGGCAAAACTTTCGATCCGCGCATCGGCGAGCTTCCCATTAGGCATGGTGACCAAGGTGCGTTCTAGCGTGCGAATGCGCGTTGAACGTAATCCCATACTTTCAACTTGACCTGAAACTTCATCCACTTTAATAAAATCTCCCATTCTAAAAGGTTGATCGAGGCTCAAAACCACCGAAGCAAGAACATTCTCAAGCGTTTTTTGTGCACCGAGAGCCACGGCCAAACCACCAATGCCAAAACCAGCCAAAAGACCGGTCACCGGATAACCCAGCTGCTGCAAAATCATAACGATCGCTAAACCCCAGATGACAACACGGGTGAGGCGGGTGGTTAAAAGTAAGACGGGAGCTGCATTCGGCCGTGTTTTTACCCAAGTCAATTCATGCGCAGCCTCATAGGTCGTGGCAGCACTTCGATCGAGCAACCAAAACAACGAAAATAAAATAAATGTGCCAAGCACAGTAGCGATTTGGCGATGCACATGGGCTTGCAATTCAAGTATGGGAAGAAAGCTTCGCGCAAAAACGATGGTCAGAAAAAAATTGACCGGCATGGTGGCGCGTTCCACCAGCAAATCGTCAAACTTCGTAGGTGTAAGCGACACCAGTTGGAAAAGGATACGGCGTACAACTGCCCCCAAAGCACGCGCAAAACAATAGGCTAAGACGATGAGAAAACACAGGCCAAGCCATTGCCAGATGTAAATATGATAAGGCCCAAGACGCAGCATGAACGGTGGCAAATGGGCTTTACTCCACGTCGCCAAGGTTTCAGGAAGAAGTGAAAGTTCGTGTTCGACTTCCATGATTAATGCCTCTTAAATTCTGCTTCAATTCCGAGAAGACCGCGTTCGAGTTCGGCTTGCGGCACAGCCAGCGTCATCCGCAAAAAACCAGGAGCTCCGAAAGCTTCACCTGGCATCACCGCTACGTGCTGCTGCTCCAAGAGGTCAACGCAAAATGATTGATTCGTTTTTTCGTGAATAAGGCGTGAGATGTCAATAAAACCATAAAACGCACCTTGTGGCAGATGTGTAGACAATAGACCATATTCATATTGCATCTTCTGCAACCAAGCCACAAACACTTGCCGCCGCTGTGATAATTCTCGTGGTAAAAGCGGATCGCCTTGCGGAAATTTTTCGAGCAACTTTAACGCGACGTATTGCGACACACTCACCGCACAGGTTGTTTCTTGGCTCTGTAGCGCCGCCATTCGCTTGATAATTTCAGCAGGTCCGCAAGCAACACCTATACGCAACCCCGTCATACGATGACTTTTCGAAATACCATCGATGAAAATAGCGCGTGTAGATGCATTCGGCCACATGAGAAGCGGTGAGCAATGGTTGTAACCTTCAAATACTAAATGCCGATAAAGCTCATCTGAAATCAGCCATAAATCATGAGCGTGCGCCGCATCGATTAAGGTTGACAATTCATTTTGAGAAAATACGCGAGAAGTGGGATTATGCGGGGTATTGAGAATAATCGCTTTCGTTTGAGGTGTGATAGCATTCGCAATCTTCTGCCCATCCAAACAAAAACCTTCTTTACGATTCAAATCAACAAACACCGGTCGCCCACCTGCAAGCTTTACCGATTCAGCAAACGACACCCACATGGGTCGAGGAATAATCACCTCATCGCCCGGAGCCAAGATCGCGGCGAGAGACAAATGGAGTGCTTGCTTGGCGCCAGACGTCACGATCACATTTTCGGTTTTATATTGGCATCCAGTATTCACGTTGGCCAATGACGCTACCGTTTCACGAAGCGCTGGTATTCCTTCAACCGCTGTGTACTTCATCGGCGCTCCCATTAACGCCTCGCGATAAACCGCTTGAACCGCCGGCGAGCATGGCTCACTGGGTTCACCAATATGTAATTCCGCAACCGATATTCCCTGCGCCTTAAATGCCGCAACACGTTGTTGTTGAGCCGCCGTTTTTGACATGCTCACTCGTTCAAACAAACGCCCTACAGGAACGGTTGGCAAAGTGAGTTTATACACTTGAGCTTGGCGAAAAAATTTCTCGACACTGCCGTCGTCGTTTAAAGAGTTTTGCAGAGAGGTGAGTTGCTGAGTGAAGGTTGCAAGTGCACGGGTGATCGCCGCACGATTGGCACTCACAATCTCTCGCCACATTTCGGGCGAACTCTGAGCCAAGCGTGTCATGTCGCGAAAACCTGGCCCTTGCAGACGTGACGCCTCAGGTATTGTCGCGAGCGTGTTTACAAGCGCTGATGACACGATTTGTGGAAGATGGCTCACCAGCGCCACGTTCTCGTCATGTTCTTGCGGTGAGCAAACGAGTGGTCGTGCGCCCAGCGCTTTTAGCCAAGTCAAAGTGGCATCCACAAAATGATAACTTGTTTCTTTGGTTTGGGTCACCGCAACGCAAGCATCCGCCAACCATTGTGCATTCGCCGCAGAAGTTGAATGATGCTCAGAGCCGACCATCGGGTGCAAGCCAACAAATCGATCTCCATGAAGAGATTGGAGAGCGAGCGCATGCACCGATGTTTTCACACTCGAGCAATCCAACACCACAACATGTGACGCTACTCGTTCCAGAATTTGCGGTAACAGGTTGAGAACAACCGAATGAGGAACCGCCAAAAGAATGACATCGGCCGATTCTATTGCTTGACGCCAATCATTGGCATGAAAACCGTCATCGATGAGATCTTGTTCGCGGGCCGTTTGTAGAACATTGGCATCATCGCAACCAATCATTCTGCTTTTTGAAAACACCCGCCGATGGCGCGCGACAAAGCTGGCGCCAATTTGCCCCAAACCGATGCAACAAAAATTTCCAGAAAAAGGCGTTGTCAATTTTTCAACTGACATGACGCGTGCCTCGGCTCAGTTGGATGCTTCGCATCACACGAATGATCGCGTGAAAAATATTTTTTGCGTTGGTCTTTGAAAGCGGGTGGCGACTCAACTGCGCCGCCCGAGCACAAACCTCTTGTTCACGCGCGGGCTCATATACCGGCAATTGGTGTTCTTTTTTGTATTGCCCAATCTGCAACGCCAAACCTGCACGCTGCACCAGCAATGACATGATTTTTTGATCGATGCGATCGATTTTTTTTCTGATGGTTGGTATTGGCCCTTTCGGCGGCGGTCTCGAGGGCATTTTACACCGTCGCCGCTGCTTTAAGAATTGGCGTAAAGGTAACAACGCGTGGCTCTGGAAGTTGGGCCTCACTTGCCGCCATTACTTGGCCACGCACAATTTCAATAAAACGTTTTTGGCTACGCAAGCTTGCGCCATTGGGGACAACAGGTTGATAACTACCATCGGCCCGCAAAGTGCGCATTTTAACCGTATCGGCCTTCGAGGTAGCAATAATTTCATCGAGAATGCGCGTCTTAATTTGCGGATCTTCAATCGGAAATAGTAATTCAACACGGCGATTCAAGTTGCGTTCCATCCAATCCGCAGAACCCAAATACAATTCATTTTTTCCACCTGCGTCAAAATTAAAAATACGTCGATGTTCTAAAAACCGATCCACCACCGAAAAAACCTGTATGTTTTCAGAAATCCCTGCAAGTTGCGGTTTGAGACAACAAATTCCGCGCACCATCAGTTCAATTTTTACACCCGCCATTGAAGCACGATAGAGTGCTTCAATCACTCCTGGATCAACCAGTGCATTCATTTGTGCAAAAATACGACCTTCTTTTCCGGCTTGTTCTTCAGCTGCAATTTTTTGCAACACCCACCGTCGCAAGTAGAGCGGCGAAACAACAAATTTATGAAAAGCAGGAGGCTGACAGTACCCCGTTAACATATTAAAAAAAGCGCTGGCATCTTCGCCAAAATCTTCACGCGCGGTGAGCAAAGACAAATCGGTATAAAGATTGGCTGTTTTCGTATGATAGTTGCCGGTCGACAAATGAACGTAGCGAACAATTCCGTTGCTTTCACGGCGTACGACCAAGGCGATTTTCGCATGCGTCTTCAAACCTACCAAACCCCACACCACATGAACGCCGGTTTCTTCGAGTGCTTTGGCCCAACCAATATTCGTCGATTCGTCAAAGCGCGCTTTGAGTTCAACTAGAGCTGTGACTTGCTTGCCGTTTTCAGCGCCGCGCATCAATGCTTTGACGATGGGCGAGTCTGCGCTGGTGCGATACAAGGTTTGTTTGATGGCCAGCACATTCGGATCATCAGCAGCTTCATCGATAAAATCTACGACTGCTTGAAAGGATTCATACGGATGGTGAATCAAAATATCGCCTTTTTTGATCACGTCAAATACGCTCACATCTTCTTCAGCGAGCGCGGCGGGAACCACGGCAATGTGCGGCTCGTCATGAAATTCTGCAAATCCATCTAAGTTATAAATGGGCATCAAATCTGGAAGATTCAACAGACCATCGATCGAATAGATATCGAGAGCTTCAAGCCTAAAAGCTTGGCGCAAAGTATCGACCATCGTCGATGGCATGTCACTCGCGATTTCTAATCGCACAGGCGCACCACGTTCACGACGCTTCAGTTCTTTTTGAATGGTCTTTAGTAGATCGGTCGCTTCTTCTTCATCGATAAGCAAATCGTAATTACGTGTGATGCGAAAAGGATGGCATGCCACCACCGACCTGCCAACAAAAAGCTGTGCCGCATGCATGGCGACTACATTTTCCAAGGCAATATACCGACGTGCGAGATCGTCACGTGGAAGCTCAACCAAACGCTGCAACACGCTTGGCACTTGCACCACAGCAAAAAATGAATCGTCGTTATTTTTGTCGCCAGTGGTTACCGTTAACGCCAAATTCAAACTGCGATTGCCCAAGCGCGGAAAAGGATGACCAGAATCTACCACCAGCGGCGTCAGCACCGGAAAAATATCAGTGCTAAAAATTTTTTCAATGAATTGATGATCGGCGGTCGACAGTTGTAACGGATTAATCAAGTGAATATTGAGCTGTTCGAGTCGCGGAAAAATTTCTTCCTTTAGAATATGGTACTGCTTTGAAACAAGATCATGCACACGCCCAGAAATCGCCTGCAAAACTTCGCTCGGCCGCATGCCGTCAACGGTGCGCTCTGGCATCTGACCACTTTGCTGTTGTCTTAATCCTGCCACCCGAACCATAAAAAATTCATCTAAATTAGATGAAACAATGCACAAAAACTTGAGGCGCTCCAATAAAGGTACAGACTCGTCCATGGCCTCTTCCAGCACTCGGCCATTGAATTCCAGCCAGCTCAATTCGCGATTGAAATAAAGATGGGGTTCACTCAAATCAAACGTCATCTTGTTAGTATCAAGGCCAGCAGCAAGGCTGTCAATTACAAAGCAAGGGATGGCTTTAAACAGGCTCACGACTCATCACGTATGCTCCGCGGGCTCGTCACTCTGTCCGTGTCTGATAAGCAACGACAAAATTCAAATTTAAGTGAGCCTATTTAATCGACTATGTTTCCGAGCGATGAATTCGTCACAATTCCTGTGCCATGTACTGAACCAATATGAATATCGCGAAGCAAATTATTATTGGATTGCGTTAACACAATGCCATCGCCCTCTTGCATCACATCGATCACCACATGATTGACGACCGAAAACTGCGTCTGAAACAAAGAAATCGCACTGCTTGCATTGATCCCCGTGGTGCAACTGTCGTTTATCGCACCTTCAATCCATAAAAAATTTTGCTTGGCGGCGGTAAGAATAGCACCGGAACGATCACACGGATGCGTTAACTGATACGCGGATGAGGCAGAACTCACCACAAATGCGATTTTGTCAGCACTGTGCACACTCAAGTCGTAGTTCGCCAGTTGTAACGCATTTACAATATAAATTGTTCCACTCGTCCAACTTGCAGGAGGGTTGCCATCCAACAGTTGCATGGGATTATTCCACCATTGCGTGTCACTGGTTTGTAAATGAGAACCATCAACGTTGGCCGCATCGATATGGGTTTTTTTCCACGTTGGATTGGGGGTTGTTGAGTAATCGATAAGATCACGCAAACCCACACCCGCTTTCAGCCCCATCGATACAAACTGGATATTTTGCGGATCGGTAGTGGCATCGCATGTCCAATCAAATGCACTCGCGCTATCGGTGATCGACCAATCTTTGCAGCTCGTCACTCCCGGAATCAAAACCGTACGTCGCTCACCCGCATGAATACAGCTCTTATAAGAAGCCGTCGCAGACAGATCGAAGCTAGCCGGTGAACACGAAGTGGCCGAAACTGATGCTCCGCCGGCACTGTCAGCAGTGACATAGTCATTCCATTGGGTGGGCTGACCGTCGAGCTGATAATAAGCTTTGGCAGGCTGCAGACAAGTCACCACCGTCGAAGTGGCATTTGCATTATTAATTTTGCCGTTGCCCGCGATTACACTGCACTGACTGTCTTGGTTTGAAGGCAGAGCCGAAATGCTAATAACGAAAGAAGTACCATCGTCAATTTTAGTTGGAAAAGTAAAAGGACCATTCGCACCGACAGTAACAACATCGCCTACAGCGGTTTGTAGAGAAAGAGAAATTCCAGAACCTAAACCAAAGACACTGCCTCCCACCGTAAACTGATTCACGACGCAATTGACCACAATATCAGTGACATTCGAGCCGATAATTGCGCCTATGTTATTTTGCACCGTGCAAGTTTGGCTAGGATTTGTGGGTTGCTTAAGCACCGTCACACGATAACGAGTGTTGTCTTGCAATGGAGTTGAAAAAGTAAACTTCCCGTCTGCTGCGGGTTGCACGCTATCGCTCTCATTGTTCTGGAGAACGAGCCCAGTTCCCTTCAGGCCGTTCAGGCTTCCTATGATTTTAAACGTTTCGCTTGGAGCAGCGCAGCCTTGGACAACAAGCAAACATAACGCAAGCTTGAATTGACGCATCGCCACCCCATGCCCTAAATTCATTAAAAATTAGATTTCTCAAGAACCCAGAAATTCAGGAATCAACTCCGCCAAGCCCTTCATCAAATCAAAAAACGGGTCGGTTACTGCCTCAGCAAAAAAACCTCCTGGGTTCTTAGGTTCCTGAGAAACGCTTATAAAGAACACCAGTAAAGCTTTCAGGCAAGGGCGCGGTAGAGATCGATGTTTTCGCCCTGCGCTTCGCGTCGCGACAATTTAATTTTGCCGCTTTTCGAATCAACACCAATCACTTTCACCAACACTTCATCGCCTTCTTGCAACACATCTTCGACCATTTTTACTCTTTTGTCGGAAAGTTCAGAAATGTGGCAAAGTCCATCCGTCCCCGGGAAAATCTCGATAAAAGCGCCGAACTCAACAATCTTTTGTACCGTACCCAAATATACTTTCCCTACTTCAGCTTCTTGCGTCAGATCGCTAATCATTTTCAACGCGCGCTTCACCGCATCGCCGTCGGCGGATGCGACTTGCACGACACCGTCATCATTGATGTCGATTTGCACGCCAGTTTTGGCAATAATATCTTTTATCACCTTGCCGCCGGGACCAATCACATCCTTGATTTTTTCAGTCTTAATTTTCAGAGTGGTGATGCGAGGCGCGTAGGGTGACAAATCAGGTCTTGGCGAAGTCAGTACCGCCATTTTGGATAAGATGTGTTCGCGTGCCGCTTTCGCCTGCGCCAATGCTTTGGTCACAATATTACGATCGAGTCCCGTAATTTTAATGTCCATTTGAATCGCAGTAATACCCTTTTGCGTACCGGCAACTTTGAAATCCATGTCTCCCAAATGATCTTCGTCACCAAGAATGTCTGAAAGAATTGCGACTTTTTCACCTTCTTTGATCAATCCCATCGCCACACCGGCCACTGGCGTGGTGAGCGGAACCCCTGCATCCATCAAAGCCAGCGAGCTACCACAAACTGTGGCCATCGACGACGAACCATTTGATTCCAAAATATCTGAGACTAAGCGAATGGTATAAGGATAATCTTCAGGCTTGGCGCGATTCCACACGCGCGTAATCGCACGTTCCGCCAAAGCACCATGGCCTACTTCGCGTCGTCCCGGAGAACGCAAAGGTCTCACTTCACCCACCGAAAAAGGTGGAAAATTATATTGAAGAATAAAAGCCTTGCTCGTGTTGCCAAGTAAATTATCTACTTTTTGCTCATCTTGTTTGGTCCCCAACGTCACCGTTACCAACGCTTGTGTTTCTCCACGCGTAAATAAAGCGCTACCGTGAGTACGGGGTAACACTGAAACTTCACAATCAATCGCACGAATATCTGTGGTGCTACGACCGTCGATGCGTACACCTGTCTCCAGAATGCGTTGCCGCACGTGATTGTATTTGAGTTCTTCAACCCAACCGCTCAATTCACCTTCACGTTCTTTCAACGTTTGATCTTGCGCCAACAATTGCTCTTTGACTTGTTGTGCCGCGTTGGCCAACATTTCATAACGAGTTTGTTTTTGTTTTTGTTCATAGGCA
>Ga0207120_1115_pt2 | contig 14904 bp, 16 predicted proteins | sample Alteio_BWMinHeat_40_FD_153509 | JGI IMG/M metagenome (GOLD analysis project Ga0207120, IMG submission 153509) | Enriched cells from forest soil in Barre Woods Harvard Forest LTER site, Petersham, Massachusetts, United States -... | ecosystem: Environmental > Terrestrial > Soil > Temperate forest >...
TTGAAAGCAGCGTCGACATGGGGCAGCACAAGCTGTTCGAACCGCAGCCATTCTTCGGGATCCAAATCGCTCAAAGACTTCCCTCGATCAATGAAGCTCGATATGGGAGAACCGGATGAACAGCGATTTTATTCTCGACCACCACACTTGTGTGACGAACAAGCAAGAAAGCAGAGAACGCACATAAAGTTGGAATAAGACTGCCGCTGCCCCAGTTTAGAAGAACGCAAGCATGTTGAGTGGCGGCGCGGGCAACTCCCATCCATCCCGCGCCGCCCTGTCTAACGGCACGCGCGGTTTGTAGAGAAGGTGTAAACGTTACAGTGAATAAGGAGAGCAAGGATGTCCGAGAAGAAAAAAGATGAACTTCTGCACGATCACAATCACGACGGAATTGACCGGCGGGGCTTTCTGAAGTGCATGGCGTGGGCGGGCACGGGTGCCTTTTGCGTGATGAAGGGCGGGGTGCTCAACTCGTACAGCTTGAGCCGGATGTCGGAGATCAGCGCGGCGGACATGATGGGCGAACTGAGCTTCGTGCAGATTAGCGATAGCCACATGGGTTTCAACAAGCCGGCGAATCCAGACGTCGCGGGAACACTAAAAGCAGCGGTGGACAAGGTCAACGGGCTGGCGGCTGCCCCTGAATTCATGCTGCACACGGGCGATATTAGCCACCTCTCGAAACCGGAAGAGTTCGATACGGTTGAGCAAATTCTGAAGGCAGCGAAGCCGAAGGACGTTTTTTATGTGCCGGGCGAACACGACGTTCTGAATGACGACGGGAAGCAATTCCTTGAGCGCTACGGAAAAGGAAGCAAGGGATCGGGCTGGTACAGCTTCGAGAAGAAGGGCGTGCACTTTATCGGGCTCGTGAACGTGATGAATTTGAAGGCCGGTGGTCTGGGGACACTTGGCCACGACCAATTGGAGTGGCTGGAAGACGACGTGAAGCATTTGAAGAAGAGCACGCCGATTGTGGTGTTCGCACACATTCCACTGTGGTCTGTGTATCCGGAATGGGGCTGGGGTACGGAAGACAGCGCGCAAGCGCTAGCCTATCTGAAGAAATTCGGCTCGGTCACGGTCCTGAACGGACATATCCACCAGACGATGCAAAAGGTTGAAGGCAACGTGACGTTCCACACAGCGGCCTCAACAGCGTTCCCGCAGCCGCAGCCCGGCAAGGCCGATTCGCCCGGACCCATGAAGGTCCCTGCAGAGCAACTGCGAAGCGTTCTGGGCGTCACGGATGTGAACTACATCCAAGGGCAACACGCGCTGGCGGTCGTGGACTCGACGCTCGCGTAGCAACGAGGCGTTCCAATTCAACGAATCAGCCTGATCGCAAAATAAATGGAAAGGAAGCAAAAGAATGAGGAGAAGTGTGTCTGTTGCAATTCTCGCCGCAGTGCTGGCGATCGGATTTGTAGCGACCGTAGAAGGTCGCAGGGGTTTCGCCTTAAGCGCGCAGGAGAAGGCCTTGATGGAAGTGAAGATCGACAACTTCAGCTACGCGCCGGCGACCCTAACGGTGGCGGCGGGGACCACGGTGACGTGGACCAACCGTGACGATATCCCCCACACCGTGGTCAGCACGGATGATCCGAAGACGTTCAAGTCCAAAGTACTCGATACGGATGAAAAGTTCTCCTTCACCTTCAGCAAGCCGGGAACATTTGCGTACTTTTGCTCGATTCATCCCAAGATGACCGGCAAAGTCATCGTGCAGTGAGTGAGGAGCGACCTTGCATCCGTTCGACATAAAAACGGTGCTTTTCGCGAAGCATGCGCAACACGTCGTGCTCATTCACTTCCCGATCGGGCTCTTTATCATCGGCGTCCTCTTTGATTTTCTTGCGCAATGGAAGAAGCAGCCCCTGCTGGCTGCCGCGGCCTACTACAACTTGCTCGTCGCGGCGATCGCAACCATACCCGTGGTAGTCACCGGAATTCTGGCGTGGCAGTGGGAACTCGAGGGCCAAAAACTGAAAGGCATCCTTTTGATGCATCTGGTGATGGGATGCGCGTCAAGCGTCCTGATCTGGGTGGTGTGGTTCATCCACAGGAGAACCCGCCGGAAACATGAACAGGTTCTGCCCGGATACCGCTTGCCAATCGAGGCTGTATCCGTAGTCATCGTCGCATTGACGGGACACCTCGGCGGCTTTCTCAGTGGAGTAAATGGACCGGGATAGAAGAGTTCCGAAACTCCTGAGACAAGAGTGGTTGATCCTCCAGTAGACGATTTCGGGCGCCGGGGATCGGCAAAAAGAGATGCGCTGGCGGCGTTCAACAAAAAGACATTTAGAAAGTCCCAATGCGGGAAAAGGAGCATGAAAATGAAAACAAAAGTTCTGTTGGCGGTTGTTGTGCTTTCATGCGCGCCGCTCGGGGTGGCCGGAAACAAGGCGGAATACCCCAATGAAAAAGTGGCGGAGTTTGTGATTGAAAAGCTGGACGTCACTTCGCTGCCGTCCACGTTCCGACCGAAGAAGGAAAAAGGAAAGAAGACATTTGCGGATTACGGATTCACGGTGCAGACGGTAGGCGAAAACGAAGTCGTGATCGAGGCCGCAGGTGGAGTGAAAAGGCTGGTGATCAAGGTTCTCGACCAGAAATCCTCAGGAATCTATGTGTGTGTTGAGGAATACGGAGAAAACGGCGGCCAGGCAAAGACACAAAGCGTGCTCCTGCTGAAAAGGAACGATCCGAGCGCATTGCTTAAGGGACGCGAATCCTTTCAAGAATTTGCTGCATGCCCGGTGATTGGCGAAAGCGACTCCACAACGAACTCGTACGGAGACTGAGGAGTTACCTCGAGCCCCGGTGTTCCGATCGCGTTTGCGGCTTTAGGCGTTGTCGCCTAGGCGACCGTGGGACGTGTTCATGGGCGACACCGATGTGCGACCTTAGCACGTCCCTCCCAATTCCCGAATGAATTCTGCCCACTCTGCCACGCGAGATTCTTACCTAAACATGAATGGAACGCAGTCGGTGCTCTGCCTGGAGACAACCTGTTGATAGAAGCATTCTTTGAAACCGCCGCTCCGCGCGCTGCCGACTTTGTTCTAGTCCTCGAAATCGCCATGGGGATAGGTCTGTTGGTCGGCGCTCGGCTTGCTCGCAAGGGGCGCTTTCGGCAACACGCCTGGTGCCAATCCGCCATCGTGCTGCTGAACCTCGCTGTAGTTGCGGTGATGATGATTCCTTCCTTCCGCGTTCACGTGCTTCCCAGGGTTCCGGCCAAGCTGGGCAAGGCTTACTACGGACTGGCGACGACGCACGCGGCGCTCGGAACAGTCGCCGAACTCGCGGGCCTGTACATCTTGCTGTCTGCGGGCACGAGCGTTTTGCCGGAAAGATTGCGAATCACCAATTACAAAGCGTGGATGCGCGGCGTCGTCGTGCTCTGGTGGGCCGTGCTCTTGTTCGGATTGGCAACCTACACCCGCTGGTACGTCCCGCATTTATTTCGGAAATGAAATCGATGAGTCTTGGAAAAGAGAAGGCTATCCACATTGTCGCGACGATGGTCGGAATAAAGCTTTGGGAATTTGGTCTACGTAACTGGAGTGCGTGAGTTTGAATGAAAACCAAGTAGGGTTCCGCTAAGGAGAAATCCATGGGTGAGTATCAAATGACTTTAGTGGATCGGCAGAGAATTGCCATGGACACGATGGCGTTCTGGTTCGACGCAAATGGCGCCAATTTCGAATTCCGAGCTGGGCAGCATGCCGACTTTGTCTTCACGCACCCGTGCATGGGAAGTGAAAGCGACAATTCACGGACTTTTTCGCTCGCAAGCTCCCCTCATTACAAAGAGCCAATCATGATCGCGATGCGCATGCGCAAGACTGCCTTCAAGAGCGCGTTGAAGGCTGCTGCTCTTGGCACGAAGTTCATCGTGAGCCGTCCCCGGGGATCGTTCACGCTGCATAGAGATACCACCCGGCCTGCGGTGTTTCTCGCGGGTGGCATCGGGATTGCGCCGATTCGCAGCATCCTTCAGTGTGCCACCCAGGAACGTCTGCCACACAAACTGTATCTGTTTTATTCAAACAGGGAAGCGGACGATGCCGCGTTCATCGAAGAACTTGAAAGCATGACCGTGCAGAATCCTAATTTCACCCTCGTTCCAACGGTCACTGGACATAGAACTCTGGCTTGGCCATACGAAAAAGGTCACATCAATCGCGAGATGCTTGCACGCTATCTGCGCGGACTCAATGGACCTATCTACTACATCGCAGGCCCGTCGAGAATGGTCACTGCGATGACGAGCCTGCTCAATTTCTCGGGCGTCAGCGATGATGATGTGAAGACTGAAGAATTTGGGGACTACAAGTTGTATCAAAATCCCGCGCAAATCGATCAACGTACCGGCAACCATCGCTCAGATTCATCTCTATGACACTCGATGGAGACCACGTGAAGTGTATGCCAGTCGCGACTCGCATTTTATCCATCACGTTCATGTTTCTGCTGCTCATTGCCCTCGTTGTCTTGATCTTCCCTGCGCTGGGCTTCCCACAATCGGGCGTCGCCAACGACGTGAAGCATGACACACCGGGCCAGGTTATTAAGCAGGGTCAACCCGTCCATATCGATGTGGACCTGGCGCTTGTCAACGTTACTGTCACCGACCCGTATAACCGCCTGGTCACAGGCCTTGAGCCCGATAACTTCCGTGTCTTCGAAAACAATGTTGAGCAAGAGATCCGGTATTTTTCTTCCGAGGACGTTCCCATTTCCATCGGCGTCATCTTCGACCTTAGCGGCAGCATGGCCAACAAAGTAGGTAAGGCCAAGGAAGCCGCCTCGCAGTTTTTCAAGACTGCCAATCCGCAAGACGAATTCTTCCTGGTCAGTTTCAACGAGCGTGCGGAAGTTATGAGCGCCTTCACCAGCAATATAGAAGATTTGCAGAGCCGCATAATCTCGGCATCTGCGAAAGGCCGGACTGCGCTCCTCGATGCGATCTATCTGGGCCTCAGTCAAATGAGGACCGCTCGAAACGCCAAGCGAGCCTTACTCATCATATCCGACGGGGGAGATAACAATAGCCGGTACAACGAGAAGGATATCAAGAAACTGGTGCGAGAGTCGGATACCCAACTGTACTCGGTCGGCGTATTTGACCCCTTTGAGTATCGCAGCCGAACACCAGAGGAACTCAACGGACCTTCGCTGCTCACTGAAGTGACGGAACTTACCGGTGGGCGCGCTTTTACAATTGAGAACGTAAATGAACTGCCGGACATCGCCGCAAAGATCAGCGCGGAGTTGCGCAACCAATATGTTCTGGGATACCGCCCGAGTAATAAATCACACGACGCGAGGTGGCGCAAGATCAAGGTTAAGCTGCGCGCCCCAAAGGGACTTCCGCCTCTCAGCATCTACGCAAAAACAGGCTATTACGCGCCCGGTCTCTAGTCTCCCCAGCTGCAAGTGCTTGGGAGCTAGTTTGTATCAGTTCGAGTTTGGTGTCTCCGTCCCATTCGTGCTTTCTTTTGCAGCATCTCTCGCAGGAGTGCCGATTTAATTCAGAGAGAACGGGCTAAACCAAAGTTCCTTGAAGCACTTCTCGGAGTAGCTCTTGTTTTTGCGTGGTGAGCTTCTTGCCCTGCGCCGTAAGATAAAACACGTCGATGGCCTTCTGGCCTTCCGTGTCGATCAACGCGACTTCAATGTTGCATCCCAGGCGCGCCAGCGCCGAACCGATCTCGTAGAGCAATCCCGGGTGGTCCTGCGTGACGATTTCCAGCAGCGTGCTGTGCGCCGATGATGAATCATCGAAGTTGATGCGCGTTTCCACGGTAACTTTCGGCGCGCGTCCGCGGCTGGCGCTCTCCCGGCTCTTTAGGAGCGGCTCCAGGGGCGCCTTTCCGTTCACGACATCGGCGAGGCTCTTGCGGAAGCGCTCGGCTTCGCTGGGGTTCAGCTCCAGCGTGCGGTGCAAATCCGCGAAGTGGAAGGTATCCAACACGACGCCGGCGGCATTCGCGAAAGCATCCGCCTTGTTAATGTTCATGCCCCAACCGGCCAGCACGCCCGAAATCGTAGCGATGAGAGCCGGGCGGTCCGCCGTAAGCAGCGTCAATGAAAACCCATGGCGCGTGGCGACGAGTTCCGTCTGCACCGGATCAGTACCCAGCTTCCGGTAGAGCCCAAAGTGCGCCGCAATCTCCGCCGCCGAATGCACCGCGAGATACCGCCGCGGGAATCCTTCGAGGAACCGTTCAATCTCTTCGACGCTGGTGTCGCCCGCCAGCGCCTTCACGCGCTCGAGCAGCGAACCTTCATCTGGCGCGTGCAAGCGGTCGCGATCCAGAGTGCGGCTGAAGTGGTTCGAAGTGGCCACGAAGAGCTGCCACAGCATTTCCGCTTTCCACGGCGTCAGCGCTTCCGGATTGACGGAGTGAATATCCGCATAGGTCAACAGGCACAATCTTTGCAGCCTCTCCAGCGTTGTGACGGACTGCGCAAAAGCCGAAACGGTGGCAGGATCGAAGATGTCTCTCCTTTGCACGGTGGCGGACATGTCCAGGTGATGTTCGATGAGGAAGTGGACTTCTTCTTTCTCTTCCGGCGAAAGGTTCAACCGCCGGGCGGCGCTATCGAGCGCCGCGAGGCTGCCGGTGATGTGATTCTCCGCCGGCATTCCTTTGCCCACGTCGTGCAGCAGCAGCGACAAGATCAGTAAATCCCGCCGCTCGGCGGTCTTCCAGAGCGGCGCGAAATGCGCCCCTCGTTCATCCGGCGGCTCCGCCAATTCCTGCAAGTGCTCGATGGTCCGCAACGAATGTTCGTCGACCGTGTAGCGATGATAGAAATCGCGCACCACGAGTGAGTCGATCTTTCCGAATTCCGGCAGGATTTCCGTCAGCAGCCCCAGCCGCTGCATCGACCGCAACGCCACGCCCGGATAATCGGAGCCCAGAATCTCGCGCAGCGTGGCCCAGGGAATCTCCGTGTTCTTCGGAGGGAGTTCCGGATGCGTCAGGATATAACCGATACAGCGCTCTGCCTCACGGCTCAGTGGAGTCCCCGTACGAGCTGCTTCCCTGAAAAGAGAATAGGTGATCGCGCGGTCCGACAGCACCGGCTGGTCGAGCACTTCGAGCAAGCCGTCTCGCACCGTGAAAAACCTGTTATCGCCCGGCTCGAGCCTGGCGGCGCGCGTCGCGCTGAACAGGCGCTGCCGCAGAGTTAGCGACGAAGGAGCTTTCTGCTCGAGATAGCGCAAGAGTTGCCGGTTCAGCGTACGGGCGTGGCGAAAATACTGCCGCATCCATTCCGCAGGAGTTCGCGCCACGCCGTCTCCCACGCCCAGGGCCCGTTCTGCCGCCGCTGCCTGCAACTCATAAGTGAGCGTGTTATCGTTCCGGCCGTTGCTGTAGTGCAGAAAACATCGGATGGCGCTGAGAAAATCGACGGCCGCCACGGAAAGATCTTCCTCCGCGGCAGTGATGTTGCGAATCCCCTTTTTTTCGTCGACGACCTGCCGCAGCCAAATCGTCGCTTGATAATCCCGCAGGCCGCCCGGCGACTCCTTTACGTTGGGTTCGAGATGAAAAATCGTATTTCCGTAGCGCGCCAATCGCTCCCTGGTCAGCCTGTGAATTTGCGCCAGCAGAAAGGGCCGCGCCTGCTTTTCCGACGCCGGCAGCACTTTTGTGTCCAGCTTCTCGAAGAGCGCGGGATCGCCCGCCAGAAATCGGCGATCCAGCAATGCCAGGTGGAACTCCGCGTTGTCCTCTTCGATCCGCTTGCACTCTTCCAGGGTGCGCCCCGCCGAGCTGACGCGAAATCCGATGTCCCACAATGTCCGCGAAAATTCGGAGATGAGCGGCCGCGATTCCTGCTCCACTCTTTCGTTCCCCAGCAAAAATAGAATGTCGAGATCGGAGTAGGGGAACAGCATGCGCCGCCCGTACCCGCCCAGCGCCAGCAGGCAAAGCCCCTGGGGCTCTCGGTCGTGGACGCGCAGCACTTCGTCAAAAATTTTCTGGACGTTGCGGTCAGCCAGTTCGCACTGCGCGCGCAGCGTTTCTCGCGCACTGGTACCCGTCTCAAATTGTTGCCGGATGCGTTGCCGTTCGGCGTCGGCCTGCGGGCCGAGCACGGATAGGGGCGTTGGGGAACCTTCCATGTTCTTTGCGGGTGGGATGCCCGGATTGAAACTGGGTCGTGCAGCGATCGTCACGTTCATCGCCCTGCGGTCATAGAGCCGGCTTCCCGGCGGCCAAAAGCGAAAGGCTAGAGCGCATTCTCACCGCGCTCCTCGTTGCGAATCCGGATTGCTTCCTCAACCCTCGATAGGAATATCTTACCGTCACCAATCTTTCCTGTCTTGGCCGTCTTCAAAATTGTGTCCACCACCCGGTTCACCAGCGCGTCTGGCAGCACCATCTCCAATTTTATTTTCGGAAGCAGGTCCACCGTGTATTCCCGTCCGCGATACACCTCGGTGTGCCCCTTCTGCCGCCCGTGACCGCGGACTTCCGTCACCGTCATCCCCTCGATGCCGATTTCGCGCAGCGCATCTTTCACTGATTCAAACCGCGAGGGCTGAATGATTGCCTCGATTTTCATCATGGATGTTTCCGCTCCGCCCCCTGCCTGACGCTCCCTTGCCAGCCTTCCCTACGACTCAAGGTTATAAGCCTCTTCGCCGTGCTGCGTAATGTCCAGTCCTTCGATCTCGTGCTCTTCCGGTACGCGTACGCCCGTCAACATATCCACGATCTTGAGCAACACCAGCGTTCCGACCAGCGCAAAGACCCAGGCGATCAAAACGCCCACGAGCTGGTTGCCGACCTGGCCCCAATGCCCGTCCAGCCCGCCGACGGCCTTGCCCGCTCCAAAGATGGGGTTGATCACTTGTTGAGCGAATACGCCGGTGAGCAGAGCTCCAATCGTGCCCCCTGCGCCGTGCACGCCGAAGGCATCCAGCGCGTCATCATACCCGAAGATGGCCTTTACCTTCGTCACCATCCAGTAGCAGACCACGCCCGCGATCAATCCAATCACCAGCGCCGGCATCGGCCCCACAAACCCGGCTGCCGGAGTAATCGCCACGAGTCCTGCCACCGCGCCGGAAATCGCGCCCAGCGCGCTGGCGCGGCCGTTCTTGATCCACTCTGCGGCGCTCCAGCTCAGCGCCGCTGCCGCAGCCGCAAAGTGTGTCGCCACAAACGCGCTAGTGGCCAGCGAATTCGACGCCAGTGCGCTGCCGGCGTTAAATCCGAACCATCCTACCCACAGCAAGCAGGCTCCGATGAAACTCAGCACCAGGCTATGCGGCGGCATCGGCTGCTTTGGATATCCGGTACGCTTGCCGAGATACAGCGCGCACACCAGCGCGGAAACGCCCGAAGAAATGTGCACTACCGTACCGCCCGCAAAATCCAGCGTCGGAAATTTTCCTCCGAGCGAAGCGTTCAGCAACCCGCCCTTGCCCCACACCATGTGCGCCAGCGGCGCATAGACCACCAGGAACCACAGCGTCAGGAAGAGGACTGTGCCGCTGAATTTCATTCGCTCCGCCGTCGCGCCGGTAATCAATGCGGGCGTGATAATCGCGAACATCAACTGGTAGACCATGAAGGTCAATTGCGGAATCGTCCCGGCGTAATCCGGATTCGGGTCCGCGCCCACGCCGCGCAGAAACGCGTGCTCGAAGCTGCCAATAAAATGCCCATCGCCGCCGAAGCACAAGCTGTAGCCCACCAGCGCCCACATTACGGTGATCAGTGCCATCAGCGCGAAGCTTTGCATCATGATCGCCAGGGTATTCTTCCGCCGGACCAGGCCGCCGTAAAACAACGCCAGCCCCGGCCCCGTCATCATCAATACCAGCGCCGCGCTTACCAGCATCCAGGCGTTGTCCGCGGAGGACTGGGCCGCTTTCACGTCCTTATCCAGCTGCGCCAGCTTTTCATTGACTACTTTGGGAATTTCCGGTGTCGCTGGAGAGGCGGCTGTCGTCGAAGAAGTAGCTGAAGAGGCGGGCGTTTGTTGAGCGAAGAGCGGCGCAGCCGCGAGCAGGATGGCCCCAAGCATCAGGACAAGGCTGAGACTACACTTCCACCCTGCGCACTTCATAGATATGTCCGCTCCGCTGGTTCTGGATTCGACTTCCGGGGACCCGCCATTTCGTCGCCCAGCATTATACGCATGCGCGCCCCACCGCGCTGTTTGAAATTTCTATTTCCAGGATTCGTTTTTCTGATACGTCGCCCCGCTGGTTCTGCAATAGTCGCGTGTAATCTTCTGGAACGGTTCCCTTTATGCGGCTCACCCTCCAGCGTATAATGCCCTGCGGCCAGGCGATGGCCCTCGCAGCCCAATGAGGATAGTCTGACGCACTGCTATGACTGATAGGTTGCCCATGGAAATCAACGTCCGCAAGTCCGGCGGAGTGTCGGTACTCGAAGTCCATGGCCGGCTCACCATCGGCGAGCCTGCCGAGCTGCTCCACGACGCTCTCGAATCCGTGGTCAAAGGTGGCGCGAAGAAAGTTGTCGTCCTCCTGAACGGCATCCCGCAGATCGACAGCTCCGGCATCTCCACGCTCGTGCGCATCTCCATCAAGATGGCGCGCGAAGGCGGCGTACTCCGCCTGGTCTGCGGCCAGGGCCGCGTCCGCGATGCACTAACCGTCACCCGCCTCGTCGAAGCCATCCCCACCTTCGAATCCGAATCCGCCGCCCTCGCGAATTTCGCCTGACAAGGGAGATTGAGCGGCTTCTGAATTAGAACTGATATGCTATGGTCTCCCCAATGAAGATTCCAACTCAATTCACTCACTGGGCCATCGCCACTCTTTTTCTGCTTATTGTTGGTGTTCCGGCTCGTCCCGACGCGGCGAAAGCGCGGGAGAAACTATCTGCGCGCATTGCTGATCAGATAGAAAGATCCCAACTGCACAAGATTTATGTTGCAGATTTTCTAGATCCCTTGGGAAACCGCAATCAGGAGGGATGCTATTACGCTTCGGTGTTTTCTGGCCTACTTGCGAAGCGGTCCAAGAAGTTCGAGGTGGTGAATCGCATTAGCGCGGATAAGACCCTTCGCCAAAGTGGCTTGGACTCTTTGGATTTGCGAACACCCGATCTTCGCGCGAAAGCAGTTGCCGACCTTGCCGCCGACGCCCTGCTCTTTGGGACACTTAAATTTGACGGGCGTCACGTGCAACTGTATCTCTCTATTCATTTTGTTTCGAATGACAATGAATCAAAGCTGCCAGACTATGAGGAAGAAATTCCAGTCGAATTTGGAGGTTTCTTTCCCGCCGCCATGGACTCCACAAATCAGATCTATTACTTTAGCGGGCTCGACGGTATTACCGCTCCTCAATGTATCCATTGTCCCCAGCCCGGATACCCGGAAGAATTCCGAAAGCGTCGTATGCAAGGGACGTCCGTTCTATCTGCCTTAGTTCTTCCGGACGGCACGACGGATCGGGTCCGAATCGTGAAAAGCCTCGACCCAGAACTCGACGCCTTGGCTCTGGGGGCCATCAAGGCATGGAAACTCAAGCCATCACAAGACCCCGGTGGCAATCCGATACCCGTGCGCGTACCAATTGAAATAAATTTCAGGTTGTTCTGAGCTCCTACGGAAATCCGTCGCTTTTGGTGAAGAAGAACCGAGATGGTGGTCGGCGGGAAGCACTTACCCGCCCTTTTTCAATTCCGCCAGCACCAGCTTAGCCACTTCTTTCAGCGTTTCGAACACGCCCAATCCCTGAATCGCCACGCCCTCCAAAACCGGCTCGCCTTTTTTCTGCAGCTGCTTCGTCAGCTCCGGCACAGCCATGGCATTCGGCAGGTCGCGCTTATTCAATTGCAGCACGTACGGAATCGTCCCAAAATTCAGGTTGTGCTCTTTCAAGTGCTCCTGCAGGTTTTCCATCGTTTCAAAATTCGCGTCCAGCCGCTCTTCCTGCGAATCTGCCACGAACACCACGCCGTCCGCGCCTTTCAGGATCAGCTTGCGGCTGGCCTCATAGAACACCTGCCCAGGCACGGTATATAAATGAAAGCGCGTTTTGAATCCGCGCACCGTTCCCAAGTCCAATGGCAGGAAGTCGAAGAAAAGCGTGCGGTCTGTCTCCGTCGCCAGGGACACCATCTTGCCCTTCTGATTTTGTCCGGTGTGATCGTAGATCCACTGCAGGTTGGCCGTCTTTCCGCCCAGACCTGGACCGTAATACACGAGCTTGCAGTTAATTTCGCGAGCAGGAAAATTGATGAAAGGCACGTTGTCGTCGACCAGCAATCGGCCACAAACTTATAGCATACGCGGCGCAGGCAGGCCAATCTTCCCGCCCCGCGTGTCGCCTTGCTTGTGCTGCACCTACAGTGTCCGCGATTCCGCCCCGAACTCCACGCCCTATTTTTGGCCCATGCCTCCGTTCGGTAACGCCTGACGCTCCCGCCACCTGCAATTCGCCCCCCGTTCACATCCGTTGACGCCAGAATCCTGCTCTGCTAGCATTCGCCCCATGGCAAAAGCGCGTAAGCCCTCTTCAAGCTCGGCAAGGCATTCCAAGGGCACGGCGCGGAGTCAGTCTAAGTCACAGAAAAAGAAGACTTTTCCTCCCGCTCCGCCCGCCCAGCGTGGGGGTGTCGAGCTCGTCGACCCTCTCGTCCAGGCGCAACTCAAAGTCTACGATGAAGCGCTGTCCCTCTTCCATCAGCAAAAATTCGCCCGCGCCAAGCAGGAACTTGAAAAAGTTCTGGAAGGCCCTAGCAAGGAACTTGCCGATCGCGCGCGCATGCACGTGAAAATCGCCGAGCAGCGCATGAAGCCGTCACACGAACAAAATCCTCGTACCGCGGATGAACATTATCAGCGCGGCGTCGCGATGATGAACATCGGCCGCTGGGATGACGCCCGCGAAAGTCTCGACAAAGCCCGCAAAGCCGCCCCCAAGGCCGACCATATTCATTACGCGCTGGCCGCGCTCGATTGCCTTACCGGCGAAGCCGATTCCGCCTTGGCCAATCTCAAAGTCGCCATCCAGTTGCGCCCCGAAAACCGCTATCACGCTCGCAACGATGAAGATTTTGCCTTCCTCCAGGAAGACCCGCGTTTCACCGAGCTGCTCTACCCGGAGAAAGACGGCACCGCCGGGTAGCCGTGTTTGTGGGACAGGCTTTAGCCTCTCCGATTTTTTCTTCTCTGTGCTCTCAGCGCCCTCTGAGTTCTCTGTGTTAAATTCTTCTCTGTAAAATGAATCCTGCCTCCCCATCCCGAACACCCGCATGAAAAAGCGCCCCACCAAATCGAAGACTCTTTCCCGCGGCTTCCGCGTAGTCGCTCTTGGAGGCGGCACCGGCCTCTCCACCCTCCTCCGCGGCCTGAAAGAACACGTGATCCGCCGCACCGACGAGCACGCCAGCGCCGAACGTCCCATCGCCGATCTCGCCGCCATCGTCACGGTCACCGATGACGGCGGCAGTTCGGGTCGCCTTCGCCGCGAGAATCGCATCCTCCCGCCTGGCGACATTCGCAACTGCATGGTGGCGCTTTCGAAAGACGAAGCCCTTCTCGGCCGTCTCTTTCAATACCGTTTTCATGCCGGCCACGGCCTCATCGGCCACAATTTCGGCAATCTCTTCCTCGCCGCGCTCACCCACGTCACCGGCGATTTCACCGAAGCCATCCGCGTCAGCAGCAAAGTGCTCGCCATTCGCGGCCGCATCTTTCCTTCCACGCTTTCGAACGTTCACCTCGTTGCCGCGCTCGAAAACGGCCGCACCGTTCACGGCGAAACTCGAATCACCGCCAGCCGCGCGCCAATCAAAAAACTCACCCTTTCCTCGCGCCGCGTGCGCGCGCTCCCCAAAGCCATCGAAGCCATCAAGCACGCCGACCTCATTCTTCTCGGCCCCGGCTCCCTCTACACCAGCATTCTTCCCAACCTGCTAATCCCGGAAATCGCCGCCGCCATCGCCAATTCCAAAGCTCCGCGCGTCTACGTCGCCAATCTGATGACCCAGCCCGGCGAAACCGCCGGCTACGCCCTCGGCGATCATCTCCGCGCCATCCAAAAACACGTCCCGCGCCGCGTCATCGATTGGGTCGTCGCCAATCGCCAGCCCGTCTCGCCCGACGTGGCCCGGCGCTACCGCGCCCAGGGCGCCGAACCGGTGGCCATCGATCTTCCCGCCCTCCAGAAACTCGGCTTCCGCGTCATCCTCGACAATCTCCTCGAAGAACACGGCGTCCTCCGCCACCACACCCGCCGCCTCTCCCGCCTCCTCCTCGAACAATTCCTCCGCCGCTAAGCGATACTTCGCCGTGCGCCCCGTGAATGTCATTCCGAGCGAAGCGAGGACCGCTTCCTCTCCGCGCGCTTTATGCGCGGAGAATCTGCTTTCCTCGCCGCTCGCGCACCAAGTCTTAGAAGCGTCCCGCAAAACACCCCCTGATTTTTTTCACTTGACCCGCGTTACCCTCATGGTACAATATTCCTGTTGCAAACTGCGCCCCGGCCAAGCCGGGGCGTTTCTGTTTTGTACCGCCGGTCTGCCCGGAAGGGTGTCCGCCGGGAACGCCACCTCTGCTCCATCCCGCGGGTTTAGCGGGATGAATCTCCCGATTGGCGTGGGTTATCGGTTCTCTTCAGCAAGCAATCCCAAAACTCAACTCTAAGGAGACATTTATGTCCTCTCTCAGTGCAAAGGACCGCGTGTCCTTGTGTTCGTTTACCTTCGCGGATGGCCGCCGTTGCCGCACACCTCGCACCGGCAAAAATCCCTGCTTCTGCTTCTACCACGCCCAAAAAGAAGCCCGCGCCCGCACCGCAAAAAAACTCGGCAAAGACCTCGCCTACTTCTTCTCCGGCGACTATCTCTCCGCCTGCGACCTCAGCGCCGCCCTGGGACG
>Ga0207120_1072_pt1 | contig 14890 bp, 15 predicted proteins | sample Alteio_BWMinHeat_40_FD_153509 | JGI IMG/M metagenome (GOLD analysis project Ga0207120, IMG submission 153509) | Enriched cells from forest soil in Barre Woods Harvard Forest LTER site, Petersham, Massachusetts, United States -... | ecosystem: Environmental > Terrestrial > Soil > Temperate forest >...
CGGTTAATAAAGAACTCTCCTCTGTTCCAGAAGGTAATCACGCTAAATTCAAAGAAAGTGTAGGTGGTATAAAAGTACAATGCGACAACCTGGTAGACAATATGCATCGATTGCAGCTGAAAGTTACCCCTGAGTTAGACAGCGCCTTTGGAAAAGCAGAAAGACAACTGAAGGAAGTGTCAGAGCAAGTATCAAAATTGAATAGTCTTTTAGAAGGAAAAATGCAGGCCGATTGTCCTTCTTCATATCGCTTAACATGATCGTTTGCTTTTTGGTTGGGAATAATGGATATAGCGCGATGCAGGGGTATGATTTCGCGACGGGGCTTGGCAGTCCGCATACGTATGGGGGGAAGTGAAGGTGTCATCGCGGAATTTAGTGCCGCTTAGTGAGCGCTTTTTGCGAACTTAGCGGCACTTAATGTCCGCGACCCACTCAGAGAGCGAAATAATAGCTGGGTGGATCCCGGACATTAAGCGCTGCTAAGTTCGCAAAAAGCGCTCACTAAGCAGCGCTAAATTCCGGGATGACAACTACACCGCAACTGCACCCTTAATATGCGGGTGCGCTTCATAATTAATAATTTCAAAATCATCAAAAGTATAATCAAAAATTGCGGATGGTTTGCGTTTAAAGCGTAATTGCGGCAATGGAAACGGTGCGCGCGTTAACTGCAATTTAACTTGCTCTAAATGATTAGTATAAATATGACAATCACCGCCGGTCCAAACAAAATCGCCAACGCCTAAACCGCATTGCTCTGCCATCATGTGTGTTAACAATGAATAAGACGCAATATTAAATGGCACACCTAAAAATGAATCAGCTGAACGTTGATAAAGTTGGCACGATAATTGTTTATTCGCTACATAAAATTGAAATAATAAATGGCAAGGAGGAAGTGCCATTTTGTCTAACTCGCCTACATTCCACGCATTTACTATCAAACGTCTTGAATCTGGATTGGTTTTGATTTGTTTAATCACTTCACTGATTTGATCGATCACTCGGCCATCCACCGTTTCCCATGAGCGCCACTGCTTCCCATATACCGGGCCTAAATTACCGGACGCATCCGCCCACGCATCCCAGATACTCACCCCATTTTGTTGCAAATAACCAATATTTGTTTCGCCTTTTAAAAACCACAGTAATTCGTGAATAATACTCTTAGTATGTAATTTTTTAGTGGTTAATAACGGAAACCCTTCGTTTAAATTAAATCGCATTTGATAAGCGAAGACACTGAGCGTTCCAACACCCGTGCGATCTACTTTTTCCACACCGTGTTTTAAAATATGGTCTAAATAAGCGAGATATTGTTTCATACGCTTCCCTTTTTAAATTGAAACACCATCAATAAAATCCCAACCAGAATGAGCGGCAACGATAAAAGCTGACCTTCTGTCAACCAGCCAAATGCGACAAAACCAATTTGCACATCCGGCTCTCGAAAAAATTCAATACTAAATCGAAAAACACCATACAAAATGGCAAATAAACCGGAAACTTTACCTAGCGGCCTTGGTTTATTCGAATAAAGCCACAAAATAATAAACATTAAAATACCTTCGAGCGCAAACTCAAATAATTGTGAGGGATAACGCGGCAGAACACCCGCATTCGGAAAAATCATCCCTAAAGAAGAAGTGGTTACGCGTCCCCACAATTCGCCATTAATAAAATTACCAATACGGCCGGCACCCAAACCAATAGGCACAGCAGGTGCAATTAAATCTGTTAATGCCAAAAAGGGTTTTTGCATTTTGCGTGCACAGAGAAACATCGCAACCAGCACGCCCAATAATCCGCCGTGAAAAGACATCCCGCCTTTCCAAATTTGTAAAATTAAAAGAGGATTTGCTAGTAAAACCGGGCCATCGTAAAAAATCATGTAACCTAATCGGCCGCCGATAATCGCGCCAAGCGCTGAGTAAAAGACAATGTCGGATAATTGATCTTGCGTAAAACCGCGAGGTGAATATTTAAGCCGTAAAGCAAGTACAGCCCAACCGCCTAAAAAACCCACTAAATACATCAAGCCGTACCAATAAACCGGCCAAGAAAAAAGATAAAATGCGACAGGATTGATAGCAGGATATGCAAACATTAGCGTCCCGCCCTGATTAATTTTCCTAACCCCGCGCGTTCAAGCGCAAGCTCCATATGACTACGAATCATTACGCCACTCTCCATGCTTAAAACTTCTTGTAATAATTTCGCCGATTTTTTCTTGGTAAAATGACGAATAATCCACCGCACCCGTCCAAGCACCGGCGCACTCATGCTTAAAGAATCAAAACCCATTGCCAATAACAAAATGACCGCAGCAGGATCACCCGCCATTTCACCGCAAATACTGACGTGCCTGCCTTCTTGGTGCGCATTTTCAACCACTTGAATTAAAGCACGCAGCACAGAAGGATGCAGAGAATCATATAAGTGTGCGACTCGAGGATTATTACGATCAACCGCTAGCAAATACTGGGTTAAATCATTGCTGCCCACTGATAAAAAATCCACGCGTTTTGAAATGGCACGCGATTGATAAACAGCGGATGGCACTTCAATCATCACGCCAATTTGCGGCATTTCAATATCAAAGCCTTCATCACACACTTCCACATAAGCTTTACGCAATAAGCGCAGCGCTTCATCCACTTCCGACACATCTGAAATCATCGGCAGCATAATACGCATATTGTGTAAGCCTTCACTTGCACGCAACATCGCGCGCGCTTGCGAGAGAAAAATTTCTGGATGATCAAGTGTGATGCGAATGCCGCGCCAACCTAAAAAAGGATTATCTTCTTTAATAGGGAAATACGGTAAGGGTTTATCACCCCCCACGTCTAGTGTGCGGATAGTAACGGGACGCGGCGCAAAAGAAGATAATAATTGCCGATAAATAATACGTTGTTCTTCGCCGGAGGGAAAACGATCCCGCATTAAAAAGGGTATTTCCGTACGATAAAGCCCTACCCCTTCTGCACCTGCTTCCAACGCAATACTGATATCTGCGCCCAACCCCGTATTGACCAATAAACTCACCCGGTGACCATCTTTAGTTACGGCGGGTAAATCACGAATTTCTTCAAATGAAGCATCTAATTCTTTATCTTTTTGAATTAAGCGCTCAAATTCCGCGCGTAGTGATGACGATGGCGTAATGGTCACTTGGCCATAATAACCATCCACTACAATTTCTTTATCTTGTAATTCTTGAATAGGAATTTCACTCGCGCCCATCACGGTTGGCACTTTCATTGCGCGCGCAAGAATAGCAACGTGCGAATTGCTTGATCCTTTTAAAGCAATCACACCGACCAAACATCCTTCCGGCACTTCCGCCAAATCAGAAGGTGTGAGCACCTCGCCTATTAAAATTGTTTTTTCCGCGTATTGTGGTTTCGCGCGATCGTTTTTCAAAAGATAAGATAATAAGCGCCTGCCTAAGTCTTTAATATCTTCCGAACGCTCACGCATGTATTCATTGTCTAAACTTTCAAGACGCCGCACATGCACGTTAATCACTTCACGTAATGCACCTGGCGCCCAATTCCCTGCTCGAATTTGACAGGCTACTTCCTCGCCTAATTCTTCGCTATCTAAAATGCGTTGATAAACATCAAACAACGCTTTTTCTTCTGCTGGAATAAGCGTATTGATTCGCTCCCCTAACACGCGCATATCTTCAGACACGGCCGCAAAAGCAGCTTGTAATAATTCAATTTCTTGCGCGATATCATCTGGCTTACTATCCGGCACTGCATCTAAATCAAGCGGTGCATACACCACCACACCGCTGCCAATGCCTATACCCGGCGCACCTGGCACGCCTGCATAAACACGTTCATGCCGTTTTGCTTTAGAGGCTGATAATTGTTCTGCTAATGCGCCTGTCGCTTCAGCATGCGCAATAATGGCAGCAAGCTGTGTTGCGAGGGTCACTAAAAATGCTTCTTCTGCTTCATCGTATCTTTTAGGCTCTTTTTGTTGCACCACCAACACACCCAATACTTCGCGATGATAAATAATCGGTGTGCCTAAAAAAGCATGGAGAGATTCTTCGTTGAGAATGGGTGCAGAGAAAAATCGCGGATGTTTTGGCGCATCATCGATATTAATAGGTTCTTCACGATCGCCCACCAACCCAACCAACCCTTTATTCATTGAAATGCGGACTTTGTGAACGGCTTTAGGATTTAATCCTTGGGTGGCAACTAACACATATTCTTTATGTTGATGGTCTAGCAAAAAAACGGAACAAGCATCGGCAGAAAGCGCATTAGCAATGCGCTTTACCATTGTATCTAATGCGTCGCGAAAATTTTCCGCGCCAGATACTTCTTGGATGATGTACCGCAACACATTAAGCACTTATTTCTGCTCCTCATCCTTCATTTCCAGTAGATCGTTTAGATAATACTGATTTTGCAAATTCTTTTAACACCATCACATAGACGCGACGTTTAAATGTCACGACAAAACGCAAGGGCTGCCAATAAGACACCCATTTCCATTCATCAAATTCAGGACTGCCATTCGCTACTAAATTTACGGTGGCGTTTTTATTCGCTAAACGCAGTAAAAACCATTTTTGTTTTTGGCCGATACAAAGCGGCGTGGCGTAATGTCTTACTAATCGGCTAGGTAGGCGATAGCGCAACCAACGCCTGCTCATCGCCACTATTTGCACATCTTCGGGACTCAGGCCAATTTCTTCTCTGAGCTCTCTATACATCGTTTGCTCAGGTGTTTCATCTTCCTTCATCCCGCCTTGAGGAAATTGCCAAGCATCCATTCCTACACGTTTGGCAAAAAAAAGTTGCCGCTTGTCATTAAATAATATGATCCCTACGCCAAATCGGTAGCCTGCTTTGTCAATCATATATTTATCTTTATAAGTTAGTTATCGGTCACGCCCAGCTATTGCATTGTTTCAAAATATTGGTTGGAGAGCAAACGGAATATCAGGGATAATAACTTCACATTCTTATTCTGGATAACATCATGACGATCAACGTATTAGTAAACGGCGCCTTCGGCCGCATGGGTCAGTTAGTGGTAAAAGCCGTGAGCCTGCATCCAAACCTTGAGTTGGTCGGCCAAACCGGCCGGGAATATGATTTAGCGAAAGCGATTAAGGACAGTAAAGCAACGGTTGTCATCGATTTTACTCAACCTGAAGCTGTGTTTCAAAACACCAAAACCATTCTAGAAGCGGGCGCCCATCCTGTTATTGGCACATCCGGTCTCAAACGTGATCAAGTTGAAGCCCTTATTCAGCAAAGTGCAGCGCTTAAGCGCGGGGGAATTATTGCACCCAATTTCTCATTAGGCGCAGTTTTGATGATGAAATACGCAAAAGAAATCGTCAAATATCTCCCTAAAGTTGAAATTATAGAAATGCATCATCATGAAAAAAGCGATAGCCCCTCGGGGACGGCGATCCGCACTGCAGAGTTATTGATGGAAGCGTGTGAATCCGTGAATCAACCGCAGGTTTCAACGCGCGATACGATAGCTGGTGCGAGAGGCGCGCTTTACCAACAGATTCCTATTCATTCCGTGCGGTTGCCAGGACTGCTCGCCCATCAGCAAATCATTTTTGGTGAGCCGGGTGAGACACTAACACTGCGCCATGACAGCATTGACCGCCAATGTTTTATGCCGGGGGTTTGTCTTGCGTGTGAGAAGGTGGTGGGGTTGGATCGGATGGTGTATGGGTTGGAGGGGGTTTTATAACCCCCAAGCCAATGTTTACTTCCCCGTCGTTGCTTGCCCAGGCTGCGGAGTTTGATCACACGCAGTGGAATAGCACCCTGTCAAGAAAACGCCCATTACCATCATTGCAAACACAACACTGACTAACTTTTTCATCTAACAACTCCTTTTGAATATTTGGCAATACCCGGCCAGTATATTAGACTACCCCGATGAACACAAACCACATAGCCTCACACCCCATTGGTATTTTCGATAGCGGCATCGGCGGCCTCACCATTGCGCATGCCATCGTGAAACACCTCCCTAAAGAAAATATTATTTATTTTGGCGACACGCTGCATTTACCTTATGGTGAAAAATCAACTTCTGCCATTCAAGCTTATGCCGTCAAAATTGCGGCCATGTTGCTTGAGCAAAAATGTAAATTAATATTGATTGCTTGCCATTCGGCATCCGCTGCCGCTTACGAATTAGTGAAAGAATATGTAGGTGAGAAAGCAACCGTGATGAATGTCATTGATCCCGTCATCCTTTTACTGAAAGACCGCTTTCCAGAAAAACGGATTGGTTTAATTGGCACACGGCAAACCGTCAATTCCAATATTTATCGGAAGAAAATTGACAGCCTCAACTTAAACATTGATCTTGCGGCAACGCCCACCAACTTATTAGCTTCCGCCATTGAAGAATTTGGCAACCATCGGGTCATTGATGCGCTTCTTGAAACTTATCTCGCTCACCCAGATTTACAAGAAATTGACGCTCTTTTACTTGCGTGCACCCATTACCCTATCATCAAAGACCGTATTTTAAAGCACTATAAAACACCAGTCGAATTAATTGACTCCTCAGACATTGTCGCGAAAGCCGTCAAACATTATCTTGAAAAGAATGTATTGCTCAATGCAAATGGCAGCAGTACTAAGCATTTCTATGTCTCAGACTACACTGATTCCTTCGCCGCCAATGCCAAGTTATTTTTTGGTGAAGATATCAAATTAGAACATTACCCCCTGTGGGATTAGAGAAAATCCCATGAATTATCGCCACGGTTATCATGCAGGCAGTTATACCGATGTAGTGAAACACGTTGTCTTAACCGCACTGATTACCTCCCTTGCTAAAAAAGAAACGCCTTTTTGTTACATCGATACCCATGCAGGCAGAGGCTATTACGATTTGTATTCAAATTCCGCCCAAAAGACCAACGAATTTAAAGGCGGCATTGAAAAAATTATTCAAGCAGCTAACCCTCCTTCGCTCATTAAAACGTATTTACACTGTGTGCACGAAGTGAATAACAAATTAACCCAATCCGGATATAGTTCGTTGCGCTATTATCCCGGCTCACCGATGATTGCCCGCATGCTGGCACGCGCACATGAACGCATTATCGCTTGCGAACTGCACCCTGAAGAATACCAGGCACTCAAAACCACTTTCGCGAATGACAAACAAGTCGCCGTCCATCATCAAGATGGCTTCCAGGGTTTAAAAGCTTTTCTACCGCCTCACGAGCGCCGAGGCCTAGTCCTGATTGATCCACCCTACGAAGACCCTGATGAATTTACCCGTATTGCCCATGCGCTCCCTGCCGCTCTTAAGCGGTGGGAAACCGGTATGTATGCGATTTGGTACCCTATCAAAGAAAAATACCAGGTTGAACGCTTTTATAAGACGTTAACCACCACCATTCAAAAGCCCATTTTAGCAATAGAATTAACTATTTATCCTGATTTACCCAACCATTTAAACGGCTGCGGAATGGTGGTGATCAACCCGCCCTGGCAGCTGGATGCCACCCTGAACGATACCCTCCCTTGGGCTTGGAATGCCTTAACAATCAACAACCAAGGTGGTTACTCAGCATTTATGCTGCCAGAACTGCTAAAATAGAAGTTGATTGATAATAAAAAAAGGACGAGGTGATATCATGAAAAAAGTACTTTTATCTTGTTTAGCAACTCTCCTAGTCGCAAGCATGTTAGTCTCTTGCACCAAACGTGAATATGCAACGGTAGCAGGGGCTGGCGTGGGCGCTGTTGCTGGTAATGTCATCACAGGCGGAAGCACTGCAGGTACGGTAGTTGGTGCAGTCGGTGGCGGCGTTATTGGTAACCAAATGGCTAGATAATTTAAACAACCAACGCAAAGGGCGCTCATCTACTGGATGAGCGCCTTTTTTATGTAGCCTGGACGCCTGTCCCCGCTTTCCAGGGGGCACGCTTTTTGTGCGTCCGGGAGCTGCTTTCCTAGATACACCGCTCCCGGACGCACAAAAAGCGTGCGTCCAGGCTACGATCAGCCCGAATTTTCAGATAGAATGCGTCGTTCTGAATTCGGAGATCATCATGACATTAGCCATCGGCGATAAAGCCCCTGATTTTACCTTGCTTACCGATCAAGAAAATCAATCCATCACTTTAAGCAAATTAAAAGGCAATAAAGTCGTGCTTTATTTTTACCCAAAAGACAATACGCCTGGCTGCACTAAAGAAGCTTGTGATTTTCGTGATTCTTTCGGGCAGTTTAAAAAACAAGGCGCGCTGGTGTTTGGCATATCAAAAGACAGCGCAAAAACGCATAGCAAATTTAAAGAAAAATATGCACTGCCCTTTACCCTGTTAGTCGATGACAACGCCGATGTCTGCGAAGCGTATGGTGTGATCAACAAAAAAAGTTTGTTTGGCAAAACATTTTTAGGCATTCAACGATCTACTTTCTTAATCGATGAAAAGGGCATGATTTCCGCCATTTGGCGCAAAGTAAAAGTAAACGGTCACGTGGAGCAAGTATTAGATGAACTCAACTAAAGCAAACAAAACCGCCATTACCCCGACTCGTGCGGACAATTACCCTGAATGGTATCAACAAGTGATTAAAGCTGCAGATATGGCTGAAGTATCACCGACGCGCGGCTGCATGACCATTAAACCCTGGGGATATGCCATTTGGGAAAACATGCAACGGATCTTAGATAATGAATTCAAAGCAACCGGGCATAAGAATGTTTATTTTCCGCTGATGATTCCCATCAGTTTCATGCAAAAAGAAGCGGAACACATTGAAGGGTTTGCTAAGGAATGTGCGGTTGTCACGCATACTCGTCTTGCAACGAATGAAGAAGGGAAATTAGTGCCGGCAAGTCCGCTAGAAGAACCTTATATTATTCGCCCCACTTCTGAAACCATTATTGGGGAAGCGTTTTCGCGCTGGATTCAATCTTATAGAGATTTACCTTTGCTTATTAATCAATGGGCCAATGTCGTGCGTTGGGAAATGCGCACTCGACTATTTTTGCGTACTACTGAATTTTTATGGCAAGAAGGCCACACGGCGCATGCAACAGAAAAAGAAGCGAAAGAAGAAACGTTTAAAATGCTCGATGTTTATGTGACCTTTGTTGAAAATTGTATGGCAATCCCTGTGATTAAAGGCGAAAAAACTGAAAGCGAACGCTTCCCAGGAGCCGTAAGCACTTATTGCATGGAAGCCATGATGCAGGATAAAAAAGCGCTCCAAGCAGGCACATCGCACTTTCTAGGACAGCATTTTTCCCGCGGTTTTAATATTAAATATTTAAGCGAAAATGGCAAAGAAGAATTAGCATGGACCACTTCTTGGGGTGTCACCACCCGTTTAATCGGTGCTTTGATCATGACACACAGTGATGATAATGGCTTAGTCGTGCCGCCCCGCATAGCACCTTCGCATATTGTTATTTTGCCAGTCATTCACAAAGAAGAAGATCGCGCGAGCATTCTTGCTTATTGCGATCAATTGGCTGCTGATTTACGTGCTATTCCCTATTACGAACGCTCTTTGAGTGTAGAAATTGATAAGCGCGATTTACCGGGTGGCGAAAAAGGTTGGAGTTGGGTGAAAAAAGGCGTACCTATTCGTTTAGAAATCGGTAATAAAGAAGTAGCGGCGCAAAGTGTTTTTATGGGACGACGTGATAAAGATTATAAAGACCGTAAAGTGATTGCTCGCGCTGACTTCATCGCAACCGTTCTTTCAGAATTAGATGATTTGCAGCAACAATTATTAACGCGTGCACGTGCTTTTCGTGAAGAAAATACTACAGTTATCAATAGCAAAGAAGACTTTTACCGTTACTTTGAAAAAGACGGTGGTTTTGCACTTGCGCATTGGAATGGTTCCGCAGATGTTGAAGCCCTGATCAAAAAAGATTTAAGCGTTACGATTCGCTGCATTCCTTTGGAAGATAAAGCGGGCGGTGCGGGGAAGTGTATTTTCACAGGTGAACCGAGTAAGCAGCGGGTGGTGTTTGCGAAAGCATACTAGCGTGTGGCCCCAGCTATTGAGAAAAACCATCAGAGCCGCGACCGCAAGGGAGCGTACTAACCTCTGTGACATGCATAGTTCAGTACACTCCCTTGCGGTCGCGGCTCTGATAGCAACTCTGATAACGCAATTAAATCTTTACTCGTTCTTTTTTGAGGTAATGCACCACTTTTAAGCCCGGAACCCTTGTAAATTCACGATGATTAGCTGTTAATATCGCGTGTCCATGCGCTAAGGCAGTTGCCGCAATTAACATATCATGTGCACCAATTAATTTACCTTTGCTAGCAAGAAAAGCATAAAGTTCTGCATGAAGACGTGCCACCTCGATAGTAAAATCGATAACCGGAACATGATGAATAATGGCTTCAACAAATGCGGATCGCTTAATTTTCCTTGCTTTTGTATCAGCCAAATAAACACCCATTAACAGCTCTGAAACAGTAATCACACTCATGCATGCATCGCCATACAATTCCCACTGATCAAAATCAATCGCATTTTGTGTTTTTTCTGCTTCTATAAAAATACAAGTATCAAGCATTAATCCCATAATTTGCTTCTATCCTCATTATTCATTTGATCACGTATTTCCTTAATGTCCTTAGCAAACGAATCGACTTCTTCTTCCTCAAGTTTTGGAAAAAGCATAAATACCTCATTAAGCTCCTTCACCTTCAGCTGTGTGCGTTTTGCTTGTGCAGGCACTATGCGGGCAATCACCTCTTTTCCTCTCTTAATCTCATATGACTCGCCTTGATAATGGACTTTATTCAAAATCGAGGAAAAAGCGCGGCTTGCCTCTGTTGCAGTAATAATGTGTTTTGACATAATGAAAGCCTCTCTTGGTCATGTATTATGTATTATAGCATAAAATATGAAAATCATAATATCTGATTTTATAAAATTATCAACAAGCGGTTTTCAACAAAAGCCTATTAACGACAATTTCGCACATATAATTCGAATTTGGCGTACAAATCCGAACTGAGCTAGCGAAATAGTCGTGTAATTCTTGATCATCCAACGAGGAAATGTCATCTGGCAGAGAAAAACAATCAGAGCCGCGACCGTTAGGGAGCGTACTGAACTATGCATGTCACAGAGGTAAGTACGCTCCCTTACGGTCGCGGCTCTCATTTTTTCTCTATGACATTCATCACTTACGAAACATGCCTAACTTTGAATTTGAAGAAGAATCATCTGGCGGGGTTGGCTCCTTAGGGGCTGGGGGTGTTTCATTTTTTTTCGGAATAAGACCCTTCTGGGCTAACATACCACTAAGCCATTCGAATTCTCGCTTCAGATCATCAAGCTGTGAAACCTTGCGATCTAGATCACCTACACGTTGCGTTAACGTTTGAATCAATTCTTCAGGATGAGCACAACGTTCTTGCCAAAATGCATCTACCGATAAATGATCGACATTTTCAATCACTGTTTGCTCTCTTGCAAGACAAGCTTGTCTCAGGCTTCCCACTTCCATCATCACCTGTTGTGCATTTTTATCTTTTAAAATAGTTGCACAATAATCCGAAGCGTTATCAACTAGTGCATTCTTACCGGTTAACAGCACCGACAATGCATTGGCTTTAATGGAAATAAAACCAGGATCGGGACATTCTAAAGTACATAACAACACAAACTGCCATTGCCTTTTTTCCACTGCCGTCATTGGCGCGCTAACGGAGCACATCAAATTTGGAAATAAATCATCAAGCAAGCCTTTTATACGTTCTGTTTTATCCTGAATATGCACTAAAGAAGAGACAGCTTGCTCAAGATCATCCTTGAAAAGATGGTACCTAAACATGAATTTGTAGTAATCATCAGCGAGCAGGTCGAGATTTTTATGGTGATTTCTTTGTAACTGCTCAAAAGCTGCCGTTAATTGTGGGAGTACTCGCATTAATGCTGGTTTGTATTCTGTCCCTAAAAGGGTCGATGCTTCGCTCTGGTTATTGAGAAAATCTGTTTCCAATGTTGCATTGAGCTTTTGTTCTTGAGAAAAATTATAAGAAGGGCTTAATTCTTTGAGCTTGGAATTCAATTCGAATAATACCAATCTTGTCTTAGATAAATCAGCGAGTCGGAACGGACTTAGTGATGCAGATGCCGCTTGATCAGCAACCTCGCCCAAGTATAGCTGGTGAATGTGAGGATTTTGCGCTATCACTTCCCTTACCAGATCGCCAACTTCATATCCTTGAAGTTGACAATTTTGTATGTGGTACCTTCTTGCCCTGGTGTGGCGTATCAGCTCGAAAATATCTATTCCTATGGAATTTTGGCTAATTTCCAGAGTAACTAATTCTTTTTTGTCTTTCAAAATATTAGCCAATTGTGGAATAACCCGCGGCGGTATATTGAGACCACGAAGCTTCAAGTCATGCCCTGAAAAATTATTTTGTAATATTTTCAGGAATGATTCATAACTATCAAGTGTCCTTTCTTTTTCATAATATTCCAAATTAAATATATTGATGTGCTTATCTTTTAAGCTATTATAAATTTTACTCAACCCTGCCTCATCTAGGTCAATTTCAGAAAGATGTAGTTCATTAATATTGCCTGGAACAGCTTGAATAAGCCTGGCAAGATTATTAGCATCAATTTTTATTTTGCAAACCAAAGCTAAAAGTTTAATATTTTTGTTTGCTTTTAGTGCATCAACAAGAAGAGCTACATTGGACTCACTTACGTACGGTCCGTATTCGGCGGTTATCTGTAAAAAAAAGAAACTTCTCTGAACAATACGTAACGCTTTCAAGCAGGCGATCTAGAAATCTTGTCTTCATAAGTAGCCCTCCCGGAGCAATGAAACCCTATCAAATCATGTGGATAAAATTCGATTTTTTTAGTAACTCGTAGCCTGGAATAACACACCATAGAAATATCACTTACGAAATACGCCAAATTGTGAAGTAGCATTTTCTGGTAGGGCTGATGCGCTCGATGCCGGAAAAAATCCCTGCCCGCCTAACATACGGCTAAGCAATTCGACTTTTCGTTCCAAAGCATCTACACGTTCAAGCTTACGCTCCAGATTACCGACACGCTGCAATAACGCTTGGTTCAATGATTCAGCAGAAGAACAATCTCGCCAAAATTCATTTACCGATAATTTGGTAACATCAACTATCATTTGTTCTCTAGCAAGGCAGGATTGTTTAAGAGCAGCCATTTCCATTAGCACATCTTGCGCATGTTCATTTTTTAAAATATCCGCACAATAAGTAGGTGCATCTCCAACTGGATCCTTCTTACCAGTTATTAACAACGACAATGCATTGGCCTGAATCGAGATAAAACCAGGGTCATTACATTCTAAGGTACATAACAATACAAATTGCCATTGTCTTTTTTCCACCGCCGTCATTGGCGTACTGACAGCGCACATCAAATCTGGAAATAAATCATCAAGCAGGCCTTTTATACGTTTTGTTTTTTCCTGAATACGCACCAAACAAGAGACAGCTTGCTCAATATCATTTTTGGTAAGGAAATATTCAAACATGAATTTGTAATAATCATCGGAAAGCATGTCTAGATTTTTATGATGATTTCGTTTTAACGCCTCAAATGCCATGGTTAATTCTGAAACTTTCTTTATTAATTCTGATTCATTTTCTTCAGAAAAATTCTTCATAGAGCTTTCTATTGTCTCCAAAAATTCCCGTTCCAATCCTGCTTGAAAGTGTTGTTCATTAGAAAAATCAGAAAGATTACTTAACTTTTCGCGCTTGGAATCAGCTTGTAATGATACCAATCTTGAGCGATTTAACTCACTGGAGAATAACCACCTTAGTGATAAAAATGCAGCGTCATCCTTAAAACTGCCCATGCTTAGGAAGTGAAGGTGGAGGTTCTGCTTTATCACTTCATTTACCAGAGAACCAACTTCTTCTCCTTGAAATTGACAGTCTAATATGAAACACCTTCTTGCCCTGGTGTGGCGTATAACCTTGAAAATATCTTTTCCTAAGGTATTGTGACTTATCTCTAAATAATTTAATACTTCTTTGTCTTTCAAAATATCAGATAATTGCGTAATAACCGGCGGCGGCATATTGAGACCGTTGAGCGATAACCAATGCCCAGAAAAATTATTTTGTAATATTTTCATGAGTGACTTATAACCATCAAGCGACGTTGCCATTTTATATTCCAAATCCAACCGAGTGATATGCTTGTCTTTTAAGCTATTATAAATATTACTCAATCCAGCTTCATTTAGGTCAATGCCATTAAAGCGTAATAAAACAATATCACCTGGAACTGCTTGAATAAGCCTGGCAATATTTTTAGCATCGATTTTTACATCATGTAAATCCAAGCTTAAATGTTTAATCTTTTCATTTGCTTTTATTGCATCGACAATATGAGCTGTATCGGAGTCACTTACAGAAGGTCCGGAAGTATTTTTGATTATCTGCAAAAAAAATGCCTTATCTTGACAGCTATCAATAAAGCTACGTATTTCGTTTAGTTTTCTTGTGTGCATAAGTAACTTAGGCCCCCTTGTTAAATAGACCCAATCTTGAAGAAGAATCCGCCATGGAGGTTGATTGCGGTTCACTGTTTTTTTGATTAAGGATTTGCTTCTCTAACATTTCGTAAAGTAATTCGACTTTTTGTTCCAGATTATCGACACGTTGCATTAATGCTTTATTTAATGATTCTGGATTTATACATTGTTCTTGCCAAAATGCATCTACCGATAAATGATCGACATTTTCAATCACTGTTTGCTCTCTTGCAAGACAAGCTTGTCTCAGGCTTCCCACTTCCATCATCACCTGTTGTGCATTTTTATCTTTTAAAATAGTTGCACAATAATCCGAAGCGTTAT
>Ga0207120_1130_pt1 | contig 14787 bp, 12 predicted proteins | sample Alteio_BWMinHeat_40_FD_153509 | JGI IMG/M metagenome (GOLD analysis project Ga0207120, IMG submission 153509) | Enriched cells from forest soil in Barre Woods Harvard Forest LTER site, Petersham, Massachusetts, United States -... | ecosystem: Environmental > Terrestrial > Soil > Temperate forest >...
CGATCAGGACAAGCCCCCAAACTCTGGGCTTTATCACGGTAAGTATAATCGGGTTGTCCTGTCGTTGTATCTTTTACAGGGTAAAAATTTACCGGTGCTGGCGGTGCATAAGCGATCACATCAGATGAACCTGTCACTTGCTTTGCATAAGTTACAACTTGCAGGCGATGATCGCAGCGACCGCCAAAATCATGACCCGTCACACCTTGCAACGACAATAAATATTGATCGGGGGTAAGCCGTTTGTGCGGTCCGGCAAAGTAAGAGTATGGTTTGCCATCGCAACCCATCGCCGGTGTGATTGGATTTTGTGCCTGACGATAAAGCACAGAACGAAAAATGTTCGCTTCCATATTACGTATCGCGTTTATTTTCGCACCGGGATTGTTATCGTCTTGCTTGAATTGATCGGCCAAAGCAGCCACCACTTGTGGCATTAAAGTGGCGGCATCATAGCCAAGAATTCGCTGCATCGCTTCTTGCGCTTGCGCTAAATAAAAATCTGGGCGTTGCACCAACACTTTTCCAGGCGCTTGTAAAATCGCAATTTCTGCTGCCGTCGCATCGTCCCAGTAAAATGTATTTCCAGCTTCTGCAGTGCAAGGTGATGCTTGCGGAAAACGCAAAGGGAGCGTCACATCTTGTTGCGCAAGCGAAGTCGTCTGACAAGTGGGACGCAAGGGTCCCTGACAATTACAGGATTGGATCTGTAAACGTGGAGGATTAAAATCAGCAATGAAAGGATCTGGGCCTGAAACAACCCGATACAGGCGATAAAGATTGGGCATTTCTGCAATTTCTGCTGCTGTGGGTGAGCGCAATAAAAACGCCTGGAATACGGCCTCGACTCGCCCGTCACCTTCATCCACCGTCAATAAACCAGGATGCGATGCGGCTTGAACTGCAAAATCTTGGAAGGCAATCTCACCTCGATAAAGCTGCCCCACTAATAAATCTAGCTGGATGAGATTTTTATACCAGGTGCGAGTATCATTATATAAAAACCGATCAGCCCAAAGTTTTTGCCGTGACAACACATATTCAGGTAAAGAAAAGAGGTCCGTTAGAATATCGTTAAGCGCTTTCCCAGCGCAGTGCGTCTGTACATCTTGCGGGGTGGGAAGCCTGCCCACAATATCTACAAATAACCGACGACAGATTTCAGTATTATCTGCATAAGAAACGGGTTCCAATCGGCAACGAAATTGTTGTTGCAGCTGCTTATCAATGACGTTTTCACAGTTGAGACCGCCACAAGGGTCAGCGGTCACTAATGACTGCCCGGGCACAATTTTGCTCCGACAAGCGGTCATCACGAACAGGCTACAAAGAAAAATTAATGATAGGTTTCTTTTCATGCGGGTTGGTGAGAAGATACACGACGAGTCGTGATCACGCCAAAAGAATTAAGATCCAAATTAAAAACTCTCCCCATCATGAGAAGCGCCACTATAACACTGACGGCCATCGAAGTCCTAGCTGAAGTTGGCATTGAACCCAAAGAACTTGTGGGGCCACAATCATTATTGCTGGATGTCACAATCCAGCTATCGCCGTCGAGTGTTCTGGCCGCCGCAAAACATGATGAATTACCTATGACCGTCGATTATGTCACCGTCGCCAAAATTGTGAGGGACGAAGTAAAAAGAAAAAGGCGAAATCTGATTGAAACTTTGGGCAACGACATTGGGCAGGCTTTATTGCAACTTCCTTTGGTGAGCGCACTCACGGTAACCATTCATAAAACCCAAGCCATACCGCACAGTCATGACACCTCAGTGACTTTGGTGTGGGAACGTTAGCTCCTTTTATAAAAATGCAAAAAGCTTATATCGCACTGGGTTCAAATTTGGGCGACCGCGCGTACCATTTACGTCGCGCCATTGAAGAAATTGAGAGATCAGCGCACTTCTCGTTGCAAGCCATTTCACCCACTTTTGAAACCGTTCCGATAGCCGCTTTGGGTGATTTATTCCTCAATATGGTCATTGTCGTGTCCACCTCTTTACACGCAGAAACTGCGCTCGTGGAACTTTTGAAGATTGAGAAAAAACTAGGACGCACGCGCGATTATCTTGCAGCTCCACGCACCATCGATCTCGATTTGCTTATTTGTGAAGACGAAGTGGTGAACACATCGACCTGCCAAGTACCACACCCTCGCATGACGACACGCGGCTTTGTTTTGTCACCTTTGGTTTACTTAGCGCCAGATCTTATCGTTCCCGGGCAGCAAAAAAAAATCCTTGCTCTGTGGCGAGAGTGGGCAACTAACGACGGTGCTGGCGTGCAATTCTATCATAAAAACGACGCACCCTCATCGCATTGTTTGATCAAAAATTTTGAAGTTGACCATTTTTTTCAAACAACAGGTGACTGCGCCGATCAAGAACGTCGTGGAAAATGATGTTCAGCGTTCTCGGGAATCACCAGCACACGGCGATATAAACCTTCACCTTCACTGCGGGTGCGTAATCCATTTTGTCCGTCAAGCGCGAGATGAAAAATTCGCCGATCATGTGCGTTCATTGGATTGACAGTAACAACTTTGCCTTCCATTTTTGCTTTTTCGCCCAGCTTCAACGCCAGTGCATGCAAAGCCTGATGTCGACGCTCACGATATCCCTCACAGTCCACCATGATACGTTCTGAGCCTTCGATATCATGACTCACCAAACGATTGGTGAGAAACTGCAACGCCAAAAGTGTTTCACCCTTGCGGCCGATAATGAGTCCTTCATCTTCGCCATGAATGTCGATTTGAACTTCACCATTTGAGTCATGCGAAAGTTGTGCTTCAGCCTGAAAATGTCCTAAGCCAAGAATATCTCGCACCACACAAAGCGCTTTTTGCGCGCGTTCTGAAGCCACCGCTTCATCAAGCGCCGGTTTGCGCGTATGTTCTTTTTGGGCGGCAGTCATCGCCCGAAACTCACGAAATTCATCGTCATCATTTCGCTGAAATGAGTTGTCAGCACCGATGCGCCTGCGCGTTTCATGACTTCGATGTCTGCTTTGTGGCCGGGGATGATGGTGGGTCGCCCCCGGTTCATCCATCACTTGCGGCAAATCAAAAAACTCTTGTCCGTCAACCTCAGGTGTATCGGTGAAATCAGAAGAGGCCATCGCTTCATCGACCTCAATCACCACGCGATGCTCAGCCTCCTCATTGCGCGAAATCACGCGATAGTGAATTTGGCTTCTCGCAATTCCCAACGCCTCGCACGCTGCAATTGCCGCTTCTGCTTCAGTCGGTCCTTCAAATATTTTGGCCATAACTGGCGCCTACTCGCGTTAACGGATGGTTGAAGTATTAGAAAATCTTTTATTTATATAGGCTTGCTGCGCAATGGTCAATAACGTATTGACCAAGCTATAAAACACCAGACCCGCCGGAAGTTGTACCATAAACAAAGTCATCATTGCCGGCATCATAAATGTCATGATTTTTTGTTGCTGCGCATCTCCTACGGGAGGTGACAATTTATTTTGCAAAAAAATGCTGAGTCCTAAGGTCGCTGGCAATACAAAATAAGGATCTCTTGCGGTCAAATCGCTCAGCCAAAGAAAATCTTTCTGATAAAGTTCAACCGCCACCCAAAGTGTTCGCCACAACGCAATGTACACCGGCATTTGTAAAAGCATCGGCAAGCAACCACTTAAAAATGGATTCACATTGCGTTCTTTGTACAGCCGCATGGTTTCCATACCCTGCTTCTCGCGATCATTGGGAAACCGCTCTTTAATTTTATCAAGTTCTGGTTTGAGTTCGCGCATGCGTTGCATTGAAATGAACGCGCGTTGTGTGACAGGCAACATCAAAAGTTTAACCACCAGCGTTAAAATGATGATGGCAACGCCGTAGCTATGAAAAATGCGATAAGAGGTATTGAGAACCCACAACATCGGCCGTGCGATGAAAGCCAGCGGCATTCCCCAGACATTGTAATCAATGGCGTCTTCGAAATGTAAACCGGGCGCTTTGAGCAAAGCCACTTCTTTAGGCCCAGCAAATATTTGATACTCGAGGTGAGTTTTTTGCCCGGGCGCCAGCGTCTTGCTCACAGGAGAGAGCGTGGTTGCAACGTGAAGCAAACGCGAATCTTTTATTTCTCGATCTTCAGAAAAAACAGAATTTTGTCGATCAGATGTCGTTGGCGCCGCTGCGAACAAAAAGTATTGACGATCGATTCCCGCCCAAAACAATCGTTCTTGCGTAGAGACATCGTCTTTTTTTCCAATCGTGTGACGAACTAAGTGTTGATCGCTTAAAGCCACCGCCGTTAGAATATCTGGTGGTGGTTCAAACATGCTTCGATCTTTCACCGCACGTTCGTTGAAAATTCCTTGCAGTTTAAAACTTGTTGCAACCTCGATCGGCTGTGCAGATTTATTTTCGATGTCAGTGGTGACTTTTAATAAATAAGCTTGCAGCTGAGTTTGCCAATGAAGATGAATGGCAAGACCTGATTGTTCTCCTTTCAAATCAGCTCCATCAGTCGTTGCTTGAACTTCTGAAAACAAAACCGGCGCGCCCGCAAGTAAGAGCTGCGCCGTAGGAACTTCTTGTTCATCCACCGCTGAAACTAACGATACGGGATGCTTTTCTTGTTTACGTTTACGTGCACCTTCTTTGAATTGCTTTAAAACAAAATGTCGCAGTCCACCCCCTGTGGTTGTGACCTCGGCAGAAAAAAGATCATTTTCAAAACTTGATGTTTTTTCATGATAAGAAGCGACATCTGCTCCCATCATGGCTGGGTTTTTGGGTTCTATAATTGTTTGTGGTGAAATCGTTGGCTGACTATCATTTGGGGAAGTGCTCTGAGGATTCTGATTCACTGCGTGATTGTCTGTTGTGATTCTTTTAGGTGGAGGGGCCACAAATGTCTGCCACAAAGCAAGAATTGCAATACAAACTACGACCGTTAGGAAAAATCGTCTATCCATAAATACCACTCACTGATGAATTTGAAACAGGTCGGCCGAAGTGGGGACTGGATCAAAACCAGCGCCGCCCCAAGGATGACATCGCAACAGCCTCAAGCATCCGTAGCGCACCCCACGCCATGTTCCGTGCTCATGAATGGCTTCGTAAGTGTAAGCGGAACAACTTGGATAATAACGACAACAAGGCGAAAGCCAAGGTGCAACCACCAGTTGATAACCGCGAATCAAAACTAACAGCAGCCCTCTTACCACTTTCAACCAAATCCTTTTTTCGCTTTCTGCCGAGAATAAAGCGTCTTCAAAGTTGCGTCGAGCTCCCGCACCAGATCCCAAAAGTCAAGACTCATTGCCTGGCTTTTGGGTGCAACTAGAAAATCAAAACCTGGTTCAAAATGAGCAAGTCGCTGTCGAAAAGCTTCGCGCACGTAACGCTTAAATACATTGCGAATGTGTGCTGGCCCTGTTTTGCGTGAAACTGCAAGACCTAAGCGGGCACGATCAAGACAATTGGGGTGCACCCAAATCACCAGACATCGCCCAAAATAGCGAGCGCCTTTGCGTCGCAACCTTGCGAAATCTGCTTCAATACTTATTCGAGCAAGTTTTTTGAAAAAATGACGCTCTTTAAGTTTTGCGCCCACGTTTGTCCCCATATGACTGGGCACACATTAAGAATTACTTGTGGGCAACGAGAACCGTAAGCCGTTTGCGCCCTTTGGCTCGACGGCGTTTTAACACTTGTTGTCCGCCGCGCGTAGCCATCCTCGCACGAAAGCCGTGCGTGCGCTTGCGTCGACGATTGCTCGGTTGATAAGTGCGTTTCATCGCTCATACCTCGTTCTAACTCTCTTGGAAAAAGGGAGCGTAGGTAACGTGTTTCACTTTTAAAAGTCAAGTTAAAGAGAAGAATATGGAATCGCTCACTATATTTTTCAAATGAATATTAAGAAAATATTGATAACCACTTTGTCGATGAAAATCATTTGACTTCTAGGTAATTCTTTTGTTACGAGACAAAGCTTACGCATAATGAAGCAGCGCTGCTTGAACTTATAAGTTGTGCGTAAGAAAAATCTGAAAACCAGTCATATTTAGAGAGGAAGAGCTTGGGTGTTTGCAGCTGTGGATAAGTCTGTGTGTGTTGTTGTGTTTAAGTCATCTAACTGTCCAGGATAAAATACTTTTTTTCTAATACTTTTTGGGGACATGCCCGATGATTAACGAAGCTTTAGCAGTGAATGAAAAAACCACCTCTGTGGTGAGTGAAACAAGTTCTTTGGATCCCAATACTCTTTGGCAATCACTCGCAGCTGCTCTAAAGAGTCGTGTCAACGAGTATGTATTTCAAACTTGGTTTGCCCCCCTCCACCCTACCTGTATTCGCGATCATCAATTAATTATTCAAACTCATGATCGTTTTACTAAAGACTGGATTGATGACCACTATCGTGACGTTGTTTTAGAAGCCTTGAATGAAACGGGCCTCGGCCTCAAGCACGAGATTGATGAATTTGAACTTGAAGTCAACGACGCCTTGAGACCACATGATGCACCAGGCACACACCAAGTCACCGTGTCAGCTCAGAGCGCACAAAAAAAACAACTGAACGACAAATATCTTTTTTCCAACTTTGTAGTAGGGCCATCCAATCAATTCGCATTCGCGGCAAGTCGCGCGGTTGCCGATCGTCCTGCGCAAGCCTACAACCCTTTGTTTTTATTCGGTGGGGTGGGCTTGGGTAAAACCCATTTGATTAATGCAGTGGGGCATGGTGTTTTGGCCAATTTCCAAAATTACCGCATTATTTACATGTCGAGCGAACAGTTCATGAATGAAGTGATCAATGGCATTCGCTACGGCAAGATGGAAGAATTTCACAACAAATACCGAAAAAATTGCGACATGTTATTGATGGACGACATTCAGCTCATCGCAGGAAAAGATCGCACACAAGAAGAATTTTTTCATACTTTTAACGCACTTTACGAAAGCAAAAAACAGATTATCGTCACCAGCGATAAACTTCCGCACGAAATTTCAGGACTCGAAGAACGGATGCGAACCCGTTTTCAATGGGGACTCATCGCCGACATTCAACCTCCTGAAATCGAAACGCGCGTCGCGATTTTAAAGAAAAAAGCAGAACTTGAAGGGGCTGAGCTTCCTGACGGTGTGGCCATGTTTTTAGCCGAAAATATTCGCAGTAATGTTCGCGAATTGGAAGGTGCTTTAATTCGAGTCATTGCACATTCTTCTCTGACTGGACAACGCATTAGCATCGATTATGCTCGCGAAGTACTCGCCGAAATTTTAGCCAATCGCCAAAATTTGGTGACCGTCGAAGGGATTCAAAAAATTGTTGCGGCTTACTATAGCGTTCGGGTCGCGGATTTAAAATCTCCGCGTCGTCACAAAGTGGTTGCAAAACCACGACAAGTCGCCATGTATCTATGTCGGAAACTTCTGAACACGAGTTATCCAGAATTAGGGGAGCGTTTTGGTGGGAAAGATCATACAACCATTCTTTCCGCTTGCCGAAAAATGGAATTACTAGAACAAAAAGACAATGCGCTGCGAAGTGAAGTTCAAGAACTCAAACGTCGTATTCAAGAATAAATAAGGATGTAGATATCCATGTGGATCAACTGTGAATTGGCATGGGATGACTTGTGGATAAATTTGAGGCACTTATGATTTTTTCTTTTTATCAGATTTTTTTTCACACTTTTCACACAGCTAAAAGTGTCATTCTTATACGGGGTTAACTTTGTTATTCACAGTTTTTCTATGTACTACTACTACTAGTTTATGTATTTATAAGAACTTTAAAATAAAAGAAGAGCATTGCCAACCATGAAATTTATCACTCAACATACACAACTTGCTGAACACCTTTATCGATTACAAGGCATTGCCAGTAGTAAGACAACCATGCCGATTCTCAGTCATGTTCTTATGGTTGCAAAACAAGATGGTACATTAACTCTGGCGGCAACAGATCTTGATCTTGCAATTGAAGACAAATTATCGGTGCAGGTAGAGCGTGAAGGCGCAATCGCCATTCATGCCAAGAATTTTTTTGACATTGTTAAAGCTGCACCGCCAGGTGAAATACGCATCGAACTTACCGACAACCATCGGCTTGAGATCAATGCAGGGCAAGCGCAATTTAAACTTGTAGGTTCTGCAGCACAAGAATTTCCAGCGTTGCCGAACGCAGCCACTACTCGTACTTTTCCCCTGATAGCGAATGATCTCGCTTCCATGATTGACGGGACGGTCTTCTGTGTTTCAACAGACGATTCGCGTTACAATTTAAGCGGCGTTTTTTGGGAAGGTCTGGGTGAAAGTGGAACTTTGCGTTTGGTCGCCACAGACGGGCATCGTTTGGCTTTGAGTGAGCGTGAGGTCAAAGCGTCTTTGAAAGGATTAGCTGCGATTGTACCTCGAAAAACATTAGTTGAATTGCGCCGCGTGTTGGGCACTTTCGAAAACAGTGAAAAAGCGACAATCGATTGTAGTTTTTCTGAAAACCATGTGATTTTTCGTTCAGAGTCGATGATGCTAATTTCACGTTTGGTCGAGGGGTTGTATCCCGACTATGAGCAAGTGATCCCTAAAAACGCTGATAAAATCGTACGTGTGGCACGGCAAGAGTTTATTGATGCTTTAAAACGAGTCGCGATTTTGGCTCCTGATAAATCTTTTTGCGTTCGCCTTGAATTAGGTGAAAAAGTTTTGCGTATTGAAAGTCAGAATCCTGAATTAGGTGAAGCGAAACAAGAAATAGCGGCAGAATATTCGGGTAAACCTTTAGTTATCGGGTTTAACGCACATTACTTATTGGATGGACTTAATTTAATCAGCGAAGGTGGTGTGAGGTTAGAATTGTCGGATGCTTTGGCACCGATTGTGATGCGTCCCTTGGAGAGTCGTCACTTCACAGCGGTAGTGATGCCGATGCGTATTTGACGCTCCTGATTATCTGTGCAGTTTCTCACCTTACGTAGTCGCAGTTTTCGCAATCTTCATCATGAAGGAATTGCGTTTTCGCCAACGATTAATCTCCTGATTGGTGACAATGGCCAAGGCAAAACCAATATTTTAGAAGCACTCTATGTATTGGCGGGTTTTCGTTCATTTCGCTTAGCTAAAAATCGTGATGTGATTTTAACCGGGGCCCCCAGCGCCGAGCTCGCGGGTGAAGTTTTTGTGAATCACATTGAACGAACGGTGAATGTGGCGATTCAGCCAGGTTCAAAAACTTATCACGTTGATGGAAAAACACCTGCCTTACTTTCAGATTGGGTCGGAAAAATGGTGGTCGTTACCTTTTCTCCTGACGACCTGGGACTGGTGAAAGGCGAACCTGAAACACGGCGGCGCTGGCTTGATCGGATCATCTTTTTGATTGAACCGAAGCATTTAACTCAAGTCGTTGCTTATCACCGTGCGCTCAAAGCGCGAAATACCTTATTGCGCGACGGCTTATTTGGGCGTGATTTAATGTTGTTAGATAGTTTCGACGAGACTTTGGCGAAAATCGGAGCAGAAGTTTCGCGTGCCCGTGCCCAGTGGGTGCAGAGTTTGAGCAAAATAGTGCAGCATAGTTTGCATGAAATCACGGCGATCCCTCATGATTTGCCTCTGCAGTATGAAACAGATGTAGAGGGAAAGAGTTGGCAAGAAATACTGGATACTCTGGTGAAAAAACGCACAGAGGATATCCAGCGCCGTTCGACCTCATGGGGCGTTCATCGTGATGATCTCAAATTAGTTTTTTCTGGGCGTGAGGCCAGGAGATACGCCAGTCAAGGTGAGCAACGTGCTTTAACCCTCGCGCTTAAATTAGGCGAAACCGAGCTGTTAAGACAGCAGAGAAATGTTCAACCTGTCTTGTTGTTAGACGATGTTGCAGGTGAGCTTGATGGGACCCGGCATGCGCTCCTGTTTCATTTTTTGCAGCAAGGCGGTGGGCAAGTCTTTATTGCTGGAACGGATATTCCCAAGGATGTGAGCATGTCTTCGGATGGTCATATTTTTGCCGTGAAAAATGGACAAATTCACCGGCGAAATTAAACATGCTTACATAAATTCGTAGTCGCCTGTCAGACAAGCAGGATCACGGGATGAATACGGATTTATGCGTAGTTTAAAGCTTGCTAGGTAGCGCAAAACAATGCTAGTCAAGCATCTCAATTATCCCCACCTTATGCTGTTCGGAGTGCAATTTGGCTGACGCAACAATGCCGCAAATTTCGGAAATGGCTCAACGTGCAGTAGACGGTGCCAAAAATTATACCGCTGAAAATATCAAAGTCCTAAAGGGTCTCGATGCAGTTCGCAAACGACCTGGGATGTATATCGGCGATACTGATGATGGCAGCGGTCTACATCATATGGTTTTCGAAGTGGTTGATAATGCCATCGATGAAGCGTTAGCCGGTTATTGTAACCGCATCGAAGTCACCGTTCATATTGATAACTCAGTGACCGTAATCGACAACGGTCGCGGAATTCCTACCGGCATCCATGCAAGCGAAGGTCGCTCAGCGGCTGAAGTGATTATGACCATCCTTCATGCGGGGGGTAAATTCGACGACAATAGTTACAAAGTTTCTGGTGGTTTGCATGGAGTCGGTGTTTCGGTGGTGAATGCGCTCTCAGAAACCCTATTTCTAGAAATTTGGCGTGATGGAAAATGTCATCAACAAGAATACCACCACGGTGTGCCACTTTATCCATTAAAAATTTGTGGTGATTCCGAAAAAACGGGAACGCTTGTTCGCTTTAAACCTGCATCCACCATATTTTCTAAAACAGAATTTTCATTCGATATTTTATCTCAGCGATTACGTGAATTGGCGTTCTTAAATAGTGGTGTGAACATTGCGCTGGTGGATGAACGCGAAAGTAAAACACTTGAGTTCAAATACGATGGCGGCATTCGTTCTTTTGTTGAGCATCTGAATCGTAATCAGTCCGCACTTCATCGCGAGGTGATTTTTTGCGATGGGCAAGTTGAAAAAACAGTCGTGCAAGCTGCATTGCAGTGGAACGACGGTTATCAAGAAAATATGTATTGTTTCACTAACAATATTTCAAATCGCGACGGCGGAACTCATCTTGCGGGCTTTCGCGCCGCTTTGACTCGTGCAGTCAATAAATATGCCGAGGAGTCGGGATTACTCAAAAATGCCAAGGTGGGTTTGTCTGGCGAAGATATGAGAGAAGGGCTTACGGCCGTTCTTTCCATTAAAGTGCCGGATCCAAAATTTAGCAGCCAAACCAAAGAAAAGTTGGTGAGTTCTGAAGTCAAAAGTGTGGTTGAACAGATCATCAGCGAAAAGTTGAATACTTATTTCGAAGAAAATCCTTCTGAAGCGAAAAAAATTATTGCGAAAGTAGTGGATGCGGCAAGGGCGCGCGAAGCTGCGCGTAAAGCACGCGAGCTCACGCGACGTAAAGGCGCTTTGGATGGCGCCAATTTGCCAGGCAAACTTGCCGATTGTCAGGAAACAGATCCTGCCAAGGCAGAACTTTATTTGGTTGAGGGTGATTCAGCCGGTGGTTCAGCAAAGCAAGGTCGCGACCGTCGTTTTCAAGCGATTTTACCTTTGCGTGGGAAAATTTTAAATGTTGAAAAAGCCCGTTTTGATAAAATGCTTTCATCACAAGAAATTGTGACCATGATTTCGGCTCTCGGAACGGGAATTGGCGGCGATGAATTTAATGTGGGCAAGCTTCGCTATCATTCGGTGATTATCATGACCGACGCGGATGTGGATGGATCCCACATTCGCACTCTATTATTGACCTTTTTCTATCGTCAGATGCGAGAAATTGTTGAACGTGGGTATCTCTATATTGCGCAACCACCACTTTACAAAGTTCAGCGGGGTAAAAAAGAACAATATTTAAAAGATGATGCCGCGTTAGAAGATTATTTGCTTTCAGAAGCGACCGAGAAATTTGCTTTGCGGATCCAGGGCGATACTTTTCGCAGCGAACGTTTACATGAAATTTGTCGAAAAGTTTTGGCTTACCAACATTTGTTAAATAAGATTGATCGTCGGCACGATTCACGCGTGGTTGATGCGATGGTGCGGGCGACCACATTGTCATACGAAGAATTACGCGCTGAAAGTGATTTAACAGAAATATTGAAAAATGCACAAACTTTGCTTTTGGCTACTTATCCAGATGCTTTTCCCGTGACCATGGATGTTGTGGCAGGTGCAGAGGATGGGGCGGCACGAAAAATTGTTGTGCTTGCGAAACATGGTGGAAGCACGCGCGAAATGGTGATTGATGAATTGTTCTTGCGCTCGGGAGAATATCTAGAAGCTCAGAAACAAGCGCTGCAATTGCGTTCAATGGCAGGACAAGTCGAATTAATCGAAGGCGACGAGTCGACGCAATTTCGCCATTTGCAAGAAGCCGTCTACGGATTACTCGAGCGTGCTAAAAATGGTTTATCGATTCAACGCTATAAAGGGTTAGGTGAAATGAACCCCGAACAACTTTGGGAAACCACCATGAATCCCGAGACCAGAACGCTATTACAAGTTCGTGTAGATGATAGCGTTCAAGCCAATGACATTTTTACAATTCTGATGGGAGATGCAGTTGAACCCCGCCGAGAGTTCATCGAAAAAAATGCCTTGCTGGTGTCAAATCTAGATATTTAGAGATACTTGTAAAATGATTCGTGAACGTGAACGCGCGCGAGCCCTCGCCCGGTTTTCACGAGCTCGTTTACGGGAGTTTTGCAAGAGACTCTTTAGATAATTTGAAAATTACTTCTTAAAAATTAAGCTGACTTGATCTTTGCATTCTTTAATTGTTGCAGCAGCAATTTTACACTTTCGGGTCCGCGGTAAATAAGATGTGTATAAAGTTCCACTAAGCTTGCGCCAACCGTAAGTCTCTCACGGATGTCTTCAGTTGATGTAATTCCGCCAACGCTGACGAGGGTTAGTGAACGATCGGATTCAATTAAAGCGCGAAGTGAGCGCAATACTTCATATGAACGTGGTCGTAACGCCGGGCCAGAAAATCCGCCCTCTTCATGGCAAAGATGATGTGAAACAGGACGCGTGATCGTTGTGTTGGTAGCAATGATGCCGTTGAAATTAAATTTTTTAGCAAGAATGACGATGTCTGGAAGATCATCATCAGCAATATCGGGAGAAATTTTTAGCAGAAGTGGTCGTTCCGCAACGCCAAATTTTTGTGCTAAGGAATGAGCTTCAGCGCGGAGATTTTCCAATAATGGAGAAAGCAGGGTTGCAGATTGTAAATTGCGCAGACCTAGCGTGTTAGGTGAACTGACATTGATCACAAAAGCATCCGCGACGAGGTAGAGCGTTTGCATCGCACTCACATAGTCATCAGTGGCTGCCGAAAGCGGTGTGTCTTTATTTTTTCCAATGTTTAACCAAAGCGGACCTACTCTTTGAGGCACGTTGCGCAAACGTTGCGCAACTGCTTGCGCCCCAGGGTTGTTGAATCCCATCCGATTGATCAGTGCCTGATATTCTTTGAGCCGAAACAAACGCGGTCGTTGGTTGCCTTCTTGAGGCCTCGGGGTCACAGTTCCGATTTCAATGAAGCCGAAGCCGAGTTCAAATAAAACAGGAACTAATACCTCACCTTTATCGAATCCTGCTGCAAGGCCAACAGGATTGGAGTAGAATTGTCCCCATAATGATCGTTTGTGGACTTCGGGGATTTGGGGAACACGACGATTTCGTTGCAGTCGGTGGTTTTGTTTCCGCAAAAAAAACAATACAAAACGATGCGCTGTTTCGGCTGACATTAAAAAAAGAAAGAATTTGATTAACCGCCACAGACGACAAGATAAGAGGTAAAAAAATGACAAAACAACTCCTCATCAAGCAAACGCGGCTTTTTACCCTATCGAAGTAGTTTTTTGAAAGTATTTATGGTTATCGCAAAGCGACATGAAATAAATTCATGGGACGATTGTTTCGTGCATGTTAAAGTCTAAAACCATTTTAAGGAGATGAAATATGAAATTTTTAGTCGCATTGTCTTGGCTTGGTATTGCAATCGCACCCTACATGGCTTGTGCAGAAGACAATAGTTTTGAACGATTGACGGTTGATCAGGTTGAGCAAAAATTAAATGAAGGGAATGTTTTTGTTTTTGATAATAATTCCGAAAAAACATATAAAAATGGCCATCTGCCAAATGCAAAACATGTAACGCCGAGTAAGTTAACCGCTGCTGATTTGCCGGCCGATAAAGACGCCACCTTGATTTTTTATTGTGCCAACGAAAAATGCTTGGCTTGTCATGATGGCGCCAAAGCTGCTGTCAAATTAGGCTACAAGAATGTTTTTATTATGCCCGCAGGAATTGAAGGTTGGAAAAAAGCCGGTAAAACAATCGTTAAAGATTAAATATCCACGACCAGTTATCATTATTGAGTGTTAACAGGAAAGGCGGGAAGATCGGGAAGGAAATTTTTTGAGTAAGCCGCATGAGTCATATTTAAAAACATTTCTCATGAACCCAAGAACCCAGGAATTTTGGAAATTTATCATCGAAATCAAACAGATCGACTGATCCGTCAAAACCTTCCTGGGTCCCTGGGTTCCTAAGAAACTTTTCTTCCTGTCTTCTCGTCTTCCTGTTCCATTCCTTTCTATTGAGATCCTATTTGCAATAGCTGAGCGACTTACAGCGTGCTACAACCACGGATGAGGATCACCGGTTGAACGCTGAAACGCGATTACTGAAATCACTTGCTGAGTGGCGCGTAAAAGCGCGGCGCTACGAACAACGAATTTGGCTTGGAATTGTCGCTT
>Ga0207120_1085_pt2 | contig 14633 bp, 15 predicted proteins | sample Alteio_BWMinHeat_40_FD_153509 | JGI IMG/M metagenome (GOLD analysis project Ga0207120, IMG submission 153509) | Enriched cells from forest soil in Barre Woods Harvard Forest LTER site, Petersham, Massachusetts, United States -... | ecosystem: Environmental > Terrestrial > Soil > Temperate forest >...
ACCTGCAGCTGCTAATAAAAAACCCAATCGTGCTCTCATTGTCTATTACTCATTCACAAGTTGTAAGTTTGGTGGATTTTATAGAAACGGAAGTGAGGGGTCAAGTGACCCCTTCACATAGGTTGTTTATATCAAAGTTTAACAGCTGCGACAGCTGGTGCTGATTCGCTGGATTTTTCTTGTTTCTTCGCCATAGCGTGATCAAGTTGTGCAGTCAACTGACTAGTTTGCGCAAGTGTGATGTGATATGGAATAGCCTGATTTTGTGAATTCCATAACTTGAAATCATCGCCAAACACTTTTCTTGATGCCTCAGCAAGTGATCTTTGGAACGCTTCGCTAGGTTTGAAGTTAATAATGGCGTCACGATTTGCTCCGATCGTTGGCGCAGTAACAACGGAAGCCCTGCTCTGAACTAGATCTTTAATGCTGGCAATAAGATCAGGATTTTTAGTAGCAACAACCATTTCAAAATCTTCGGCAGATAATTCTAGGCAAAGAGTTTGTTGTTCGAGATCAATCGCTTTAGCAACTTTATCCGCATCAATGTCATTATTAACACTTCGGCCAACACGAAAATCAGGAAAATTACCAAGCGTTATATGTGGAACGTCTTTTGCACCTGGTGGCAAAGAGACTTTACCAAACAAGGACGAGCAATCTTTACCATCAACACTAAACGAAGGTAGGATTTTTTGTAACGCCGAGAACAAATCTGCATTTGTGGTTACATCAGTATCATCAACACGGTAAATTTGCAGTGCTAGAAAGTAATCATTTGCAACTTGCTTTTTTACCCATGGTTCTTTACGACCTTCTGTTTTGCTTAAAATTACTCTACCAAATACTTTCATACAATATCTCCATTATCAGTACATTACAGCGCCGGATTATACTCGAATTGTTTGAAGAAGCTACCGCTTCTGCCGCTTTAGATCTGGTTCTTTGTCTCCTTTATCATCAACTGCTGGTGGCATATCCGCCCTACGCTTTTTGCCTTGTTGATATTGCACTTCCGTTAGATATCGAATGACGGGTTCGTGTCTATGCACTCTTGCGGCATCAAGGGCTGTCTGTCCATCCTCATTTACAAAAGTTAATTTAGCATCACGTTCTACTAGTGCTTGAACAACAGAAAGGCGTCCGAGCATGGCGGCCGTGTATAAAGCCGTGACTCCATCGTAAGTTTCGTCAACATCAATTCCCATGTCTAATAAATACTCAACTGCCATTGGTCTTTCAGCATGAGCTGCACGAATATGAAGTCCCGGGTGATCACGAAGATATCGCGGAATATCTTCTACTTTTTCCAGAAAAAATTGAATCAGATCACGACAACCGGCAGCAGCGGCAATCTCAATATATCCATGAAAGTCAACATCTAACAGCTCCGGGTACGTATTGGCAATTAACATGCCAGCTTTTGGTTGCGCGCGATTACAAGCTAAATGCAATAATGTTCCATTATGCATATAACGGAACTTATTAATATCTGGTTTGTGCGACAAAAGAATTTTAAGCGCATCTAGGCATTGATCGCTAATAGCAGAATTAGCACTGAACACCAATATCGAATCATCGATTGGTTGAGTTAGTAATACAAATTCTACAACATCCACTTGATTTTCATGTATTGCATCATGTAGCGGATGATGAAGTGGATCATAGAGTTCAACTAGATTGACTGTCATTAATAATTCTTTTACAAGCTCGAGATGCCCATAATGGAAAGCAAGTCCCACTTCTTCTTTAGAATATTTTAGATGAAGACGATTTTGTTTTACAAAATCGACTTGATTAAGTGTTACAGCTAATTCCATCAGCGAGTGATTGCAGGTGGTTCGACTTTGGAAACGCATTCTGTCGTCATAATAATCTGCAAAAAATGATAATAAGTAGTTATTACTTACCACATCTGCTTTTGCCTTTGCTACAAACCATGCGTGTACGCGTTCAAATAAAATATCGAGTAATAGCTGATTTCCCATACAATTAATATGCTCTAATAACCTTCTGTTACTTACTCGATCTACATTAAAAATTAGATCAGGCTCATCGTTAAAATCGAAGTTGAATTTTTTTATTTGTGTGAAGGCCAAGTCAAGGCAAAGCTCATATAAATTATTTGCTCGCGACGAATGAAACCTACATGAACGCAAATATTGATATTTGACATAAGCTGCGTCTTCGGGTGGTGGCTGTGTTCGAGACGTTAATTGCACTTGTGGTGTAGTGGGAAAATCTCTAGCCAGTAGTAAATTAAAAAAACTATTAGAACCAGCAAGCGCATTAAAAAGTTTGCAAGTCCGCAGCACGCTATTTAAAAAAACAGGCCGCAGATTCTGAAACAGAAGAATCCAGATTTCCAAAGGAAACACGCCGTTATTTTTTTCGGCTTCTGTGCTTTTAATCTCTGATAGAAAAAAAAGTGTCTTTGCCATTAAATCTTATTTCTCATTTTGTGTTTTGGCGTATAGTACCATGGACACGTTTTATGTGTCCTGTTACACTCTTGCTCAATTAAAAAACAGCTAGGGACTCAGAAATAACGCTCTTGACGTTGTTGACACTTACAAATGAGGGTACATTTAATCCCTCTTATCGGCGGTTATGTTTAGACCGGCCATTAATTGTAGGTTAAAAGTGGGATTTTCCTTGCTGCAAAACCTCATGGCGTTGCTTGATTTCCTGTTTAAACTGATCTGGAATACTAGACCAACTTAAAATATCTATTAAAATGGGTAAATTACTTTCAGAAAATTTTTCTCGCAAAATGGATAATTGCTCATTTGTGTCATTCTCCTCATCGATTATTATTAAATCCAAATCACTGCCTTCGTGTGCTGTGCCTTTTATGCGACTACCGTATACCAAGACGGTTCGATCCGGAATTTGTTTAGAGATAATTTCTTTTATTTTAATAAGATATTCAGGCTTAAGATCGATCATTGTTCGATCCCAATTTTTGTTGCAGAATTTCCTGTAATGCTTTCGCATCTTGCAAAAATCCTGGTAGTAATTTAAGTGTTGTTTTAACAAAAGCAATTCCATAATCATGCGCTGTATCATTACGATTATTTCGGTACTCAAACCATCGCTCAACTGCTTTATCGTCTAAAAGCCCATGTTTTGTGGCATGTCGAAATAAATCTTTATAGGTTAGCTCATCAACTTCACGTGGATTACCGGTATAAGCCTTAAGTACTTTACGCAATAATTTGCCCGAAGTTTCCAAAGTTAATTCAAAACCTTTAACCGTGGCGTTGCGAAAAACCTCATAATCAATACTGTCTGGCTTGGCTGATTGTAATCTTTCAAGTGATGATTCTAATGTTTTTATACATTGAGCGAGATGATCTGTATTTAATTTGGCCATATTTTACCCTTGTCATTGGGAGTAATTTTATCAAGTTATGTTCTTTTTTGCAGCATTTTACAGTCAAAATATGACCCCGATTACGCTATACGCTAAGAGCGGAAGTTAACTCTATGTGCTTTGACCGATTGCACTTTATCTAAAAGCATTTCAACAAGTGCGTTAGGTGTGTCCTTAACGTTCGTATTTTTAGGCGAGTTCTCTTTTAAATAACTTTCCAGGCGTTCAATGACACGATCTAGGTCCTCATTAGACAGCGTTTCCAGTTTGTTAGTTATTGTGGTTACAATGCTTGAAGCGTCAGCATCCTCTTCTTCGAAAACTACTTTCCAGAAACTACTCACACGATCTTCTTCAAAAAGATAAATAAAAAAGTTATTAAGATTATCATGATTATCGTTGTCGTTGGAGAGGAATTTTTCTATCAATGGCGATACAATAGATGGTGCATAAATAGCTAACGAAATAAGATTCCATCCTTCGTTTTGAAATAGCGCTTTGCTTACAGCGTCATTAAGCAATTTTGCTTCTTCACGATTTTTTTCTGCCGCAGTATATAGATCAAATATGGCGTTTGGAAAGTGTGCAACTAATTTGAAAAGTCCAAGTGTTTTCCCTCGCCAATATTCGTTTTCTTCTGGAAGAGCGTTAATAATTAATCGGCGGAACTTTTTCCCCTCTTCTGAGTTAGCTGTCAGTAGAGAGTCAAAAGCAGCTTCATCTCCTATTGTATAGTTATCGAATTTTAAAAATTCTTTACCATCTGCGTTGTTTTCAAGCAAAACTTTAAATTTTTGCGCGCCACCTCTGCCGGTTGGTTGAGCGCCTTCAAGAACAAACTTAGATTCTCTGATTTTTTCCCACCGTTCCATTTGCGCTTGAATGGATTTAAAAAAATGGATGTCACTATAATCAAAATAAGAAAGAAAACTATCATTCATTTGAATGGCAGAAGCGGGATTTTTTAACTCTTTCCTTATTTCGGCCGCAATTTCATCAGCTGATTTATTTGGAAAGGTGCTTATCCATTTTTGCAATAAATTTCTTTTTTCAGAAGCAGTTAAAATAGTGGTGTTTTTGTGAATTTGTTCGAGAGAATTTATTAATTCTATTTTCCATTTATGTTTATAAGCATCTAGCCTAACTTGTTTTTCGTTTTCATCAGTCGTAAAGATTATTTTAGAACCGGGCTGTTTTTTTCTAAGAATTTTTTCTCTTTTTTCCCACGTCATTTTACTTATTCTAGAAGTTGGCATATCAATAGGCAGTGTCATTTTTTTGCCGTCGGTGTTTACGCTCATTATCTGTGTTCTAGCTACCACAGGAATATCTTTTTTAGCATATATTTTTAATATTTCATGTAATTTTGAGGCAAGGCTTAAGTGAGGACTTTCATTTGGATTGGCGTCGAGCCCTCTTCCAGCTGAGCAACTCACTAAATTAACAACAGCAGTATTATTACCAATGACGTCTGCTAATCGTTTTGCAAGAATAGTGTTTGTAATTTCCTGATCATTCTCATCTTTTATATTATCGGCACCAGGGCTGCCATGGGTTAAAATGTAAATTTTTATATTACCCGTTATGTTGTCCTTCATTTCATTTAGTTTGGTTGTATTTATAAATTTTTGCCCCTTGATTATCAATATAGGATTATTTGGCTGCTTCATACGCAATTTTTCCGCTAAAGCCAGACTTGCAATACGCCCGGTTTCTTTTTCACTGAAACAATCAATAATAAGAATGGCTTCGGTACTTCGTAATTTACGGTATAAAGCCTTATGGAAATCACCGCGACCACCTGAGTTGGACATAAGCGTCTCTTTTGGATGATTATTATAGGTATTATAACTCATTTAGAGCCCCAATTTATTTCGCTAATCTCCTTTAAAGTCAATGAATTATAATTACTTTATGGCGTGTTGCAAATTTAAATCTCTTTTGTTATACTACAAATGTAACGGTTTACTACAATCGTAGGTGATTTATGAGTATAGCCATTCGGATTGACGAATCAATTTATAATGAAGCCAAAAAAATAGCTCGGGCAGAGTGCCGCACTATTCCGCATCAAATTGAATTTTGGGCAATGATAGGAAAATGTGCGCTTGATAATCCCGATCTACCAATTGAGTTTGTAAAGGAGCTTCTTATTTCAAAACATCAAGATCGGTCATTAGCGGAGACTTTTAAGTTCGAGGAACCCGGTGACTGATATCATTGTTAAGCAAATGCCGAGCTTCAAAAAAGCTTACAAAAAACTTCACGATAAAGCGAAAAGCAAGGTCAATGATGCGATTCGTGCCATTATTCAAAATCCTGAGATTGGACAAGAAAAAAAGGGAGACTTAACAGGTGTTTTTGTCTACAAATTTAAAATTCATCACCAAGAATTTTTATTAGCTTACGAGTGGGATCCAACAGAAAGACTCTTATTAGCTTTAGGCGTGCATGAGAATTTTTACCGCGATTTGAAGAAAAGCTAAACAAAATAAGTTTTTTATGCGCTCTTGGAAAGCAATTCTGTTACCCATGCATTCAAGCTTTTACCATGCGTTTCCGCGCTCATGGCGGCACGCGCATGAATCTCGGGCGGAACGCGTAACATGATATGACCTGAATAAGGTTTTTGTGGTGATTTCCCTGCTTTTTTGCAGGTCTCAAGATAATCATCAACTGCTTCTTCAAAAGCAACATGTAACTTAGTTACTGAATCTCCATGAAAACCAACAATGTCATTGATACCTGCTATATGACCAATGAAGCAATCATCTTCATCGCTATACTCAATTCGCGCTGCATAACCCTTGTAATTCATTGTGTTCATGGTAACACCTCCACTTTTTCAAAAAATAATCTCGCATCACGAATAGCAAAAAGCGTGGTTATTTCGGGCTTGCTTTGTGGTTACAAAGGACCTGCCATTGCAAGGACTCTCTCTGCAGAAACAACTGTTGCGCCAAAATGCTTATTTTGCGCAAACTTAAAATCAAATAATAACATGTTAAGTAACACAATGGTTAGAGAGAGGTGAAGCATGCTTGAAGGTGACAAGCCTTCGTTTAGGAAGAGATCAAGCGCTTTAATCATAACTACGCCTGCAAATACAGAACCAAGCATTGTGCTATGAAAAGGTTTCTTAGCAGCATTTAACGAAGAAAATAAGCACATGGGGATTTGGCTAACTGGAAGTTGTCTACGAATAACGTCGACTCTACCCATATCAAAACGTCCATCACGATTATCTTGCAATGCAGGATTGGCAATTCTTGCAGCATGTTCACCTAAACTTGCTAAATCCCACGCGCCAAATCGATTGGTTATATTATCAAACATCAACATCATAGCAATGACACTGCTTGCATAAAAAACCCTATCAAACGCCGGATTATCGAGCATACCAAAAACTAATCGGCAGCTTTGCATGGTAAGCGTTATTGTTGATGTGATTGTTTTGACATGCGCTAATTTTAAATTTAATGGTGATCTATAACCAACAATTTCCTGACGCTGCATTTTATAACCCTCTTTTTATTGATTGATTTGTGCAACTTCATCATTGCGATAGGCATTAAAACCTTTTGAATCTAATAGCGGAGCTTCATCAGATTTTTGTTTGTTGAGGTAATTACCAAACATGCCTTGCGCTGTAATGTAAACGGGTGTCAATTCTGGTGGTTTTGGTTTATTCTGTACTTCAATTTCAACTTGCACTTGTCTGACAGGGCGGACTGGAATGTGATCATTTCTTCTTGGAATAGCTTTACCGGCGTGTTCTGAGCTTTCTTCCTCTAAATGCTCACCATTCTTTCTCAATTCGAAATATCTATTTACTCCCAGCTTATAATACCATTCTCCCCATTCTTCTATTTTATAATTGATGTAACAGCCTATTAAAGGTAATGCTGCCCCGATGATAGCAGCTAAACTAATAGCGCTTGCAGTTAAACTTGAGCTAATAAAAGGTAAAAAACCCGCTATGAATGAGCCAATAGGCGCGAACCATGGAGCCGCTAAAGACGCAATTTGTGAGAATGCAGTTAATGCCATTTGCAAACCGGTTACCATAAACGTTGGTAAATAGGCAGGCGCAATGCTTGTGATGCCAAGTGCAATAAAAGGTAGTGCATAAATAGCGAGTAATGCATAAGCCACTATTGAAATAGCTAAGCTCAGCAACGCAGTAATGATCGAGAGAACGCTCATTATCTTTTTGAACTCACTACCGCCATTTGTGCTAAAAAAAGCATAAAAACCTTCACATCTCAAAGCATTCATAAAGTTTTGGTATGGAGAGAAAATAGCGCGGAATACAAAGGCGGCTAAGATGGGAGGAACAGCCGTTACTACACCCGCCAACATTGCGATGAACAACACAACCATTACTGGAATCAAAATGAAAATGGCTGCCCCCCTCATCAAGTTGGAGTCTGCTATTGTACCAAATGAAAGTGCGCATAAACCCGCAAAGCCCGCAGGTATAGCGAATAAAATAGCTAAAGCTGTTAAGCCCACTATTTCTACAAGATGAATAGCTAAACTTGGCAGCGCTTTAAGAAGATGCCAACTAAACGCCAAAATAGGTAAGATGAGAGAAAAGAAATTAATTCCTTTTTGCCAAGGCGGTGCACTCGGGTGATGCCAACGAAATAAATTAATTAAGAAATTTCTAAAACTAGAAATGTGTTCACCATCCCATTTAAAGTTGCGGGTGGGAATGCCTAATAATAATGAAAATAAGGCAAATAAATCAGTGGTTATATATTCAAAATCTGCTTCAATCAATTTTTCTGAAGCACCGGGATTGTGATGATTTATTAATTCCTTAGCTGTTTTTTGGGTCCAATGGCCTTGTAAGGAGTTCCCATTTATCAGTCCCTTAAGATACCCAGACCCCTGGATAGGACCCAAAACGAGTTGGAAAAAAAATGACCGGACAACTTGGAATTCAGAGGCCATCAATCGTCTCTTTATGTATTGATCTTTATGATGTGTTCCATAGTGAGGAAGTTTTATACGTAATGAGGGAAATAGTCAATAAAATCTCGTGATATGGTCGTGACATTGACAAAAATTTCTACATTGACATAATAGGCCTATTCATCGGAAGGAACGTATTATGAAAAACATCGCGGTTATTATTGGAAGCCTACGTAAAGACTCTATTAACAAAAAACTTGCGCTTTCTTTGGACAAACTCAATCACCCTGCCCTCAAGTTTAATTACTTAAAAGTCGATGATATTCCGCTTTATAACCAAGATATGGATAATCAGCTACCCGAGTCAGTCGTGCGCTTTAAAAAAGAAATTAAAGACGCTGATGCGGTGATTTTCGTCTCACCTGAATATAACCGCTCCCTTCCCGGCGTTGTAAAGAATTTAATCGATTGGGGCACACGTCCTTATGGCACCAATGTGTGGGCCCAGAAACCAGTTGCGGTGATTGGGGCAAGCCCGGGTGCTGTGGGAACCGCCGTTGCACAATCGCATTTTCGCAGCATTATGGTTGCAGAAGATGCGAAGATGTTTGGCTTGCCGGAAGTGTATTTGGTATACAAAGATGGGTTAATTGACGATCAACACAATATTACGGTTGATGGGACGAAAACGTTTTTACAGGGGTTTTTGGATAAGTTTGCGAAATGGGTTGGCGGGTAACTGTCATCCCGGAATTAAATGCCGCGATGACACGCCACCTCAAAAAATTCACTATGCAATGCACGCACTACCGCATGTGCATCTTTTTCACTAACTAAAAAACATAAATTACTCGAACTTGCGCCATGGCAAATTAAGCGGATATTAAATTTGGCAAGGCATTGGAATACTTTCCCGCTAATGCCAGAAGTGGTATCCAGCTGATTACCCACCAACGCAATTAAACATAAATCATGATCTACTTTTAACGACACATTACCAATGCTTTTTAATTCAGCAAGAATATCAGGTGTCAGTAACTCACTGGATCCGCCGCTTGGATGATTCAGCGTTAATGCCACATTCACTTCACTGGTCGTCACAATATCAACACTTAACTCGTGTTTTGCTAGTATGGTAAAGATGTTTGCGAGGAAACCATGAGTGTGCAACATTTCCAAGCTATGAATGGTTAATAAGCTTTGATGACGACGCAATGAAATAGCCCGAATGTGCGGCGTATTTTCTTGCGCTGGCAGTGTGGCGCGGATCCACGTTCCTTGCGCTTTAGCATTCATACTCGAACCCACAAAAACAGGGATATTTTGTCGGATCGCAGGCCAAAGCGTTGCAGGATGCAATACTTTCGCACCAAATTGCGCAAGCTCTGCAGCTTCGGTAAAACTCATATGATCGATAGGTCTTGCTACTTCTACTAACCGCGGATCAACGGTATAAATGCCAGGCACATCCGTCCAAATTTGTAATGCGTGTGCACCTGCTGCTTCTGCTAATAAAGCAGCAGAATAATCACTGCCGCCACGGCCTAGCGTGGTTGTGACACTTTCCTTTGTGCTGCCAATAAACCCTTCAGTAATGACGATTTGCTGCTTACACAAAGGCAAGAGTTTAAATTTTACTTGCTCCGCAGTTTCTTTAATCAATACTTCTGCTTTACCGAAAAAATCATTCGTTTTAATTAATGATCTTGCATCTACGTGCGCCGCTTTTAAACCTTGCTCATTCATCACGCAACTAAAAAGCCGCGCTGAAAAACGTTCGCCATAAGATAATAATTCATCTGCATGTTCTCGCGAGTAATTAGCTTTTAAAGAGTAAGCGATTTTTTCTAATGAAGAAAACATGCTTTCAATTTCATGTTTGATTTGCGCAACCAAATGCACTGTGTTAAGAATTGCATTAATTTTGTTTTGGATCTGTTCTAAAATAGGCGCAATATCAACGCCGCTTTGATGGGCTTGCGTTAATTTTACCAATAAGTCTGTGACGCCTGCTGGCGCACTCACTACCACTACTCGCACATCAGGATATTGTGCGATCACAGACACGCAACGTTTCATCGCTTCATAAGTTGCAACACTGGTGCCGCCAAATTTGGCCACCCACAGATTACTTGTCATTTTCTTCTCTTATTTAAATAAATTGAGCATCAAATAATGCATTGGCCAAATTATAATGAGAGGAAAAGCAACTAACAACCAGAGAAACCAGACAATAGGGGAAATTTTCTTTAAATGAAGTGCGGCCGGCAAAAATACCCAATTGATATTTGCGCTTTCGCGGGTAAAAAAGTAGGTTAAAAATAAAACAACCCACATTAATACGGTTTGATAGAAAGGTGCATTTACGTCATATCCCCACTGAATCAAATACACGATCCAAATGACAGGGATGACGATATGAAACAGTGATAATGCGCGCAAAAAACGCGAATGCGAAGGATCAAACATGTAATCGGTGATACCAAGTAATTTTTTGCCGATAAAAAGCCTATAAAAATAATCTACTGTCCAAATGAGTTCGAGTGGAAAAATGCCAATCATCGCCATGCTCATTAATAAAGGCGATTGCAACCAAAGCGCGGGCATGGTAATAAACAAGCCCACATCTGATATCCACAAAAAATTTTCTACGCCGTAGTTTTTCACATAAATAGGAATGAGATAAAGGATGAAAAGTGTTACTAAAGTTGCAAGTATATAAATTGTCATAGTGAGGGTTTTGCTCCCGACTCTATTCCGAGTAAAAGTTGAAATGCGCCTTTGAAGGTATTCACAGCGAGAGCTAAATTGTTAAGATCGCGTTCTACACAAGAAATTCGCAATGTAATTTTATTGGGCTCTTCGCCAAAAATTTCGCCATTGACGGTGGATACCGGTATATAGGAAACCCGATGCATATTTAATAAAAGATTACGCCAATGCTCGCCTGTTTCAATAGTGTCGCTGCCAATCTCATTTCGTAATATTTCTGGCACCGCTTTGCCTTTGACTTGTTTGGTGAAGTCCGCATAAAGATACATGCCGCCTACAGGTTTTTGTTTTACCATAGGCGTTTTTTGTAACCCAGTTAGTTGGTCTATTTCAAAAAGTGCATTTGTAATAATATCAATGCGTGTTTGATAAAAATCCGCTATTTTTGCCCGCGGTTCTTCTTTATCAATACCAGGCATCCATTGTCCTAAAAATAATTCCGTGGTCGCAAGAAAACCGGAAATAGAATGCACAGAGACGCCTGCTGCCATTTGTGATTGCGCATTCGCGAGCAATTCTTGTAATAACGGATTTTTAGTGGCAATACCGCCTATTCGCTCACCTCCCATTGAGGCAAGCTTAGCACCTGATGCACCCGTAATCGTTCGCAACCGTGCAGAATCCGAAAGATAAGTATAAAAACTATGGTATCCCATTTCTTTAGCGCATGTCGCGCTATATACAGAATCATTATAAAAAATAATATTGGGAAATGCTTGATGAATGCGATTAATCACATCAGCTACTTGTTTTGCTTCTTGTTGATTTAGCGTTTTACCCGTTGGATTATGCGGATAGGTGATGAAAATAAGTCGTACCAAGGTCTCGCCCGATGATGCATCCCTGTGTTTACTAATTAAATCTTTAAGTTCTTGGTAATCTAATAAGCCATTTTCATCGAAGCGATAATATTCTACTTGATGGCAATCGGCGAGCGCTTGATTTTCATAAACCGGATACCCAGGCTTTGAAAGCAAAATCACATTAGATAATTGCTCACTAAAAATATGAATGATAGATTTGGTAATTAAAGTTGCGCCGGGAAAAAAGATGGCATCTTCACCTTTAAAATGTCCGGGTAACCTTTCTGCATCATTAAAGAAATGAGCTAACCGTTCTTTTTCATCAAGCGAGCCAGGATGTGGACCATACCCTCCTTGGCGTGTTAAGACACTGTCGACCATCGCAAGCTTTGTGACTTCAAATTGTTCGGTTGAGGGATTTCCTAAATGCAGGCGAATCACAGGAACTTGATAGCGATTCGCAATGGTATCTGCTGCCTTTCCAATCTCCCTTATAGGATTACCCTTACGCAAAATCGGCTTAAATTGCGCCGCAAATGCATCCTTGCAGTTATTTCCCATTAACTCACTCCAGCATATTGTCGGAATGCCTGATTTTTTATGCCAGATGCGCTGCTAAAATCAATTTCAGCAAGTGATTTAATGGACTCAAAAGCGAGCTGCAGTAATTTTTCTGTTGTCGCCTTTTCTTCTTCTTTAGTAATGAATAAATCGGGTGGAATAGCAAGAATGCCTAAGATGGCCCCGCTTAACACCCTAAATGCGGGTCCTGTCCCTTGTTGCATTAATTGGTGATTATAAATTTGTGATTGAATAAATAATGCAGCTGTTTCCATTTCAGAAGCTAACACGTCACATTCAGTCAAAAGCGCAAGAAAAGCGTCGTTTTCAGAAGCTTGAGGACCAGCGGAAAATTCGCGTGCGTAAAAAGAACTTTTGCAATGGACAACCCCCGTGTGAATAACATCGGTTAATTTTAATTTTTCTGCGGCTTTTAAAACAGAGAGAATCACTTCAATGGAAGCAACAGCAGGCACTGATAAAGGCGCGTAATGCGTTGTCGTGTTTTCATCACGAACGGATGCTTGAACATTGACGAGATCGCCTAGTTTAACTTGTTGAGGCTGCAATGAACCAGCTGTTCCAACTCTTAAAAATCGTCTCGCGCCTAAGTTAAATAATTCATGCAATATAATTTCCATGCTAGGGCAACCCATCCCACTTGAAACAGAGGCTACATCAAGCTTTTGGCCCTTATGATTCAGTGTGCCCAAATAAACATTATGCCCGCGCGGGTGGTGTCTTACTTCTAGGTTTTCAAACCCTTCTGCTATTCCTTTGGCCCGACCATCAGAACCGGGTAAGAGTAAATATCGGCCTATGCCATTGTTGCCTACGAAATCTTCATGGGTTGCGCTCACGTGCATCGGTTTAAAGGGGTTTTGCATATCCATACTTCCCAATGGTGGTTATTGACAGTGGGCAATATCATATAGGTCACGGCGCCCACTGCCAAGTAGTAGTATGTCTTAGACAGGAATGTATGATGAGCCCAACAAACCCCATAAAAAAGGCTCAAGGATGATCAATAAAATACCTACAATCATTAAGGTGAAGAATAAAACCTCATGCTTTTTGTGAAGAATGAAGTAAAGGAGCCAGGTGATCACCCAGGCTACCAAAAGATAAATGAAACTAAATAAGGAAAGCTCGCCTATACGATTGATATCCCCTTGCGCGTTAATGTGCAGTGGTCCTATCACATCTAGCACTGTCACGATGATATATGCGAAGGAAAAAATGAGGGCGATTAATAAATTGGGTTTGGATTTCCATTTCATGAAGTAGCATCCTTTTGAGGTAACCTTTCTTGATGATATAAGAAGGGCTGACCTTATCCAAGAGGAACGGGTGTCTTTGTGGCATGAACGAAAAAATCAGAGCCGCGACCGCAAGGGAGCGTACTGAGCTATGCATGTCACAGAGGTCAGAATGTTGGCCTAACAACTAACTCAGAGGATGCTATAGCCCCATTAGAAGTCAGCGCATCCATTTCTCTTTCTTTAAAAAAAGCCGTTAATGTTTGAGTCATGTCTTCAGGAATATAACATTTAAAAATTCTCAACCGTTTAATGATCGCTGGAGGGTGATTTAAAAAAGAAGATACATTTTTCGACATTCTTTCGGCAATGTCTTCAATTACTGGCTTAATTTTCTTTTGAAGTTCCATTTTTACTTTTTGAATAGCCTCACGTTGGGATGTTTCTATATCTTGCATCTCTATTCTTAATGTTTTTAGTTTTTCCAATCTTTCAGTATCTTTATCTTGTTTTGAATCTTGTTGTTTAATTATTTTCTCTGTAGCATCAAAAGCTGTCAACTCTTCCTTTACTTCACGATGCTTATCATTTTTTTCTTTAAGTTCTTTCTTTAATAAATCTACTATCTCAAATGCTTTAGGGTATTCAGCCTTAAATGCGTTTTCAGCTAGTTTAAAGGCGTTCTCCAACGATTCAATAATCTCTTTTTTATTCTCGATTTCTTTTGCGGAAAGCTCTGATGATTCTGATCCATTTGTACTATCAGAAGACCATAACCCCATGGGTTCCCATAGTGCCATACGCTGTTGGGATAATTTTTGCGATTTTTGCAATTTTTGTGATTCTTGCTTCTCGTTTGGCAGTTTTATTATTTCGTTTTCAAGCAAAAGTGTTTCAATAACCTTTTCGTAATTACCATATGTGTCACTTAATTCTTTTTCA
>Ga0207120_1132_pt1 | contig 14606 bp, 15 predicted proteins | sample Alteio_BWMinHeat_40_FD_153509 | JGI IMG/M metagenome (GOLD analysis project Ga0207120, IMG submission 153509) | Enriched cells from forest soil in Barre Woods Harvard Forest LTER site, Petersham, Massachusetts, United States -... | ecosystem: Environmental > Terrestrial > Soil > Temperate forest >...
GTCTATCTCCTACGGAATAATTCACGTTCTCTAACGAAGCATGATCGCGCAAAATCAGCAAAGCACGATCCGGTTCCATCGGTGTCGCATCTTTTTGAACGAGTTGTTGCAAACGTGCATAGCGAATTTTGCTCGTGGTGGTTTGCTCGAGCTTTTGATTGCGGGCTTCTTTTCTTAACGTGGGATCAATAAAATGATTCGATACTTCAATATCTGGTTTGGCTTCGCGCACTGCAAAATGTCGGGGAGTTTTTTCTACCACGAAAGCAGATTGAGGATCGGCCACCAAAAACAAATCGGCGACGCGAGATTTGGCTGCGATGAGTTTATCAACCGCTTCCTGTGCGGTTGCGCTTTGTTCTAATACCGAACGCACAATCAAAGAAACGGGTTCGCCCCGTGGATTCTCATCGTCACTGCGCGCGGCATTAATTGAGACATAGACATGCTGATCATTGATTCCCGTCACCACTCCATTCATGCCTGGCCAAGCCACGCTCAAAAACGCGTGTCCGTGCTCGGGAACAAAAAGTGTCACTGATTTTTGTTCGTCAAAAATCGCACCTGCTTCGAAATCGAAATTTCGCCCCACCAGTGTTTGTGCGGATTGGGTGCGCTCGCCTGTCACCGCAAAAGCGCTGCACGCGATGAGCGGCGATTGTTCAAGCGTCTGCGCCAAATCATGCAACGCCAGGTAAGTGAGCGAGCGGGCATAAAGCCCACCGCCATCACCAAACTCGTCTACTTGTGCGTAAGTCTGCCCCACAATCTCGCGTTGAATTTCAAGCGGAATATCGTCAGGTAAATGGCGTGCTGCAATGCGCCCAAAAGTTTCGACCAAAAATCGCGTCAAAGGCGAAGGAAATAATCCGCGAAAAGTTTGGTGCATCGAAGCATCGATGGCTCGCATTTGACTGCCAACCGTCCGCGCCATGTCAGCACCGCGCACCTCTGGTGGTCCTGATAAGAATACAAACCACACACTTTCGACGCGTTCGGCGTGACCAGGTCCTGGTTGATTTAGATTGATTCCGACAGGCAGAACCGGTGGATGCGGTGTGAGCCATTTTATCGTCACAACCAACATCGCGCTGGTGAGCACAATAATGGCCATGGTCACGAACCACCATTTCGAAAAACACCCGTAAACGAGCTCGTGAACGAGTCCGTGCCCGAAAAAATAAAACCGGGCGCGGGGTCGGGCGCGTTCACGTTCACGAATCATTTTGCCATTACCTCTTTTTGACACGACGTTCTTCCTAGTGCCTTCTCAGCCGGTACCACGTTGGTAATAATGTTGTTATTTGTGATTTCAACACGAGAACCATCGGCGAGAATGATCTGCAAGCGTGCGGGTAGAACTAGCCGCTCAGTGGAGTGAGAAAATGCCAAGACATCGATCGTCATATGTTGTTCGGTGTTGTTCTTGATTTCGAAATGCGAAAAAGCAGGCTCATGTGGATCAAGAACGGCAATCGTGTCTTTGGACGAACTCGCGAAATGATCGCCTTGCCAATGTCCAGTTTGAGGAAGATCAAACATGGCCGAAAGTGCCGTCATTGAAAATCGCTGATCATCTTCGCCTACTTTTCCCATCTCGTGATGATGATTAGCAGAGTCAGCGACATAATGATCACACACCACAAGTAAATCAAAAACTGTAATTTGGGTGGGCCCGAATAGCCGCATCCGATAACCAACTCCCGGTGCAACATAAAAAAATCCCGTTAGCGTTTTTTTCCCTTTTGCCGAAATAAAGGTGAGAGTTTGCGTGGCGCTGAAAGCAGTTTTTAAATTTTGCACTGCCAGTGATCGTCGCTGCTCGTCAGAAAATGTCGTTTGACGTGCATCACCAGATGAAATGAGGGAGCGCGATGTACAACCCCAAAAAAAGCTCATGCTTGTGGCGAGCCAAAAAACTCTTATGAACCCAGGAACCCAGGAAATTTGTAGATCAAATTTTCCAAGCCGATCCTTGAAATCAAACAGGTCGATCGTCAAACTGGTCAAAAAAATTTCCTGCATTCCTGGGTTCCTTAGAAACTTTGTCTTCTTGTCTTTCACCACCAACGTCGAGGTAAGATCAAAAAACGAATCACGGTTAGAACAATACGCGTCGCATCGCGCCAAGGAACAAAATGACTGACGCGCAAGTGCATCGGCGGATAATAAACACGCACGGGAACACTCAAAACAGAAATACCTTCACGTTTGGCGCGAATTAAAACTTCAGTTTCAAATTCATATCCACTGCCGTGCAGCCTAAACGCACCCATCAACGCCACTGGATAAACTCGAAATCCACATTGTGTGTCAGAAAAATGGGTCCCCATTGCCAGGTTCACCCAAAAATTAGACCAAGCATTGCCAACGCGATTTCGCCGGGGAAGATTTGCCGCCAATAAATCACGTTCGCCTAAGATCAAAGCCTGCGGTGCAGATCTTGCCCGTGATAAAATATCGGGTAAATCTTCAGGATAATGCTGACCATCGCCATCTAGCGTCACCACATGTGTAAAATTTTCATCGTGTGCTAACGAAATTGCGTGTTTAATTGCTTCACCTTTTCCTAAATTCGAACCATGAACGACCACCCGAGCTCCCACTTCGCGCGCAACTTCAGCCGTCGAATCCGTTGAGCCATCGCTCACCACCATCACCGCGTCACAAAACATTTTTGCGCGTTTTACCACATCACCAATCGTGCCGGCATTTTGATAAGCTGGGATCACCACCATGGGTCGAAAATCGATCATAGAATATGGCAACAAGAATCGAGCTTGATCACTTCTACCCACCTTTCACTCGCCCATAGCGAAGCAGTGAAGCGCAGCAAATTCCGACGCAACCACTTTGGGCATATGATAAAGCAGCGAGCCATCGGTGCGGGTGAACACTTGCTTAGTAAAACCGTCGGCGAGTTTTTTATTTTTTGTTTCCGCCGCCATCACCCGAAAATGAGTTTCTACCATCGCGCCACGTCCACCGATCATCGCTACATCAACATGAATCAACTCATCGGCCTTTGCCGGGGCTCTTAAGTTGATCTGCGCGTGCACGACCGGCATGACAAATCCCAGCTTGGGAAATTCTGAAAACGAAATCGAAAACCGTTTGAGCAATTCAAGCCGCGCTTGATCGACAAAGCTAAAATAATGGCCGTGCCAAATCAGACCCCACGAATCAACATCACGGAAAGGCACGCGTAGTGAAATGCGATGATACTGTTTGATCTCTCGCACATGAGAAATACTCACTCTACTCATTGCACGCCCGCTAGAACAACCGCGGCAGCACCAGATTCAGCTTCTTCTTCGATCACAACCCACACCTTGCTTCGATCTTCTTTGATGCAGCGAAAGGCAAAACTCAGCGAAATGGCGGCAACCGTTTCGAAGCATCCAACAATGGCCCTAAGATCGATCATTCGTTCCGTTTTCACTTGATGAGAAACAAACTCGTGATGGTGTTTGGGCGCAATCACCCCATCAAACTTGGTGAAACCAGATTGAAGAGAAATCTGATCAAGCACTTCACTCAAACCTGCCTCACCATCACAACCGCTTAACGCGCTGGCGGCAACACATATTCGGGAATCTGTTGCGGATTCATCCACTAACACCAACGCACCGGCACCTTCACCGACAGCTACTAGCAATTGCTGATTTTGCGCGGGATCAACCACTACTTGATGATGTTCATCAGCACCACACACAATCGCAACTTGCGCTTCATGTTCGGTGATTTTTGCGCAAGCAGTGTTCAGCGCTTGCAAAACGCTCAGGGTTCCCTGACTGAAGGCGAGCAACTCACCTTTGATGCCAAATTGTATCGATAGCGCGCCAACCGGCGCCGAGAGCACCAGGTTGGGGAAATCAACCGGGTTGCAGAACCTCGCCCCTTTTTGTTGCAGCCGTTCTAAAAAATTGAAGGTTCCTTGCAAATTACCAAAACCGGTTGCGAAATATGCGGCCGTTTGCGTTGCCATTTCAGTTTCAAATTTCAGCGGAAGTTTTGCCTCTATTAAAGCATCGGAAACCACGCTCACCGCCATTTCGCTGACTCGATCAAGGCGGCGTAATGCTTTATCACCCAACTGAGCGTGCAAAGAAAATGGTTCGATGAGCACCCGTTGCCCAGAATGCAAATCGAGTTGTCGCCCATGGCCCGTGAGCAGCCCCGAGCCGGAAATAACAACGCGATCCATCATTTTTCTCCACGCCCCATCACCAACGAAGAATTCTGTCCACCAAAGGCAAAACTGTTCTTCATCAGATGATGAATGACAAGCGGGCGAGGTTCTGCAAATACATGTTGAACCCCGGCACAAGCCGGATCAAGCGTCTCGGGAGTAAGACCTATCGTCGGGTATACGATTTGATGGCGTAACATCAGCAGACTGGCGGCAAGTTCTAACGCACCGGCCGCGCCAAGCGTGTGTCCGAGGCCAGATTTTTGCGCAGTGACGGTCACCTTAGATCCCAGAAGTGAAGCAATCGCTGCACATTCCATACTGTCGTTTTGCCGCGTGCCGGTTGCATGCGCGCTCACCACATCAATGGCAGAAGGTGAAATTTGCGCCTGTTGCAACGCCAACTTCATCGCGCGTCTTGCACCCTCACCACTCGGATCGGGTTGCGTCACATGATAAGCTTCGCCTACCAATGAAGTGCCAAGAATGCGTGCGAGAAAACTTTTTCCTGCAATTTCTCTTTCAATCAGAAACGCAGCTGCACCTTCACCCAGCGTGAGGCCACAACGATCACGATGAAAAGGACGCATGCCTGCATGATCGATGGCATTGAGCGAGGCAAATCCAGCAAAAGTCAAACGACACAAACTATCCGTCCCGATGGCAAGAACACGATCCACTTTATTTTGCTGAAGCCAGCGCTTGGCTAAAATGATCGCGTTAAGCCCTGATGAACATGCGCTCACCAGCGTCGTTCTAGGCCCATAAAGTTGATAAGTTTTACCCACCACAGCCGCTGTTTCGCCGACTTGATGTTGTTTAACGAGTTGCGGCGTCAGCCCATGAATGCCAGCAAAGGGTGGATCCAAAAAACAGCTTTCACTTTTGTGCATTCCAGCCGTCGTTCCACCAACAATCACCGCCGTTGTTTTTCGTTCTTCAGGCGAAAGATGTTTGATTGCTTCGTCAGCAGCTAACAATGCAAACGCCGTGCTGCGCGAATATTGTTCGCTGCTCGGCACATCAGCAACCGTGGCCACCAAACCGCTCTTCAGCTTGAGATCAGCAAACAATGGCTGCTCACGAAATGAGCGCCGAGCCGCAAGCAAACCTTGATGCAGCGCTTCGATTGAGATGCCGTATGCTGAAACAGCACCCATCGCGCTGATCACTACGTTCATGATGTAAACTCGGGTTGCGCGAGGATCAGCTCGCCATGACAGATTTCTTGCAATTGATGAGCGGATGGAGGCCATGACCACGGGCCAACATTTGCTTCACTTTTCACAAATACTTTCGCTTCATGAAATAAGAATTTTCCACGCCTAACCAGGAGTGCTGAGTACAAATATATCGACTCAGCTTTTTGAACATCGCGCAGAAATTTAAAATTTTTGATCACTGCCAAAACTCCGCGCTTTACCGACTCATTGTTCTTGATGAGAGCCATGCTTTGAGCCAAAGCCTCTATCAATAAAGGGCGGGGAATTATTTCTCCAGTTAAATAAGGATTGCTCGCTTCAAACTTCGCTTGCACCCAGACACCGTTCGGCACTTGCGCACACAACTTTTCATCTACGAAAAGAAAAGGCGGACGATGGCGCAGTGATGAAGCGTAAAATTCGCTCATTAGCGATGGGATTCAATATAAGAAGCGAGTGCCGCAACCGAACGAAAAGCTTGCTTGCCCGCTTGTTCATCCGCAATCGGCACACCAAATTTTTCTTCAACTGATACGGCAAGCTGCAGCGCATCAAGCGAATCAAGAGCAAGACCCTCACCAAACAACGGTGCATCATCAACAATTTGCTCGGGTGTCACTTCTTGTAACTTGAGCACATCAATGATTAAGCGCTTCAGCTGTGAAATAAGCTCGTTAGACATGACCTTCCTTAAGTTAATCCCCCATCAACTGCCAAGACCGTTCCTGACATATAAGTGGCGCGAATTAATAACATACAAGCGGCGGCGACCTCATGCACATGACCCATTCGTCGCATGGGAACGCGGTTTATCAAATCATTACGAACGTTTTCAGGCAATGACGCGACCAAATCAGTATCAATAATTCCTGGTGACAGCGCATTCACTCGAATGCCCAAGGGTCCAAGTTCAGCAGCGAGAGTTTTAGTAAAGCTGAGCAATCCACCTTTGGCGGCGGCGTAGGCAGTTTGACCTGGCCGGCCGCGTTGAGCCGCCGGTGAAATGACATTCACCATCACGCCTTGTTTTTTTGCAATCATGGCCTTGCTGCAATAGCGACATAAAGAGATAGCTGCCTTAAGATTTACATTTAATATTTGCTCCAAATGAGCATCATCAGAAAACAGCAAAAAGCGATCGTCGATAAATCCAGCGTTATTCACCAGCAAAGAAAATTTTCCACCACATTCTTTTTCGAGTTGCGCCGCTGCTTGGGGAATTGCAGCAAGATCATTCAGGTCACAAGCTAAAACTTTTGCCTGGCCACCCACACTCGCAATTTCTGCAACCGCAGCGGTGGCCGCTTCATGATCGCGTGCGTATAAAAGCCCCAGCGTCGCACCTTCACCGGCCAAACGCTTCGCAATCGCCAAACCAATGCCACGTGTGCCACCCGTCACCAACGCAAAAGTTTTATTCATTGACAGCAATACTGAGCCCTAGATTCACTTAAAAAATTAGTTTTTCTCAGGAACCCATGAATCCAGGAAGTTTGTGATGGATCAAGCAACCGATCCGCTTGGTTTCGATAATAGACTCGGTAAATCTCAAGTGTCATATTTTTCCCATACCAGTCTATAACTTTCTTGGGTTCCTGGGTTCATGAGAAATGCTCCCAGTAAATTCGCAATTCATCACTCGCTGTGCTTGGCGCGATATTTCTCCGTAAAATCGTCCCGCTTGCGAGGCATCGGCAGGTTGTGTCAGGCGATAGGTGAGTATCTGATCAGGCTTTACTTCCAGGCGGAACTTGGCTTCATGAACAGTGTCGAGCATCAGCAAACGTTCTTGCCAATAAGATGCCAGGCTCAGCAACCCTTGCAACATGATGACGCCCGGCACAACCGGATCGTAGGGAAAATGACCGGCAAAAAATGGTTGCTCAGAAGTAAATACAACCTTGCAAGTCGCCATTTTCGCATCGCAGGTGAGCGAATTTTCTATCAATCCCAAAACAGGAGTCAGGCGTGTCATTGATGGCGGCGCCTAACAATCAGCATTCATGATGTCAATTTTTATCGGCACGACCATCACTTTAATCGCGGTCATCGTTTTTACTCCCATGGTCTTATTTTACGGCGTTTGCATCCGCTACGGCAATCGCCGCAAAAATTGCATCGCCTTGACCATCGACGATGGACCTCACCCTGATTCTACACCGCAGGTCTTACAAGTACTCAGCTCGCATCATATTGTCGTGACATTTTTTTGTCCTGCTAAAACCTTACAGCAATATCCAGACCTAGCAAAACAAATCATTGCTGGTGGGCATTCGATCCAAAATCATACTTTTAGTCATCCACTATGGTTTGCCTTCTATTCTCGTCGCCGCATCATGCAAGAACTAAAAAATGCCCAACAAATTTATTTACAATTTGGCATCAAGCCGATTTTTTTTCGTTCCGTCGCGGGCGTTGTCACTCCCGCAATTGTGACTGCTGCAAAGCAGATGGATTTACGTATCGTTGCTTGGAGCGCACGTGCACGTGACGGCGGAATTTTCTCAGTGCGTGCACAGAGTGCGTATCGACGCTTGTTGCGAGGAATGGTGCCGGGTGGAATTTTGCTACTTCATGATCATCCACGATCTCCAGCATGCGAAGTGATTGCGCGCATCGCACAAGAAGCGTCTCAGCGGCAGCTACGTTTTGTCACACTTGCTGAGCTACTCGATAATGAATAATTCAAAAGTCATCTTGTTTCGAACCATAAGCATCGCAATGCTCACCCAAAAGATTTTCTTCCCGATCTTCCCACCTTCCTGTTCATACTCAATCCTTTATTGAACAATGCGTAATTCAATGTTGAGATCGGATAGAAGCGTGACGAAAGCGTGCAGCGGCGACAAAGTTTTGTCTGACAAACATTGCTGCCTAAATGGCTTCGCAAGTTCTTTTCCTTGCGCCGCAGTGAAATATAAGAAACAGGCCCCATCATGAGTTTGTGGCGTGGCACCAAAAACTGCTAACCCCGGATGCCAGGCATCAACAACTCCGAGCAAAACATGCGTTGCCTCACGACGTAAAAGAGATAATGTGAGATCAAACGCAGTATAAACAATTTCTGCACCGCCTATCAGCGTATAATTTGGGCCATTCGCTTTTAAGCTAATCGCCACTTCACTGGCAGCACATGATGGAACTGTTGCCGGAAATAATAATGGACTCACCGCAGCCATGCCACCATTTTTCAAAGCCGTTGCGTGTTCGATATTGGCACCGAAACAACCGTGCTCACTCGCCACCACGACAGCAAATGTTTCACTATTATTCAGCGATTCCGCAGGCAAAGCATGTTGCGACGCACAAAGCGCCAGCCGTTCATAACGTTGCAATCGCCCGGCACGTGGATGATGAATTGGAATATCGTCGGAATGCCGTTCTACGAATGCGGCACCAACACAGGCGGCAAAAATTTGGGACTGCATTGTAAATTCTTTGTTTGGGATAATTTTTACAAAATCAATATCGGCAGGAAAAAACAAGAAAACCAAGACAATTATTGTTCAGTACCCGTACTATCAAATTTGGTGACGAAAAAATCACTATTATTAGGACCACTCACAGTATTATTGTCTAATCCACCATTTGTGTATCCTGAAACATATGCATTTCCTACTGAATCAATCGCCACGCCGTTTCCCAGAGTGGTTTTCAAAGATGCGCCCAATTGCTTGATCCATTGAGGAGCTGATGGGGTAGAAGTTCCATCGTCATGATACTTCGCAATGAAAAAATCGTTTTCACTCGGGTCGATCATCGCGTGATTACCGTCTAAGTTGCCATTTGTTGTTCCCGCCACATACACATTTCCCGCTGAATCTACCGCAACACTATTGCCCTGAGTCTGTCCACCACCTAAATTAGTAGTTGTTTGCACTGCCCATTGAGGAGCCGATGGTGTAGAAGTTCCATCGTCATAATATTTCACAACAAAAAAATCTAATTCACTTGCAGTGATCATGGCATGCTTGCCATCTAAGTTACCATTTGTGTACCCTGTTACATAAACATTTCCCGATAAATCTACTGCGACGCTATTGGCAACGTTGCTCCTCGTAGGCACGTCTAATTGCTCGAGCCATTGAAATGTTCCTTCTTTATTATATTTCGTCACAAAAAGATCGCCGGAAAGGTTGGAATGTGTGCCATCCAAGCTACCATATGTGGTTCCAGCCACATACACATTCCCTGATGAATCTACTGCAATGCCTTTGCCGTAAGTTGGCTGTTGCGAAGCGTCTACTTGCACAACCCATTGAAATTTTTCGTTTGTATCATATTTCGTTATAAAAAAATCATTGGAAATGTTAGAATGAATGGGCTTGTTATCTAAGTTATCGTTTGTGGTTCCTGCAACATACACATTTCCTGTTGAATCTACAGCAACGCTATTACCATGGGTGGCATTCGTACTCGAAGAAGAACTTGCTTGTAAAACCCATTGTTTTGAAGCAGTTGCTCCATTATCATGATATTTTGCGATAAAATAATCATTTGCGGTCGCACTAATCGTGTCGTGAGTTCCATCTAAGTTACCATTTGTGTACCCCGTTACATACACATTTCCCGATAAATCTACTGCGACGCCATATGCATAAGTGTCTCGAGATGGTGGCGTGATGGCCGTTCCGACTTGCGTCGTCCATTGTTTGGTTCCCAATTTATCGTATTTCGTAATAAAAAAATTAGTCTTGCCACTCAATGTATTCCCATCTAACCCACCAGTCGTGTATCCCACGACAAAAACATTTCCTGTTGAATCTATCGCAACACTCTTACCTTTTGTGTCGTATGACATGCCATTTTGAGGCATGATTCCAAGTTGTTTGGTTCCCCATTGAAACGGCATGGCCGAAATCTCGGCACTCGCGCGCGTGCTTCCAGCGGTGTTGATTGCCGTCACTTGATAGTAATAAGTTGTGTTATTCGTAAGACCTTTATCAATATAAGGACTGGTTGCGGTTGTTGAGGCTGTCGTAGGATAACTACCGCTGCTTGTACCTCGCAAAACTGTATAACTAGAGGCTCCAAACGAAGCTGCCCACGTGAGTGTCACTTGCCCGTTCCCCGCTACTGCAGAAGTAATGGTAAACGAACCTGGTGGCGATCCAGAAATAGAACCAGACGGCGTGGCCGAAATTTCCGCGTCGGCAGAAGTACTACCGTTAGAATTCACCGCAATCACAATATAATAATAGGTTTTTCCGTTAGTAAGTCCTGTATCAAAATAAGGACTCATCGCTTTTGTTGAAACCGTAGTTGAATAGCTTTTAGAACTCGTACCACGCTGAATCGTATAACTTGTTGCTCCAGCTGAAGGTGCCCAAGTCAGTGCCACTCGCCCATTTCCAGCCACTGCTGAAGTGATGGAAAACTTTCCCGGTGAACCTGGAGCTCCCGTTGAAGAAGAATTATTTTTGCACGTTTGCTGAGACGTACTTAGGGCAATCAGCAACAGTAAATATGTCAAAGTAGAAGCTGCTAATAAATTAAATTTTTTCATGCTTTTATATAGTAATCAAAATATGTTCTTTCAAGAAAATCTTTGTGATTCAAAATGTTAGAGTTGAATTCTGCTCACAAACTCCACAAAGCAGCCGCATTCGAACCACCAAAGGCGGATGTCATCACCAGACCCGTACGAACGCCGCGCAAAGTGCCAGCGAGTTTCAAACCTGGCTCCCAATCGCCATAGGGAACACCAAAGTCATTCTCAGCGCGACTGGCCGCAATGCTCATCACCAATGACATGAGTCCTGATGCACCCATGGCGTGACCGATATAACCTTTGTGAGCAAGCATTCGTCGCTGGCTAAGTTGAGCTTGTTTTAAAAATGCGACTTCCATCGCATCATTGGCCGCGGTGCCGGTGCCATGACTCACGTACAGATCAACATCCGACAAGGTGAGTTTCTCTTCAGAAAGCGCACGCTGCACTGCCAAACGTAAACCGTTTCCGTCAGGGCGAGGCAGCGTTGCATGATAGGCATCGCAACTCATTCCCACACCGCGAAGATATGCCAGTATCTCTGCTCCTCGCTGACGCGCATGAGATTCACGTTCAAGCACCACACAAGCAGCGCCTTCACCGATCGTCAGCCCTTTGCGTGAAACCGAAAATGGTTTGGCCGCATCATCACTGAGTGCGTGCAACACAGAAAACCCCGCCGCTGAAAAAGTGACGATGCTATCGGTTGCACCAACCACGCAAATTTCGCTTCGATCTTCTCGCACATATTTATCGCCTAAACTGAGTGCCGCTAATGACGACGAGCACGCCGAGCTTACACATGTCACTTGCGTGTCTTTTGGCAGCAATGCATTTGCCGCATCGACGCCCGGCGCAAAGTAGAATACAGCAGATGAAGTTAAATCGCCTGTCACATAGCGTTCAAAACGACGCATGTCGCCCGAACAGGTACCGACAAAAGCTTGCACCCGCTCACTCTCAGTTGTCACTCTCGCTTGCCGCAAGGCTTCAGTCATCGCGCGCAACAAAAATTGCGTAGGTGCAGAAACATTATCAGCAGGGCGTTGTGGGACAGTCGCAACCGGTAATTGAAGTTCTACCAACCCATTGATGCGCTGATGTCGAATACAACTTTCGCCATGCCCCAACCCTTTGATCGCTACCTCAACACCATCACCAAATGGAGAAACTAATCCCCATCCCGTGATCACAATTGCGTCATCCATCAAGTAAATTTAGGGACGAAATTTTGATTCAGGAGCAATTACTTTTTATCAATAGGTGGTGTGGATGGCGGCGGCGTAGCGGGTGGCTGAGCTGCTGCTGGTGGTGTTGCAGGAGCGGGTGTCGCGCCTGGAGCATTCATAGGTGGTCTTGGCACCGCCGGCGCTGGAATATCGAACTTCACAAATTCTTCGACCTTGGCTTCATCTTTAATTTTCTTAAGTGCATCGCGTCTCGCTTCGCCTCGTTTGCGTGCGATGAGTGAAGCCTTAATTGAGTCTTTCACTTCATCAAGAGAGCGATCACGCGCGTCTTTGTGATCTTCAACTTTAATCAAATGAAATCCAAATGGAGTCTCGACGATTCCAGACATCTGCCCGGGTTTTAGTTTAAATGCAGCTTCGTCGAATGCAGGAACCATACGACCATGCCCAAAGTAACCTAAATCACCACCATTAGCTTTGGTGACATCATCTGAGAAATCCTTGGCCACATCTTCAAACTTCGCACCGCTTTTAATTTTCTTGAGCGCTGCTTCAATTTTTGTTTTGGCTTTTTTCTTAGCCTCGTCAACAAACTTTTTATTGGCGGCAGCATCGGGTTTTTGATTCGGCTGTGTGGGAGGCGTTTCAACTTTGGCGAGAATGTGGCGTGCGCGCACTTGTTCCGGTTCTTTGAATTGCTCTTTGTGTTCATTGTAATAAGCCGCAATATCCGCATCACTTGCATCGACCGCTGGCGCCATTTTTTCCATGACTTGATCGCGCAGAATTTGCATTTCTAATGATTGTTTGACTTGTTCTTCAGTTGATTTCGAACGGTTCAAAAATTCCCGATATTCTTCTTCTGAGCCAAAGCGTTTCTTATGCTCTGCAAGTTTTTGATTTAACTCATCAGGCGTTACCGTGACGTTGAGTTCTTTTGCTTTAGCGCGAATGAGTTGGTCATCAATCATGCGTTTTAAAGTCGCATCTTTAATACGCACTTCGAGTTGAGGCGGAATCGTTCCGGTGGGGCCCTTAAAGCGTGCTAAAGTTCGATCCACTTCTTGATCAAACTGCGCTTTGGTAATGATCGTACCGTTGATTTTAGCAACCGCATTGGTAGGAGCTCCACTTTTTAACTTATTGCAGCCATAAATCCCGACGCAAAAAATGCCGAACAGCAAGACAAGTAAATGCAACGAACGCATGCAAACTCCTTTTTAGTGGTGAAAACCATACCGCTCGTTTCTAGGAAGGGTCAAGCAGCTTATGCTAATACGATTAAGATCACGGATAATTGCATGAGGTTAAAGATGAAATTAGATCATGTTGGGATTGCGGTTTCTAATTTGATGCAAGCAATTGCAGATTATCGAAAACTGGGTTTTTCGGTGAGTGAACCAGAGGCACAGCCAGAACAGGGAGTGACGGTCGCTTTTGTTGCGCTCGACAATACCACTATCGAATTATTAGAACCGTTAGGAGAAAAAAGCCCCATTCGAAATTTTTTGGCCAAACGGGGGCCTGGTGTTCATCACCTTGCCCTTGGTGTTCAAAATATTGAACAATGTTTACACCAATTAGATCATGCTTCGATTCCCTTGATTGATAAAAAGTCTAGACCGGGAGCACATGAAAAGCAGGTAGCTTTTTTACATCCTGCCGCCACTTCTTCGAAGGTGCTTATTGAATTATGTGAGTAATTTTTTCTCTTAATTTTATAAATTCTTGCCGGAAGTCTGCAAAATGTAAGAATTGCATCAAGGATTAGAATTTCATGAAGTGGCGTCGTACAATTTGTTGGCACGTTTTGCCGTGTTTTTTTCTCGTCATGGCTTCGTGTATTCGACATGAACCATTGATCGTGAAAACTTTCGAGTTATCGCTCGGCCCAGACAATGTGAGTGTCGAAGCGGGAGCAAGTCAGTCCTTGACGGTGTTAATTGATAGGAGTGGCGGATATACAGGCGAGATTAGTATTAACGTGAGCGGACTTCCCAAAAACGTTACCGTCAACGCAATGACGATTCCAAGCAATGGCAATCAGGGCGAAGTGATATTTATGGTAGCGAATACCGCGACAATAGGTAAAACAACGCTAACGTTATCGGCAAAAGGTGGGCGACAAATTGCCACAGCGTCGTTAGTGTTGACAGTTTTACCAGCACCCGATTTTACCATCATGCTAGATACCGCGAGCGCTACAGTGTTGCCTGGCTCGACTTTAACCGCGCAAGTAACGGTGACTCCCGTGCTCGATTTTGCATATGCCGTAAGTCTCGGGTTGCAAAATCCTCCGCCGGGAGTTTCCGCAATCTTTGCACCGGCCACAGTGAGTGCGGGTACGAGTGTGATGACACTTACGATCGATGCCAAGGCACCACCTTCTTCAATGCCCCTTGTTGTGCAAGGAATCGGTGGGTCAACCATTCGTACTGCGATGCTCACTTTAACTGTGACCAGCACAATTTCAGGTAAAGTGGTTGATGCCTCATCGCAACCTATGGCCAATGTTGCTGTCGCAGTGAATG
>Ga0207120_1133_pt1 | contig 14597 bp, 13 predicted proteins | sample Alteio_BWMinHeat_40_FD_153509 | JGI IMG/M metagenome (GOLD analysis project Ga0207120, IMG submission 153509) | Enriched cells from forest soil in Barre Woods Harvard Forest LTER site, Petersham, Massachusetts, United States -... | ecosystem: Environmental > Terrestrial > Soil > Temperate forest >...
TATTCACGCCGTTGATAAAAATGCGTTTGCTGATGAAACACATCAGCAGCGAGCTGCACATCGTCTAAAAGTTTTTCGTTGTTTGCCCCAAAGGGTGCAAGCGCAAGCAACTCTCCCTGCTCCCAAAACGTCAATGACGATCGTTTCATTAAAGCACAGAGGCGAGCATCCGCCATTTGTATCAGCGCTTCAACTCGTGGTGGTGTTAAAAGAGATGCCACTGCTCGTAAATTCATATCAACCGCGAGCACACGATGGCCGCTCGCTTTGATGGCAGCACTCAAGCTTGCCGCAATTTCTGGCGGTTGAGAAAAATCGCTGAGCGGTGGGAACACGATCACGGCATCAGTCATCATATTTTCCTTGGTATTGTGTTCACCGTCTCACAATTTGGAATTAAGCAAAGTTAACGATAGCGAAACAGGGTGAAGCAAACTATCTGGACAATAACATGCGTAGTGAAGTGTCGACAAGCCCATACAACACAAGTGTGAGCGAGAGATGAGGAGCCCAACCCTGGTCTGTACTTAAGGACTGATTAGCAAAAAAAACGAAGCAGGCAAATAAAGTCATGAAAAAATTCTTTACGAGCGACGATTGATTTGTTAACGCAGCCACCGCTTGTTTGATGATATTGTAAAATCAGGTAGCGCCGCGGCCATCAAACGTCGTTCGATGAGCGTCATCGCATCATTTGCCGCTCACGCCATTGTCATTGGATCAGTTCTTTACATTTCTTATTGGGTGACTTTGCATCCTAAGCCCGAACCCGTTAAAGTCACTTTCTTTGCCCCGCCGCCGCCACCACCGCCGCCTGCAGGGGGTGGTAACAAGCCCAAGACACCAAAAAAAGTAGAAATTAAACCCAAGAAAACAGCAACATTTGTCCAACCGAAAGAAATTCCTAAAGAGCAACCCAAAGAACAAGAAAAAGAAGAAGTTGAAGGTGGCGTTGAGGGTGGTGTGGTCGGTGGTGTCGTCGGCGGCGTTGTTGGTGGGGTTGTAGGTGGCGTTCTCGGTGGAAAATTAGATTATGAACGCGTATCGCGAGCGCCTAAACGGCTTTCAGGGGAAGATAGACCCTCAATACCACCTAGTTTGTTATCGGCATTGCGCGGAAGTAAAGGCGTAATTTTGGTAAAAATTAAAGTAAACACTCAGGGTGAAGTGGATGCAGTAGAAATCGTGCGCTCCACCCTACCGCTGTTGGATGACGTGGTAAAGCGGCACATTAAATCATTTTGGAAATTCGAGCCTCCTTTGAATGCAGGGCGGCCAACACGTGTTGAGTTTTTACAACCTTTTTCATTCATATTGTAGAGGGAATTGAACGCGGATATCAGTATCAATCCAGCAGTTCATGATGGAGGCATGCGATGAGTTTTAGTTATAGTGCATTGTGGGCGCAAATGGGTATGGGCGCCAAAACGGTGGTCATTGTCTTGGCGTTGATGTCTATTTATTCACTCGGCGTCATGGTGGAGCGTTTGTTTGCTTTTCGCAAAGGGCGAAAACTCTCGCTGCGTTATGCAACCTTACTCAACTCAATGCTCACCAATGGTGCATTGGATGATGCAGCTCATGCAGCCGAGTCACTTAAAGCGGGTTACTTGCCGCGAGTCTTAGGTGCTGGTCTGAAAGAGTTTCGCAATGCTTCAAGTCGTCCCGATAAAACCAAAGAAGAAGCCATTCAGCTCACCGAACGAGCCTTAGATCGAACCTCGGTAAGGGCCATTGCTGAACTCAAACGAGGCATGGGTGGTCTTGCGACCATTGGCTCATCAGCCCCATTTGTCGGATTGTTTGGAACAGTACTCGGTATTATCAATGCCTTCGAACTGATGGCAGCAAAGGGTTCTGGTGGTTTGGCAACTGTTTCTGCTGGTATTTCCGAAGCTTTGGTGACGACTGCTTTTGGCTTGCTCGTCGCCATTCCGGCAGTTGCCGTCTTCAATTATTTCAACGGTGTTATCGATGGCATCGTGGTAGACATTACCGACTCTGCAAGTGAAATGATCACTTTTTTATCTAAGTTTGAACCTGGACAAGTGAGATTGGCAGGTCCTGCTTCATCACCAGTAAAATCTCGGTCGTAGTATAGAACACTAGTGTGCAACTTATTTAGGGTCACACCAAGTAGAGTAAAATCATGGGCATGAATGTTGGCGGCAATAATGGAGGGATGAAAAGCGATATCAATGTCACCCCATTGGTAGATGTGGTCCTCGTATTGTTGATTATTTTCATGGTGGTAACCCCTGAATTACAACGAGGAAAAGAAGTTCATCTTCCCCATGCATCAACCGCCAAAGAACGAAAAGATGGCGGTGATCCCGTCATCGTATCACTCAAGAGCGACAAGTCGATTTATGTGGAGCAAGAATCAGTAACGCTGGAGAGTATTGCCGATCGAGTAAAGCAAATATTGGAAGTGTTTCCTGGAAAATCTTTTATTATCAAAGGTGATTCAGCACTCACCTACGGCGATGTTCGTGGGCTGATAAGCGCTTTACGTAAAGCCGGTGCACAAGGGGTCTCGCTGGCGGCGGATACCAACGAGGAACATAAATAACCTATGGCATTGTCGATACAAAAAAGCGCCATGCGCTCAGACATTAATGTTACTCCTTTGGTTGACGTTGTGCTTGTTCTACTCATTATTTTCATGGTGGTAACTCCTCTTCTAGAAAAAGAACTGGCGGTGCGTATTCCTGATCTCGACACTCAGGATCTTCCGCCACCTGACATCCCTCCTGATGAAATCGTGGTTCAAATTAAAAACGGTGGACGTCTTTATATTAACAAAGATGAAATACAGAAAGACCAACTGCTTGAGCGGTTGACGAATTTGAATAATTCACGTTCTGAAAAAATAGTATTTTTTGATGCCGATGATGTGACAAATTATGGCGAGGCGGTGGGTGTTCTCGATATTATTAAAGCTTCTGGAACTGACATTATCGGCATGATGCTTCCTGATGCGCTTGGGGGTGCCGAGAATGCATCGCCGGGTACAACGCCTGCCCCTGCACAAACAAAGTGATACCATCGTTTATCTCTAAATCCTTCCGAGAATGTTAAAGTGTCATCGGTTTCGCAACGATGTGTGTTTTTATTTTTGAACTTTTTGTTAGTCTCCACTCAGCTATATGCCGATACTGATGACGCACTCACTGTTTCTTTGCTCACATTTAGCCCGGGTGACCACGCTTTTTTCAAATTTGGCCATAACGCACTTTGGATTCATGATTCTAAAAATCACACCGATGATGTTTATAATTTTGGTACTTTTTATTTTGATTCATGGAAAATATTTCCAGAATTTCTTTTAGGTCGTTTCCAATATTGGCTATCGGTCGAACCCCTCGATGTAACCATCGCATCATACAAAGAAGACAATCGCTGGATTGAAGCGCAAGAACTACAGCTAAGTAGGGAAGAAAAAGCTTTGCTCAACGCACGGCTCATCGAAAATGCCAGACCTGAAAATGCTGCTTATAAATACGACTATTACCGTGACAATTGCTCCACTCGCTTACGTGATGCCATCAATAATGTGACTGGCGGCGTCCTTCGAGCTTCTGGGCAAGTACCTGCTCGTATGACCTGGCGCGATCACACACGTCGCGCCACAGCAGATACACTTTGGGAATATTTTGGTCTCGATATTTTAATGAACGATGTAATCGATCAACCGATTAATGTATGGCAAGAGGCATTTTTACCCGAAAATTTACAACAGCTGATTCGACAAACAAAAGTAAAATCCGAAAATAGCGAAATTCCTCTTGTGCGCCGAGAGTTTTCATTGCTTGCTGCGCATCGTCCTCAGATGCGCAGAGCACCACCTCACTGGCTTGGTTTTCTCTCTCTCATCGGCATCATCGCGGGCAGCATCGTTTTTTTACTTGGAAAACTTTCTCGTCGTCACCCGATTGCCCGCATCGTGCTCGGGTTGTGCGTTTCTATCTTAGGTGGCTGCTTAGGTTTATTGGGTATTATTTTTACATTGTTGTGGGTGTTCACCGATCATCAGGTGGCTGCCCACAACGAAAACATTTTATTATGTGCTCCTTTTGCTGTGTTACTTTTTGTCTATGGTATTCGTGTTGCGCAAGGCGCAGTGTCAGCTTACCTCAAAACATATTGGCTCATTGCAGCCAGCGCCGCACTGAGTGTTCTTAGCCTGATATTGAAATTATTTCCTTGGTTCGATCAAAATAATTATCAAATCATCGCCCTTCTTTTGCCACTCTGGATGGGTCTGTGCCTTGCCTTGAGACAGTTATCGTATCATCGTCTTTCGCATGTCAGCGAGTAAACATTCCATCATTCATGTTGATATGGACGCTTTTTACGCTTCAGTTGAGCAACGAGATAATCCTGCGCTTCGTGGTAAACCTGTCGTTGTTGGCGGTCACTTAAAGCGTGGAGTGGTGCTCGCTGCTTCATATGAAGTTCGACCCTTCGGGGTGGCAAGTGCGATGCCCATGGCCCGCGCGATGAAGCTTGCACCTCACGCCATCATCGTGCCACCACGCGCATCGGTCTACGCAAAAATTAGCAAAGCTGTTTTTGCTGTTTTCGCAAAATTCACACCGATGATTGAACCTCTTTCGCTTGACGAAGCGTTTCTCGATGTGACTCAGTCGTTAACTCTTTTTGGGCCAGCAGCACACATCGCTCAGCAGATTCGCGCCCAAATCGCGTGTGAACTTCATCTTCCTTCTTCGGCTGGCATCGCACCAGTAAAATTCGTTGCGAAGATGGCATCAGATTTTGCCAAACCCAATGGTCAATACGAAGTGCTATCTAAAGATGTTGTGCAATTTCTCGCACCATTACCTATCGCTCGTTTAATGGGAGTTGGTCACAAAGCAGAAGCACGATTAACCTCCCTAGGATTTAAAAAGATTGGTGACATTGCGCAACGCACTCCTCAAGAACTTGAACAAGTACTTGGTTCTTTTGGCGTTGAACTGTGGAAGCTTACGCGAGGAATTGATCCGAGACCCGTTGAAAGCAACCGCGAGATAAAAAGTGTGGGATCAGAAGACACTTTCGTCGAAGATATTCGCAATAAAAACGAACTTTATCCCTATCTTCATTCGCAGGCACAGCGGGTTGCCATGCGCTTGCGTAAAATCGGCCGTAAAGCCCGCGTCATACAACTAAAAATTAAATTGAGTGATTTTACTTTGCTCACACGCCAACATACGCTCAATGAAGCAACCGATGATGACTCCATTTTTTACCATCATATTTTAAAATTGCTCGACCGGTTAACCGTCGGAGCGGTTCGTCTGACTGGAATTTCGGCGCATCACCTTGTGGAAAATTCATATCAGCTCACATTATTTGATACTCCTGTTCCCAGAAAAACCAAACTTAACCACACCCTAGACGCCATTGCAGAAAAATTCGGTTCGAACGCAATTTGTACTGCCGACCTTCTTGAAGAGAATAAAGATGATGAAAGTCATCGCCAAATCGGTGCCGCACGTTTTGATCGCTAGTAATTATGGAATTTCTATGTACCACTTTCTTGTCTACGTGGCATCTTGCGCAAGTGATCCACCGCTTCTTCGATTCCGCGCACACTCAATTCAAACATGGGGAAAACAGAAGAAATTGTTTTAATCGTCCAGCTTTGACTCCACGATCGAAGGGGCATCGGATTAAGCCAGATAGAACGGTAAAAACGATTTTTGATCTTTCTAAGCCACTCAAGCCCTGGTGTCGTATTGTGATGTGAATATTGAATTGCTCCATAGCGATCCGTCAGTTCACTTGGAGCCATAAATGCGTCGCCCACCAAAATCATATAGGTGTCATGAGGATGGCGAATCAAAATGTCGGCAGTTGGAATCGTTTTTTCTTCTGCGATTTTTGTATAAAGTTTTTCGTAAACACAATTGTGAAAACTAAGTGCTTCAAAATGTTTAAAATGATGAATGTGTGTGGCTGCTGAAAACAGTTGTTCCACAAGTTCACTATAAGGATCCATGGAACCACCGGTGTCTAGCAACAAAAGAACTCGTACGTCATTTTTACGAGGTGGAGAAAATTGAAGTTCTAGCTCGCCCGCATTACGACTCGTCTTATCAATACTCGCGTCAACATCGAGCTCTAATATTCCCTCTTGATGTGACAAACGTCGTAGTTTCTTAAGCGCCACTTGCATGGCCCGCACGTCGAGCACTCGGTCATCACGATAATCTCGAAATCGTCTCTCCATGGCGACTTGCACGGCAGAACGACTTCCACCCTCGCCACCCATCAAAACGCCAGCGGGGTTTTTTCCACCATGGCCAAAAGGCGACGTTCCACCGGTGCCAATAAAATAAGAACCGCCGTCATGACGTTCTTTTTGCTTTGTCAGCCGTTCTTCGAAACGTCGTCGTAATTCGTCAAGCGGCAATGCTTGCAATGCTGTGATCATTGCTTCATCCAATTGAGGCATCTTTTTGTCAGCCAGCCACTGCAGAAATTTTTCGATTTCGGCCTCCGGCAAAGCACCGTCAGCAAATGTTGCAACAAACACTTGATCATAGATATCAAACTGATTTTCGTTTTTGATCAGCAGCGCTCGAGCAATTTGATAAAAATCAGAGAGAGACGGTTTTATCAATCCTTCGTTCATGGCTTGCATGAGCGATAGCCATTCGCCAGTGCCAACCTTAAGCCCTGCAGTGCGTAAATTATAAAACAAATCGGCAAAAATCATATTGGGGGTGACACTCTATACCTATTATCAACGCTATCGGCGGATGGCCATCACCGCGCGTGCTGCAAGTACTACATCTTGCTCTCGCTTCAGCAGAGTTCCCAAAAACGGATATTCATTTTTGAGATTCTCAGAGTCTACCCCGTGCACAAGCAAGGCAGAAATCCAGTCAATTAATTCACTGCTACTCGGCCGTTTACGCAAACCGTCGATTTGGCGCAAACGATAAAAAGCATCGAGGGCTCGTTGTAACAACGTTTCTGGTAAATCTTTAAAATGCGTTCGCACAATTCTATCCATTAATTCTCGCGCAGGGAACTCGATATAATGAAAAACGACGCGACGTAAAAACGCATCTGGAAGTTCTTTTTCACTGTTGGAAGTCAAAATCAAAATGGGTCGCTGCTTTGCCGTCACCACATCGCCGGTCTCGGAGATCTCAAATGACATCGCATCGAGCTCGTGCAGCAGATCATTTGGGAATTCGATATCAGCCTTATCAATTTCATCAATGAGCAAGACGACCTGTTGTTCAGCCGTAAAAGCTTTTCCTAGTGGCCCAAGTTTTATATATTGTCGAATATCCGAAACATCTTTGTCGTGAAAACGACTGTCGTAGAGACGTTGCACCGTATCGTAAACATATAACCCGTCTTTTGCTTTCGTCGTCGATTTGATGTGCCAACACAACAGATCCATATGTAAGCCATCGGCAATCGAACGAGCTAGCAAAGTTTTTCCGGTTCCCGGTTCTCCTTTTACCAGCAACGGACGTCCGAGTTGAATCGCAACGTTCACGATGCGCATGAGTGTCTCATCGGCAATATAATCACTCGTCCCTCGCCAATTTGATTGATGACTCACACATATCTCCTCATAAAAATGGATTCTGATTAACAGAAAGGCGGGAAGATCGGGAAGGAATCTTTATAGGTGAGCCACGTGGACCTTATTAAAATCATTTCTCAGGAACCCACGAACCCAGGAAATTTATTATTAAAATTAAACATATCGGTTACCTGAAAAGCAAAAAACTTCCTGAATTCCTGGTGTCCTAAGGAACTTTTTCTTCCTGTCTTCTCGTCTTCCTGTGATAATTTTTCTTCGTATTTTGCAATGCTCATTTTTATTGAAGAACTTAGCGGCGCTTAACCTTCACCCGAGATTGCACTTTTCACAGCGTCAGAACGAACTTTTAAAATGTTTGACAAGATATCATTAGAGGGATTGCTCAGTTTTTCTTGCAATGCCAAGTATCGAAGATTGAGTTGATGACTCAAAACCATATCATTTTTTACCATGTCGAGCATCGTCACATCTTTGCCTTTCAAATTTTTATTCTGTCTCGCCAACGAGCGATCCATCTTGCCGGCTTCTTGCAAAATCCGCGCGTCATTTTGTTTCATAGAATTTTCGAGCATCGAATAGCCGCCAACCGAAGCCATAAAACCATCAAGCTTTTTTAGCTCATTTTTCTTATCTAGTATTGCTTGTTCGCGATCTTCAATATTTTGAATACTGTTTACGATATCGCTTTCACTGCCGGAAGTACCCGCTTCGGCCATCAATCGATCGACTGATTTCATCAGTTTTGCGTCATCAGCGAGAGGCTTCCAAAAACGCCCAGACAATTTCTGCGTATCTGCTTCCGACTCGTCGCGCTCCATTTCTTCACGACGTGTCTGTATCTTCACGCCTAATCTCGTGAACGTAGAAATGCCTTCACGTGCCATGAGCGCTGCCACAGGAGAACGCGTTTGCTGGCGCTTCTGCGCAACCACTAATAAATTTTTTGGAGCTTGAAACCGTGCGGGGGCTTTATCGTATTTGGCTGGAAACTCGCCAACGACTTCACCTGCTTTATTTTTGAGACTTTCGTCGAAACGCTGCGTACGACGCGATGATGGGCGTAATTCAGATTTATCGCGCCCTACCTCTGCTTCTCGCAAATCACGCAAGCGAAAGGTTTGGCCACCAGGGGAAGAAACCGCCACCGTGTCTCCTTAGTTACAGCCAACGAAGACTGACCTAAATTGTAGTACTTTTGGCATCACTCAAAATTCACCTGTTGCGATTTTTATCATACCCGAAAAACTAAGTTCTGGATATCAAAAGAGCTTATTCATCAATAAATCCACGATCGTAGCCAAAAAAGTGCGCGTATCAATGGGTTTAGGTATGTAGGCGTTGCAACCAGCCGCAAGTGCTTTTTCTGCATCACCTTTCATCGCATAAGCAGTGACAGCGACAATCTTGATTTCATGGAAGTCGGGATTTAAACGCAAACGCCGGGTGAGCTCTAATCCATCTACTCCCGGAAGTTGTAAATCCATTACTATCAAGCGGGGGCGATTCAGTTGAATCATTTGTAAGGCTTGCTCGGCATTGGCGGCAGTGCAAATTCGGCAGCCGTGGTCTTCCCCAAAAAGCGCGCAGAACAAATTCACATTCATCGGATTATCGTCAACAATAAGAATTGTCTCATTTTGCATTAATTGCATAAAATCATGGATCAGAGATGTCTCATCTTTAAATTTTTCGCTCGCCATCGGCGGCACCAGTGAAATTTGCTCGTCCGCTTTCACATCACTAAAAACTCGGGGCAAAACCGCAAAGAAGGTGCTTCCTTCACCCAGCTTACTTTTGACTCCCACGTTACCGCCTTGTGCTTCGACAATTTTCTTCGTCAAAGCCAAACCCAAGCCAGTTCCTGGATATTGTTTGTTAATATTCAAATTAAGCTGCTGAAATTCAATAAAGAGACGTTTATGCTCGTACGGATCAATGCCAATCCCGGTGTCTTGCACCTCAATCCGAAACATTTGTTCACTTTCATTAGTCAAACGCAAAACAACTCGCCCACCGTCAGGTGTAAATTTTATGGCATTCGATAAGTAATTATAAAGAACTTGTTTCAGCTTTTCTGGATCTAAAATGACTTTTTCAAGATTAAAAACAATGTGACTTTCGATAGCAATATGGCGTTTCATTGCGACTTCACGGAAAATATCGATGCACTCCGCAATGAAACTTGTTAATCCAATAGGCTGGGGTCGAAAATCCATTTTTCCGGCTTCTATTTTTGAAAGATCAAGTACATCGTTAATCAACGATAAAAGATGTCGACTACTCACCAGTACGTTGTGGATAAAAGTTTTTTGTTTTTCAATTTGTGGAACTTGTCCGTCATAAATCAGCTCCGAAAAACCAATAATCGCATTCAGCGGTGTACGTAGCTCATGAGACATGTTGGCCAAAAATTCACTCTTAAGACGACTCGCTTCTTCGATTTTTTGGTTTTTTTCTTCCAATTGCATTTTGGCCTGCATGAGTTCGAAATTCTTTTCTTGTAAGTCGGTCAGTAATTCAGCCTTGGTTTCAGCCAACTGTGTGGCAGCAAGCGCTTGTGTTGCTTCGAGTTCTTTTTTTAGAAGTTGTTCGCGAATATTTCGATTCTCTTCTTCAAAATATTTTCTCTGCGTGACGTCCTCATGAGTTAGAACAATCTCTCGCATACTACCATCTCTGTTGCGCAATGGATAAAGGTATGCCTCCACCCAACGTGGTTGACTCCCCGAACCGAGTTCAACGGGATCATAGGATAGTGGCGGCAGTCGCACAAATTCTCCCGCAAATGCTTGTTGGATCAACGGCATGACACCTCGTTCCACCAACTGTTGATCTGACAAAATATTGTATTGTTTCAACATGAAATTTTCGTAAAATTCTTGTGTGAATCCCCAAAGTTTTATCGCTGCGGGATTGCCTTCGATGGGCCTACCGTCTAACGAAAAAATACTGGTGCTAAACGGTGTTTGTTCAAACATGTCACGAAAACGCGTTTGTGAAACTTCAAGCGCTTTTTCGGCTTCTTTTTGCGCAGTCGTTTCCACCCACACCATCACCACACCGGATACACAGCGCTGAGCTGTGATCACTGGGTAATAGGATGTCTGAAAAAAGCGTGACGTATCTAACCCATCCGTGTGAGGGCGACTCACTTCGATATTTATAAAAGCTTCACCTGTGGTGAGAACTTTGCGCAAAATGGGTTCCACGACGACTGCAATTTCAGAAAAAATTTCATGAAATGCGCGACCAGTCAGCTCACGTGAAGACTGACTCATTGTCGCTAAGACGGCATTACTTTGACAAAACCGCAAATCACGGTTCAAGTAGCCGATCCCAGCTGAAACATTCTCTAAAATTGTTTGGAGTAGAGCAGAAAGCTCGATTACATCAACGTTCAACAACAGCCACCTTCATCTAAATTTTGTCAAAAATCACTGACATATAAAACTGATCGATCACCATCAACGACGCATTTCCACCACATCTCCCGTCATCAGTTCGCGCAAAGATTGTACCACCATCGTTAAAGAAGCGGTATCTCGGGCGTCAACAACAACGAGTTTTCCAATCACTTGCGTTGGCACACGCACACCTGGCTCGTTAAATTGATCTCGGGTGTTGAGCACAACAAAACTGTTTCCGTTACGCACACCATCTTTACTGCCGCGATCGACAAATACATAATGATATTGAGCATAAATCTGATCCGTGCGATATTCGCCTAAAATCACCGTCCCTTTTATTTGAACCTGATTAGGAGCTTGCGGTATTTCAATCGAAATGGGTTGTATTTGTTTGGCTACATATTGACCCCGTTCGATCGGCTCGAAAGTCTGGGTGATTTTGGCACTCACCATGTTTTTGACGTCACCGACTTCGCTGATCACACCCGTTCCGGTAATCTGTGTTAAATAGCCTAAGCGGCGACCGATTCCCCGATCGACATCGAATACTTTTTGAAAAAAAACAACATGGGTTCCAACGCCTAATGGAGATTCGTTTTTATTGAATTTAATGTAAATCGTATCGTACGTCGATAACATGATTTTGTTATCAAAAGCGCCCAAAATCCTGCCTGTTTCAGCTAATTCTTTTTGGGTTAAAAACTGCGTACGCTGGATCATCATACGCGGTGAATGATGAAAAGGTGATGCATGATTATCACCTGCCGAAACACGGGCGGGTTCTGTCGACGCAATCGGTTCATGGTCAGAAGACGGCTTGGATCCTGCATAAAAACGCACGCGATCGCCAGGATAAAGAAAATGTGGATTGGTTAAGTGGGGATTATATGACCATACTTTTGGCCAATACCAAGGATTATTAAGATAACGGGCTGACAGATCCCACAAAGTGTCTCCAGGCTGCACGACGTGCTCTTCAGTGGGTAATGTTTCATCTGAATTTTCATTACCACCCAAGGTGACCACATTCGACGATTGAACTCCATCATCTGAAGGAGCTTCCGCCGCCGTTGTTGAAAGAACCGCGAACACCAAGGTTGAAAATAAATGCATGGTTCAACCTTAATCGATCGCTAAAAACTCGCAAACTTTCAGATTAGGAACGCAACGCAATTTTAAATGGTGCCGCCGTTTGCTGCTTGACCTCATCAAGGTTGACGCTGGATGCGAGTTCTCGCAAAACCAAACCTTCATCGGTCACATCAAAATAAGCAAGATCTGTTATAATGTGATGGACGACTCGTTTTCCAGTCAACGGCAGCGTACAGTCTGCGAGAATCTTCGCTTCACCTTTGGCGCTATGTTCCATTGCCACAATCACACGCTTTGCGCCGGCAACGAGATCCATTGCCCCTCCCATGCCCTTCACCATTTTTCCCGGAATCATCCAATTTGCGAGGTCACCATATTGTGATACTTGCAATGCTCCAAGCACAGCAATATCGACATGACCACCGCGAATCATGGCAAATGAATCAGCAGAAGAAAAATAACTTGCGCCTTTGAGCGCAGTCACTGTTTGTTTGCCAGCATTGATCAAATCCGCATCTTCATCTCCAGCAAATGGAAACGGTCCTACACCGAGCATGCCGTTTTCCGAATGAAAAACCACTTCAATTCCCTCTGGAACATAATTTGCCACGAGCGTAGGTAACCCAATCCCCAAGTTCACATAAAAACCATCTTTGAGTTCACGCGCCACTCGTTGCGCAATTTGTTCACGTGTTAAAGTCATAATACCTCAACGACTGCGCGGTCTCACCGTGCGTTGTTCGATCCATTTTTGATAATTTTTTCCCAAGAAAATTCGTTGCACGAAAATTGAAGGACAATGCACTTGATCGGGGTCAAGTTCTCCCACGGGTACAAGTTCTTCTACTTCGGCAATGGTAATTCGTCCCGCCATCGCCACCACCGGGTTAAAATTACGGGCCGTTTTACGAAATATTAAATTGCCATATGTATCACCACGATACGCTTTAACAAACGCATAATCACCGACAATTGGTTTTTCAAAGACATAACCTTTGCCGCCAATCATCCGAGTTTCTTTGCCTTCAGCAATTTGTGTTCCATATCCCGTCGGTGTAAAAAATCCGCCAAGCCCAGCCCCACCCGCTCTTAACCGTTCGGCCAGCGTTCCTTGTGGCACCAATTCTACGCCGATTTCGTTGGCTAAAAATTGCCGTTCAAATTCTTTATTTTCACCGACATACGAACCGACCATTTTTGCTACTTGCTTGTTTTTAAGTAATACTCCCAACCCATTTTCTGTTGTACCGCAATTATTAGAAACTATCGTAAGATGTTTGAAGCCTCGAGAATGAACGCTGCTAATAAGATTTTCTGGATTGCCACAAAGACCAAAACCTCCAACGAGAACAGTGACGCCATCATGAAAATCAAATAAGGCACTGTCGGCATCAGGATAGACTTTTTTCATGCACCGGGATTTAAGAAGGGCTGCGAAGTATGTCAATCGATCGGCGTAAAATTGCGCCTTTTACGGCAGGATAATTATGGATGAACGAAAAATACTAGTCACGAGCGGTTTGCCGTACGCCAACGGTTCTATTCATCTCGGCCACTTAGTCGAATACCTCCAAAGCGATATTTTTGTGCGTGCTCTCAAACTGGCTGGTCACAACGCAATTTATATTTGCGGCGATGATACTCACGGCACCCCCATCGAACTGAACGCTAAAAACCGTGGCGTGACTCCAGAAGCAATGGTGAAGATGTTCGAACAAGAACACCGCGAGGACTTCCATCGATTTGGTATTGAATTTGATGGTTTTTACTCGACCCATCACGATATCAATCGCGCCTATGCAGAGGAATTTTATCATCAGTTTAAAGCGCAACACCTATTGAGTCAAAAACAACTCGAACAACTCTATTGTGAAACTGATCGTCGCTTCTTGCCTGATCGATATGTACGAGGAGCCTGTCCTATTTGCGCCACGCCCGATCAATATGGAGATGTTTGTGAACATTGCGGAAGTACTTATAGTCCGACTGAACTCAAAGCTCCACAATGTGTTTTGTGTGGACGTGCTCCTGTTTTAAAAACTTCTGAACATCTTTTTTTTCAACTTGAAAAATGCCGTCCCCTACTCACGCAATGGTTAAATGCGCCTCATCATCTTCAACCCGAAATACGTAATTTTGTACAGACCTGGATGAATGAGGGATTAAAAGATTGGTGCATCACACGTGATGGTCCCTACTTCGGTTTTGCGGTTCCAGACATGCCAGGAAAATATTTCTACGTCTGGCTCGACGCCCCGATTGGCTATATTGGAGCCACTCATCGCACGCTCATGAAGCAGCACGCAGATCCAGACAGTTACTGGCGCGATCCTAAAACTGAAATCATTCATATGATCGGCAAAGACATCGTTTATTTTCACGCCCTATTTTGGCCTGCAATGCTTTCGGGTGCAGGCTTTACGCTGCCAAGCAAGTTGCACGTTCACGGCATGCTGCGTGTCAACGGTGAAAAAATGTCAAAAACTCGCGGCACATTTATTAATGCCCGCACTTTTGCCGAA
>Ga0207120_1138_pt1 | contig 14065 bp, 10 predicted proteins | sample Alteio_BWMinHeat_40_FD_153509 | JGI IMG/M metagenome (GOLD analysis project Ga0207120, IMG submission 153509) | Enriched cells from forest soil in Barre Woods Harvard Forest LTER site, Petersham, Massachusetts, United States -... | ecosystem: Environmental > Terrestrial > Soil > Temperate forest >...
GCAGCGATTTCGGTTTCGTTCGCAAAGCACCTCATGGGCAACGTATGTGCCACGCTAGGACCAGGAAGGAGCAGGAAAGCCTTACGGGTTTCCCTAACATTCCGAATGGCAGCCCACTTCAAGTCGGCGGTCGCGATGGAGCTCTCCACATGGATTCCGGCGTCTGAAAATCGATAGTTGATTCCCCTCTTGATGCGTTCGTCCGTTACAACTTTCCAGGCGGTTAGTAGCGGCAGAACAAACACAACAAGTATGGGAAGTCCGAAAACCCATACGAGCGGCGTAGTATTTCTTATCGTTTGGTACCACTCCCGTTCTGGCATGGGATGAAATATTGCGAACGAAAGCAGAACTAACATCAGCGTACCCATGATGCCAAAGATACAAAGGACGACGCGGAATTGGCGGGCCGTCAGAAGGACGCTTGCTCGATAAGCGTCCCAATATTCGAGCTTCACGAAGACCGCGATGAAGGGTTGGTCCGACATGGCAGGCAAAAGCTATCACAGATCTTTAGAGAGCTGCAAAGGCACTGCGTGATTCTTCTTAGGCGAAAGACGGCAATGAAACGATCAAAAATCGCGATGGGGTTTCTTTGGGCGATGCTGGCGCTCGTGCTGCACGCAGTGCCCGGCGTAGTCGGGCCGGCGCATGCGCAGGGCACACGCAAAGACGACATCGTCTTCAATTCGCGCGGCATTCCATTGGCGGGGGCCACCGTGCGCGTGTGCGCCATGCCCGCGACCGGCCAGCCCTGCACGCCGCTGGCGCTGATCTACTCGGACGCCGCGCTCACCCAGGCGCTTGCGAATCCCACCACCACCGACGGCCTCGGCAACTATTTCTTCTACGCCGCGCCAGGAAAATACGAGGTCGAAATCTCCGGCCCCGCCATCACCACCAAGCAAATCCCCAACGTGGTTCTTCCGAACGATCCGGCTTCGCCGGCATTTACAGGCGCCGTCAGCGCCTTTTCGCTGACGCTCAGTGGCAACCTCACGGTGAACGGCAGCACCACCGTCGTAGGAAACTTCGCCAGCGGCACGCTAAATCTCGCGAATCAAAGCACTCCCCCGGGATCCGCCAGCTCCGGAACCGTCAATCTCTACACCAAGACCGCCGACAAACGCCTCTATTACAAAGATGACACCGGCGCGGAGGTCGGCCCGCTCGGTACCGGCGCGCAGACCAACGCCGCCAACACTTTCACCGCCAACCAAAACCTCGACAGTGGTTTGCACATCAAGGGTCCCGATCCCTACAGCGACGTGGCGCGTTACGGCGGGTACTTCAACGTTTCACCGCCTTCAACAACAGCAAGCTGCACGAATGCCAGCACCACCGTCACCCTAGCTGCCGCGCTCGACTTCCAAGATGCGACGGCCTTCCCCGGCAGCACGGTCGGGAATGGCATCGTGATTTATAAGTGTGGTGCGCCCACCGGTCTTTCTACGCCTCCAGCACCGACGGCAACGCCCTTCGGCGTGACGGGCGGCGCAACAACTTATAACTACAAGTATGTTGCGGAGGATTTGAGCGGTGGTTTGACTGCGGCGTCTCCCGCTGGATCAACAACAACCGGGGCCGCCGCACTCGGAGTGAACACGGTGAACCTAACCGGCGCCGTTTGGAACAACGTCTCCAACGGTCAGCAGGTATACACGTGCTCTGGAAACTGCAACATCGGCAGCAACGTGCTTATCCGCGTTGATGGGTTCACAAACGCCCATTTCAACGGGAACTATACGGTCGTTTCCTCCACTGCGACGACCTTTACAGTCTATTCCCCATCGACTCCGCCGCCCGTTGTCACCAGCGAATCCGCCGCTGCGACGGTGAAGTTGCTGGCTTGCAACATCCTCACGATGCCGTCCATGTCGGTGCCAAATACCGTTGAAGGCGCCAGCGGCGAAACGGTAATGCGCTGGTGGGTCTACCGGAACAACACGCTCGCTTTCGTCGTCCAGCAGGTGACCCCTATTACGAAGATTGCGGGACAAACATTCCCGGAGCGAACATCCCAAGCTACGTTCCGTCTAGCCCTGGCGGTGCGGTCAACAAGTATCTTGCTACCACGATCGTCTCCGGCGGAGGAACGACCAGCATCGTCGTCAAGAACGCGGCGGGAAACACCATCAGCGCCCAAACCGCCCTCCACGACAATTCACAAAACCTCTTGGCGGCAATGAAAGTATCTCAATTTGGCACCCCCGTTTATCTCTCCGGTGCGGCCCCTTTCAACGCTGCGACTATCTTCAGCAATTCTCTATCAGCAGACACGAAGGTAATCCTCAACACGGGCTTGGTTCTCAATCAGCCTTGGGTAACGAGAACAAACGGCACCGTCTTTGAGGGCAATCAGAGCAACTATGCGAACTCTTTCGTCTTCGACGGGACCATTGCCATCACCGGCGGAAGTTTCGCCTTTCCAGTCTTTGGCTCGATAATTGCCACTGGCGGAGGTTCCGGGCAGAAGTTTAAGAACATCAGCTTTAACGCCCCACAGCTGCAACAAATTGCATTTGTCAACGACACAGACGCCATCTTCGGCTTACAGATGGACAACGTCAGCTTCAGTAACAACAACAGCGTGTCCAACATCAACACTCCTGCCGCCCTCATCAAAGGCATCACCGAATCCAGCATCGGCTATCCGGGAAATCGGAACGCCTGCGCTACTTCACAAAACCTCCTTGGCCCGCCTTGTATCCGCTTTACTACTTCCTCTACAGCGGTATCCGCCGGCCCCGTTTCCATCGTCGGGTCTGCCCAGATCAACGGGTTCGCCATGCAAGGAGGTTCTCCTAGTTATCAGTTCGATGACCTGCCTTGGATTAACAGCGGCGGCAATCAAAACAGCGTGATCGGTATCTCGACCGTGCGTTTCATTGACGGATTGCGGGAAATCGGCAAAGGCCCATTCCTCCGCCTTGCCGGAACAGGTACGACGGGTAGTTTTTGGTTCAAGTATTTGGATGACGACGCGCCGAACGCCTCTCCAGGAAATGGTTGGGTAGACTCAGCCGCAACTCCGAACACTTCCTTTTTCGATTTCGAGAGCGTAGGCAGTTCCGTCGGCGGGCAGGTAGCCGTAGCAGGACCCGGAAATGTGCGGTTTGGTCCCGGCCTCTTCTTATCTAGAGGGACCACGGGAAACGCTTTCTCCAACTATACCGGCTTCTCTTCATCCGGCAGCACATCCGCTGAAGGAACCGCTCTCCTCAGCTACTTGATGGCCCAGCCAAACACTCCAACAGTAGTTTTGGGGGCGCACAATTCCTGCGTCTCGAACTGTGTCGCGGCGGGGACTTATGTCTACGCCATCGTCGCCAATGACATCAGCGGACTTCGTTCTGGTATCTCGCCATGCTCTGCTTCAACTACTACCGACGGGACACAGACGATCACGGTAAGCTGGGTTCCCATTGACGGGCAGGTTACGACACAGCGGTTCAGGGGGACGACCTGTGGAGGGGTGATTTCTACGGACAGTTCCGGCACAGGTGTTTCCGGGACAAGCTACACAGACTCAGGTTCTACCTTCTACAGCGTAAGCCTGCTCCCGGCCAACGGCGGCGGTGCCAGTTCAATGGGATCGCTAGGTGTATCCGCCCCGCAATTTGCGCTCACGAACGGAAACTTCAAGGACGTAATCTCCGGCACCCTTACCGCGAATCGCACGCAAACCTTGCCCGATGTCACGGGCTATGTTCCGGTGACGAGCTACGTCAACTCCGCCTACGACAACGCTACCCGCGCTAATGGTGCGATCGGCGCGAGCTGGACCATCCAGCAAAACGGCTTGAACATCGCCGCAAATCAGATTCAAGGCACAGCCGCGGCGCAATCCAACTCCGGCTTCTGGAATGCGAATACCTTCTCGCCGGTTCAGTTCTCGCAGGCTACCGTCACGGCGCTGAACGGAACCGCCGATTTTCCCGGCGTCACCGTTCTCGCGTCCGGGTCAGGCGCCAGCGCGACTTACTACGATTGCGTGGAGAACAGCACCACCATCTTCATGCAGCGCGTGGTCAATGCAGGAACCACGAGCCTGACCAGCACGGCTTCCGCGGGCGCCGTCGGCGATCTATTGCGCCTGGAAGTTGCGCCGGGTGGATCACTCACTTGTTTCAAAAACGGCAGCGTCGCCCTTACCGCGACGGACACGCAAATTTCCTCCGGATCGCCGGGCTTGCTGATTTCGGGCAACGTCGCCACGGAAAAAAACTGGAGCGGCGGTAACTTGCATCCGCTCGCGCAGCTCGACACCGAGCAGGACTGGACGAAAACCCAGCATTTCACTCAGGGCGTGGCCTTCGGAACGGAAACCTTTACCGCCAGCCCGCGCTCGGAACAGAATTCATTCCTGCCTGGCACGCTGACCTCCACCTGGACCGGCGCGACCTGGACAGTCGACAAAGCCGTCACCATCACGCGCATTCAGGTGCAGGCAAAGACTGCGCCAGCCGGTTGCACGACCAACGCGGTTGTGCGGCTCACCGACGGCACGACGCCGGTGAATGTCACGATTTCTGCAGCGGCCAATGACAGCGGCGCGATCTCGCAGAATTACGCGGCGGCGTCATCGCTGCAAATCCTGGTTCAAACGGCAGCGGCCGGCTGTACAACCAGCCCCGCTGACGCCAACGTCACGATCCAATACCGCATGCAATAGCGATCGAAAAGCGCGGTGGGCTGCGTTCAGTCGTGAGCGATCGCGATGATCGTCGCTTGCGTCTTGTCGTCGTGAAAGATGGTGCGGATGCGTGGACCCGTCAAGTGCGGGTCGCTCGGTGGAACAAAAACAAAGTAGTCGTAGCCTGCGGGATCGAGTGCGCCAGGCGTTTGCCAAAAGTAGGAGCGATCCTTTACCTCATAGGGCAGCATCCACTTGGCTTTGTAACGCAAGCGGTAAAAATTGATTTCCGGCTCGTACCACCATGTGCCTCCCACGCGCACACTGGTCAGGCCACGCGATTGGGCATCCTTCTCGATGGTTTGATAAAGATTACGCGAGATGACGTCGTAAGCGTTGTAGCGGAATGATTTCACGTTCATCGATGCCGCGTAATCAGCAACGATGATAGCGGCAAGCAGCAGACCTGCGCCCTTCAGCAATAGCCATGGAAATCGGGAAGAGATCTCTTGACCGGCGAGCACTCCCGCGATCGTAAACAAAGGAACCAGGAACAGGCAGTACCTGCTGAAGGGATAGTTGACCTTGGTCACGAAGTGAAGGACCACAGTTAAAACCACGCTCGCGATCGCCGCACCTGCGAAGATTCGGCACTGCGCGTTTTGATGCTTCCCTGATTCATCTGGTGTGCGGAATGCCAGAATCAAGCCAACCAGCACAAAACAGAACAGCAGCGGCAAAAGTAAATCGGCGCCCAGTTCCGTCGCTCTTTCTTGCCAGCTGCCTGCGGCGGACGGCACTGCGCCCAAGCTATTGAAGACATCGTCCGTCCACTTGTAGAGAAAGGAGGCGTTGAATACGTCTCGTATCGCATCGGAGGCTCTGTCCAAGTGAGTATTGGTTGGCGCGAGGCGTGCCTGAATCAAAAATGGCCACAGAAGGCTGAAGCCAACAGCAACTCCGGGAAAGACGAAATACTTCGCGAAATCGCGAACCATGCGGTCCCTGAATCGGAAAACGGCTGCAAATCCGCCCAACGCCACGACGGTGAAGGAAAGAGCCAGGCAAGTTGCCGGAACAACATTTGTAAAATTCGCCGCCACGGAAAGAGCCAGGGAAACGGAAGCGGCAACGCATCCCCAGCGCCAGTCTTTGTCTCCGGAATCGAATTTCCCGCGGTCTGCAAGCCTCGCGAAGGCGTACATGGCCACCGCCAGACCTGCCAACCCAAGACTGTAGCCGCGGGCAGCGGCCATGAAGTCCATTGCCATCGGATTTAAAGCCAGCATCGCAGTGGAGAGCGCCATCACCAGGCCATCACCAAAGAGCTTCTGGCAGAGCAAGTACACCGCGATCAGGTAGATTGCGGAGCCCATTAGCGTGGGAACGCGAAGTGTGAACTCGGAAACACCGAATATTTTCACGATCGGTTTTGCGAGCAGCGTCTGCAGGACGTGATTGGCGGGGTTGAAATGCAGTACATCGCCGACACCCTGGTCAAGGAACCACTCGTAGGTTAATGCCTCGTCGTGCGCGATGGTTTGTACCTTGGCTCGATAGACCGCCACTCCGAAAGCAAAGAGCAGAATCGCGCCCGCTGCGAGGCGCGCAAGCAGGGACCTTGTCTTCATTTGGATTGTTTGCCGGGCGCCGGCACGCCGCAACGAATCGTACGCCGGTTCTCAAGTGGGAACGGGGAAATTGAAATAGGCCCTCCCGGGCAAGTCCAGACGGAATGATACCGCGTGTGGGCAGGGGCTGAGTAGGCCCAAATGGTTTCAGAAAAAGTGAGGCGCAAATGAACACGGAGTCGAGCACCGTTGTGTTGGTTAACATTTCCACCGAGAAGTGGCCGCCGCGCCACCGCACGTACTTCGGTTCGCTGGAGGTGCGTTCGCCGGAGCCCGGCGAACCGTACGCCATCACTACTATTCGCGGATGCACCGGCGTGATCGACATGGGCGACAAGCGCACCATGGATTACCGCGTCACCGCACGGGAAATCGCCGAAGACATCGCGCGCGAAATCAACAGTGACTCGGGGGAGGGAAGTTTCCACGGCGTTTTCGTCGCTGCCGGCGCCGCGCCCACGGAAGCGGAGCTTGCCGACGCCCGGCGCCGGCTCGAGGAATTTCAGCGCCGCCTCGTCGCCGCCGCCGATCTCGAGTGGGAGCGCACCAAAAATCCCATGTTCATCACCGACCTCGAGCGCCGCGCCGCGCGCCAACTCGGTCTGGAAAAACCGTGGCTCTACGATGCAAAACCCCTGGCAGACTGCCCTGTCTGCGCGGAAAAAAATCAAACACGGCGTGGCGGTGTGCCGCTCCTGTGGCGCCATCCTCGACCGCGAAAAAGCCGCGCAGTACGGCCTGGTGGCGGCAGGACGAAAAGAACGCCGCAAGAGTCCAGAGGCTCCGCCCGAAGCGGTAAATGAAGCAGGGAAGTGGCAGTTAGCGGAAATTGGCGAGGCCAAATAAAAAGAGCGGCGATTCCTCGCCGCCCGAAAAATATGCACTGGACACGCCTGAGAAGCAATTTCAGGATACCACAAAAGAAAAAGGGCGATGATTTCTCATCGCCCGAAATCAACGTGCACTGGGCACGCCTGACAAGCAAACTCAGGATAGCACAAAAGAAAGAGGGCGATGACTTCTCACCACCCTCGATCGAATTCTGGACACGCTTGAGACGCGCCTTCAAGATAACACAAAACAAAAAGGGCGGTGATTTCTCACCGCCCAAAAACGCGTACTGGACGCGCCCACGAAGCAGGTAGAGTTTATCACCGATCGCGACAAGCTTGAGCTCTCCTTGTAGCGGCGCAGCATGCTGCGCCACTACAAGCAACTAACGGAATTCATTCAAACGCAAATGACAACAGCAGGTTCACAAGACGCACCCATCGAGATCTTCGGCGGGCTGGTGACAGATATGTCTCCAGCGGATCTGCCGCACGGAGTGTCGCCCGATTGCCAGGACGTCATCTTCAGCAACGGCGGCGTGGCCACGCGGCCGGGGTTGCAAGCGCTCTTCGGGCCGCTGGCCGGCAATCCGACGGTCAACTACGTCAAGACCTACGAAACGCTGAACGCCGCCTTGCGCACCATGGTGCTCGACTCCAACGGCGTGCTCTACAAAGAAACCACTCCCGGCACGCTCTCAAGCATCGCCGCTGGTCTCGCGCCCAATGCCTACGCGAATTCGACCACTCTCTTCGGCAGGGAATACCTGGCCATCAGCGACGGAAAAACCGGCAACGACCTCCCGCGCCAGTACGACGACACGAATTTCGACCGCGTCAGCCAGGGCGGGCCCGGCGCAGGGCCAACGGTTGTCGATGAAAACGTGACCATCGCAATTTCGGCGAGCCCGAATGGCGCCACGCAGCCCGCCGCCGTCACAATCGCCGCCAGCCCCAACGGCGCAACCGAAAACGGTTTTCTCGTCACGATCACCACCACCGCCGCGCACGGCCTTTCGGCAGGACAATCGGTGACCATCGCAGGAGTCGGCGTCGCCGGCTACAACGGCACCTTTCCCGTTGTCTCAGCGCCAACGACCACACAATTTACCTACATCGCCGGCGCTTCCGGCCTCGCCGCTTCGGGCGGAGGCACGTCAGCCTCCGCAACCGCAACGATCCAGACCACCGCCGCGCATGGATTCGTCGCCGGGCAGCTTGTGACCACCACCGGCATCGGCGTGGGTTACAACGGCACATTCCCGATCACCGCCGTGCCCGATTCCACACACTTCACCTTCACGGCAGCGACAGGCGGCCTCGCCGCTTCTGGCGGCGGAACCGCCGCCGCGGCCGGAAGCGTTTCGTCCGGCCTGCATAAAGTCTGCGTGATCTTTAAGACGCGGCAGGGCTACCTTACACAGCCCGGCCCAGCTGCAAGCTGGACCGCCAGCGGCGGAAAGCGCGCCGTCGTCACCAACATTCCAACGGGCCCATCGAACGTGGTCAGCAGAATTCTGTGCTTCACCGGCGCTGGCGGAGCGAGTTTCTTCTACACCGGGAGCGGCTCGCCGCTTTTCAGCGGAAACATGGTCATCGGCGACAACACGACCACCTCCGCCGTCGTGGATTTCTCAGACGCCATTCTTCTTGCCGGCACCAATGTCGACAATCTCTTCAAGTTGATCGAGCTCGGCAATTGCGCCGGCGTGCTCGACTACGCGCAGCGCCTCTTCTGGTGGGGTGAGCGCAACAAGATGAACAACTGGCTGAACCTCGGCTTCGACGGCGGCTTCACCGGTCCCTCGCTGCCGCACTATCCGCTGGGCTGGACGCCGGATTCCGTCTTCGCGCCCGGCGGCACCGATGAGCAAAACTTCGTCGTCTGGGGCGCGGCCTATTCCATCGTCGGAAACGGCACCACGCCGACGCGCGGGCTGATGACGCAAGGCGCCGTGAACGATTCCCTCGGCGCGCCGCTCATCCAGGCGAACAAGGATTACACCGTGCGCGCCCGCTGCGCGCGAAACGCCGTGCTTTCGCAAGGCACGTTGCACATCCATCTTTTCAGCACGAGCGGCGGAATCAATACCACGGGCTTGCAGCTCACCGCCGCGCAGCTCACCACGACCTACGTCGAATACACGGCGCAATTCACCGCGCCGCTCGCCGCGATTCCGGGCGACCTGCTCCTGCGCGTCTATGCCGACGGCACGCCAAACCAGAACGGCCAATTCTATATCGACAGCATCGAGATCTTTCCGACCGCGCAACCGTTGAATACTTCGCTGGTGCGCGCCAGCCGTGTCGCAGATCCGGAAAGTTACGATGGAATCAACGGGTTACTCAGCGTCGCCGAAAACAACGGCCAGGCGATACGCGCGGCATTTAAACTGCGCGAGCGGCTTTACTTCGTGAAAGAACATTCGCTCCACGTCACGCAGGACGACGGCACAAACGAGCCATCGCTTTGGGCCATCGCTGAAGTTTCGCGCAAAGTCGGTACGCCTTCGGTGCGCGGCGTGGGCATCGGTGAAGATTGGGTGGTCATCGCGCATCGCACCGGTCTTTACATTTTCAGCGGCGGCGAACCCATCAAAATTTCCCAGGAAATCCAGCCCACCTGGAACCAGATCAACTGGCAGTACGGCCACGCGCTGTGGGTCACTGTGGACACGAGAGAGCGCCGGATATTCGTCGGCGTGCCGCTCGGCACAGCCACTTCTCCGAATAAAATTCTCATGCTCGACTATCGCGACCTGGACGACGCGGACCTGATCGCCTCGCGTCCGCCGATCAATATCACCTACAGCGGAAGGAAAACCGCCACGGACAAAACGCGCAAGTGGTCCCCATGGACCATCGCCGCAAACGCCTGCGCACTCATCGAGCGCACCGACGGCACCGCGATTGTCGCCATGGGCGCAGGAACGCCCGGAGTCGGCGGAGGTGGCGCCACCGGAAAGGTCTATCTGCTGAAGGATTCGCAATTCTCCGACGACGGCACGGCGATTCCCAGCTACTACACCACCCACTATTTTCCGGAGCGAGCCGTCGAGCAAGCGCTGAATCTCGGCGCGCACAGAAAACTATTCAGCTATCTCACGCTGTTCGTCGAAGGGGCAGGGAACTTGTCGCTGACGAGCTTCACCGATTCCGCGAGCGCGCCGCAATCGCAGCAACCGCTCCCGCTCAGTTCGCCTGCACTCAAAGATTTGGAGTTGCCCATCAATGTCCTGGGCGAGCGCGTGGCGTTTCAGGTCAGCACCAATCAGGCCGGCGCATGGTTCCGTTTGCAGAAATTCACACCTTCAGTTCGCGTCGATCCCTGGGCCCCTGTTCGCGGCTTGAACTGATCGCTGAGGATTAGGGTTGGCGCGGAGGTTTCGCGCCGCCATCCGTGCTTGTGGGCTGTCGGCCACCTGAGGAAGGTACAGCCTGTACCAACTTCGATATACCAGGGTTCTTGGAACAGGGAATCGGCGCCACGCTCCACCGGATGGCCCCTATAGGCAATTTGTCTCCGGGATAGACTTTTACGATGGCTTCCGCGGTCCGTGTGTCCATCCTCGCGGTTACCTTGAATGTCCCCTCATTCCTCGCAGTGACTGTGGGCTCGTCACCTTGTGTGAGCGTGGCGTGGTAGGAGCTACTAACTGACCATTCCGCCGTCGCCGTCAGCTTATGGCCGTCGGTGTCAAAGAGACTGAATCCGCGTGACTCGCCGATCAGCATTCCGGCTGTGGCCGGGGTGATATATAGCGTTGGCTTTCCATCCGTACACGGAGCTGTTTGAACGCGTTCCTGGCCTTCCAGGCGATGTTTTTCTTCTTCGAAATGTCTCTTCCGCGCCGCGGCCTTTGCAGCCGCGGAATCGCCAGTCGCGCCTTGCGACGTGGAAGCGTCTGGCAATTGTGCCGTTAACTGGAATGGCTGGCCCGCCAAGAGCCAAAGCGCGGAACTCAGGAAAACCAGGATTTTCATTGCGGTTGCTCCGGTGTCGATTTGATTTTCGCATGCTTCGGTTTGCGGGATATCAACGAGAATCTGCTCGTATTTAGTTGATTACGTCTGGAACGCCGCTGCCTAAAACGATCGGATGGAATTGATTGTGGAATGCTGACCGTAGCACAACTCGCGCCGCTGAAGGACCGCGACCCGTATCTCTACGAAACGCTGGTGAAAATTGTCTCGTCCGTGAACGCCACGAGCCAGCGCGCGGGCGTTGATCCCATCACGCCGGCTCCCGCTCCGCCACCGATTGCCTCAGTCTCGGTGCAGGCCTCGAACGGCTGGTTCGACATTTCCATCACCGATCCCTCCGCCGCGCGGCCTGGGCTCTTTTATTTTGCGGAATCAGACACGACGCCCGCGTTCGGCGCACCACGCGTCTATTTCATGGGCGCGTCGAGAAATCTGTACGTCCAGCTCGGCAATCAGACCCTCTATTGGCGCGCCTATTCGCAGTACATCGGGTCGCTGCCGTCCGCACCGGTTTCCTTCGGCGCGCCGTCTATCGCGGTTGCCGGCGGCGGCTCAACCGGCCCCACGCCTCTGCCTTCCAGCGGGAGCGGCGTCTTTCCCAACGGCGTCCCCCGCGGCGGAAACGGTTTCGGCATCAACCCCGGCTCGCGCATCGCCCGCCAATCCTTCTTGTAGAGGCCGGGCTTCAGCCCGGCTTCACTCTGGGAGTGCGGCGGCTTGCCGCCGCTTTTCTTGCGGCCTCGGCGAGAGATTGCGGGCGAATTGATTTTTCTTCTTATGCGCGTGAATCGCGAAAGTGCTTTCCGCCACGGCAGGAAGAAAAGCGGAAGCAAAGCTCCCGCACGCCAAATCCGTCCGTCAGCCAGGTCCAGCATTTATGCTCGTCCGCGAGTACCAGCAAAGCGATCTAGCCGCGTTGCGCGCCATCCACGCCACACAAGGCTTCGATTACGCGCTGCCGGACCTGCGCAACCCGCTCTTCGTCACGAAATTAGTTCTCGCCGACGACGCGGTGTCCTCGTTTGTAGGGGCGCAGCATGCTGCGCCCCTACGGCAAGCATGCCACGGCGCGGGCCATGCCTCGCCGAACGACCACCACGACACCGGCGCTGCCGATGCGCCTGAGGGAAAAATCCTCGGCGCTGCTTTCCTGCGATTGACCGCGGAAGCCTATCTGCTGCTCGACCCCCGCGCCGGCACGCCCCGCGAACGCTGGCAATGGCTCCTCGCGCTCCACGCCGCCGCCGAACGCGACGCCTGGCAGCGCGGCCTCGAGGACGTCCACGCCTGGCTCCCGCCGCCCATCGCCAAAAAATTCGGCAAACGCATCGAGCGCCTCGGCTGGCTCCGCGACGACGCCTGGGCGCCCTACTGCAAAAGGCTTACGGAAGGGAAGTAGAGGAAGTAAATGAGGTAAAGGAAGCAAAGGAAGTAAAGGAAGTAAAGTGAAGTAAAGGAAGTTAAGGATCTCGAACAGAATCGCGCCTCGGAATCAACCAGATGGTCGTTGAGTTCTTTTCCTTTACCTCCTTTATCTCATTAACCTCATTTACGTCCTCGCTTTCTTATCTCTCAGGAGGTTTCCCATGGGACGCGGCGCACAAGCCAACACGCGACAAACGACCGATCAGGAGCGCGCCAATATCGACGCGCTCAATCAACAGTTTCTGGGTCAGCAGCAGCAAGTAGGCAATCTGCTACTGCCTCAATATCAAAGCATCCTGAACAATCCCGGCCTGAGTCCGGCGGACAAAGCCGCGGTGACCGGACAATCGCAGGGCGCCCTCGCAAGCGCCTTCGATTCGCTCCAGCAATCCGCGCAGAACCGCCTCGCGCGCACGCGCAACTCCGCCGGCTTCGGCGAGCTTACCGACGAACTCGCGCGCCAGAAGGGAATTGCGCAGGCCGGCCAGGCACAGCAAAATCAGCTGGCCTTCACCAACACCGCCTTTCAACGCCAAATGGCCGCGCTGCAAGGCCTCTCCGGCCTCTTCGGCATCGACTCCAATCTCCTCGGCCGTACGCTCGGTATCCCCGCGGAGCTGCTGAATACACGCGCCAATGCCTCGCGCAGCAACGGCGGCGGATTCTTCTCCGCGCTCGGCTCCGGCCTTGGCTCCACGCTCGGCGCTCTCCCCGGCGCATTTTTCTAATTTGGGAGTGCGGGAGCTCGCTCCCTCTTTTCTTCCAGCCGAGGGCTAATCAAATTCTGCAACTCAGCAGGTAAAAGAGGTTAAGGAAGTAAGGAGATAGAGGATTCAGAGGCTCCGGAACTACCATCCAGTCATTCGTGAAAGCTGTGACCCATTTCCGGTCCTTAACCTCTTTTACCTCCTTTACCTCATTTACGTCCTTTACTTCCTCTACCTCCCAAGGACCACCCATGCCCACCCATTGGTACGGCGTATTGACGGCCATCATCTCCGCTGGCGTGCAATTTGTCTTGTTCCTCCGCTGGCTGCATCGCCGCATGCGCAATGACGAAATCACCCGCGCCTTTGTGCGCGATATCGCCACGAATCATCTGCCGCACATCTACAACGCTCTGCAAAAAATCGCCGCCCAGCAGGGAATTGAACTCGACGAAACGCCCCTCGTTCGATTTGTGGACTTGAATGGCCACCGCCACACCAAGTGACGAACGCCCGTGAATCCTCCTTCTCAACTTCTCGTGCTGGCGCGAAAAGCAGCCGCAGCCCATTCGCTCGACCCGGCACTCGTCTGCGCCATCATCGAGCAGGAATCCGCGTGGAATCCCTGGGCCATGCGCTACGAACCCGCGTTCTTCAGCAAATATGTCGCGCCCTTATATACCAACAATAAGATCGCCGCGACAGAAGCCTATGCCCGCGGATTTTCCTGGGGCTTGATGCAGGTGATGGGGCAAGTCGCCCGCGAATCAGGCTTTGATGCCCTGTTTCTCTCGTCCTTGTGCGACCCCGAGCAAGGTCTCTCCGTCGGCTGCAAAGTTCTGCGCAAGAAAT